>JAAUYH010045257.1_pt1 | contig 21152 bp, 14 predicted proteins | sample 7278061 | NCBI WGS metagenome assembly JAAUYH01 (sample SAMN14350203, study PRJNA611818) | marine sediment metagenome | isolation source: surface marine sediment (0.6m) | place: French Polynesia: Moorea | collected 2018-08 | reverse complement strand
TCTGCGGAGTGGCAAGGCGACTGTGATTTCCCAAATGAGTTGCTACCTTAATGGATAGATATCTCAAGTAGAAGGCAACCATAATGCAGAGGCCATGGCTAATCAATTCGAGCCGTCGGGGATTCTTGCGGATGTGTCCTCCAATGCTGGGTGCGTTTGTGTTAGCTACTTGCAGTCGAAGATCTCCTAACCAAACCCTTTATGCAGGGGATCAAACCGACTCAGCCCAAGGCTTGCCTCCCACGCCTGCCTGTGATGATGACGGGCTTACACCGTCTTTAACGGCAGGACCGTTCTATACTCCCAATTCGCCAGAGCGCCAATCTCTACTAGAGCCAGGAATTACTGGAACCCGAATGATCATAACCGGCCAGGCGCTTTCTGTAAGCTGCGCTCCAATCGCAAATGCCTTAGTGGATTTCTGGCATGCCAACGATCGGGGCGAATATGATAATAATGGCTACAATCTGCGTGGGCATCAATTTACAGATAATGAGGGGCGCTATTGGCTTGAAACAATCGTTCCAGGTATCTATCCTGGGCGCACACGCCATTTCCATGTGAAAGTGCAAGCCCCAAACCAATCCGTCCTCACGACTCAGCTATATTTCCCGGAAGAACCCTTGAATCGGAGCGATCGCTTATTTCGTCCAGAGCTACTAATGTCAATTCTTGATGAGGATGATGTGAAGCAAGCTAAATTTAACTTTGTTCTGGACGTCGGTTGAATGCGAGGGACGCTAGCTCGCTCGAAGCCTGAATCCCTAATGGGAACTGAAATATTCAGATGTAATATGAATCATTTTTGTATGACATCTGAATCATTTTGAGATCACGAAAGATCACCAATCTCAACAGTCAGCTCATCAGTTCCTAATTAGAATCAAAGATATGCCGCAGAATCACATACTAAACCCACCAGTTCTCATTTGAGAACTGGTTTCCTATTTGACACTACAGCCATCGGTCGCCGCTACACGTCTTTATCGGAATGAAAAAGACTCGGCGCAAGAGAGGCGTTAAAGCGCGGGAAAGGCAATGTAGTTCGCCTCCCTAATCAACTATGAGTGCGCGATCGCAACCCAACAAAAAACAGACATTCAGAGGAAGAAAGTTGATTGGATTTGGGATTTGCGATCGCTGAGAAGTATAGGTGAAACTGTTAACGCAGCCGAGACAACCCGTCTAACCTAGAGCCCATCACACCGCATGCCTCACGCGGGCCGCCGCCGCCCAATGGCGAAGGCGTATCCGAGAAATTATCTCCCCGGGCATGGATCATCAAAGACCGTCCCCAGACATCCGAAACCGCTAAACGGGGCGCCAGAACCGGTACATTCGCCACGCCATCCGGACCCACATAGAGCGGCGGCAAATCCCCTAAATGACCTTCCCCATAAGGTCCTTCATGGTTACCCGACTGTCTAGGATCAAAATGACCGCCCGCTGCTAATCCCGGCACGATCGCGCCATTCTTCTCAGCCGGACCGCAATCCGGATTTTGGTGGACATGGAACCCATGTAGACCCGGAGTGATTCCCCGCAGATTTGGGGTTAACAACAATCCATATTGAGTATTACGCACATTAATTGAGCCGACAGAAGCGCCCACGCCATTCATGGCCGTTAGGTTAACCGGAATGTTTAGGCCTGCCGCCCCTCTAGCAGGTTGTATGAGAACAACAACGGCAGTCAGGACAAGGGTAACTGCAACAGTGAACAAGAAACGTAGTTTTAACATTTTAGGTTTATCAGCACCTATAGGAATTAACAAAAGCACTTCGGTTCGGGTAACCCTTTGCCAAGGGATTGATTAGCAAGGTCATTGCATTTTTGGGGGATCGGCAGGATCGTTATACCCACTTGCCCTCATCCCCTAACCCCTTCTCCCAAACTTGGGATAAGGGGAACCGAGCCCTCTCCGAGGCTGGGAAGAAGGGAAACCGTTTCCTCTATGAGGCTTGGGATAAAACCAAAACCTGCTTTTCTCCTTCTCCCCTCTCCCAAATTTGGGAGAGGGGCCGGAGGTGAGGGCAATCTCCCAAAAAACTCGGACAAAACTAAAACCCGCTCCTCTCCTTCTCCCCTCTCTCAAACTTGGGAGAGGGGCCGGGGGTGAGGGCTTAATCAAATCTGAGATAACACTCAACACCCTCGGGAATATTTCAGGTAATACCTCAATCCATGTATTCTTTACTTCAAAAATATATCCGGAAAATGATTTTAATACGTATTAAATTATACTCTAAATTTAAGTGCTACGGCAGTGTAAGCAAAGTAAACCTAAGAACCGTCTTCTAACCCGCAGCCATCCACTCAACCCATAACAGTTGGCCTTAGCCAAACTGTGGGATTGAATCTGACAATGACAAAACCCCATGGCCCAAAGACTTAGGCTGTCGGGCCGCACCAAGAGCGCCGTGCAAATAAAATGTTTTGGTGAAGTCTCTGTTTAATCGAAGAAATGCATATCCATCCGCTAATTCCATCCACTGCGCTAAGACGACTATAGAATTAGATACACGGCCAAACTCTGAAATTACGTAAGTGATTCCGATTTTTCCTCGGCAGCGTCCAGGCTGAGGTGAGGGGGAGTGCTGTAAATGAATATGTGTTGCTAGGATGGATGGAGAACATCAATAAATGTTTACTGCACCCTCTTACATTGACTAATTTATGGCTGCCACAATCCAAGTTGAAAAGAAAAAACTAAAAAAGCCCCCCTTGGAAATTCACCACTTGGGCGATCGGGTTTTGCGGCAGCCTGCAAAGCGAGTTTCAAAGGTTGATGATGAGATACGGCGGCTAGTTCGGGAAATGCTGCAGACCATGTATAGCTCCGATGGAATCGGTCTGGCGGCGCCCCAAGTGGCCGTGCAGAAGCAGGTGATTGTCGTGGATTGTGAGCCGGACAATGCGGCGAATACTCCCATGGTGCTGATCAATCCCAAAATTATCCGTTCCAGTAAGGACCTATGCACTGGTCAAGAGGGCTGTCTCAGTATTCCTGGCGTTTATCTGGATGTGGTTCGACCCGCTGCGATTGAAGTGTCGTTTAAGGATGAAAATGGTCGGCCCCAGAAGCTACAAGCGTCTGACCTATTGGCTCGGGTAATTCAGCACGAAATGGATCACCTTAACGGGGTGATGTTTGTCGACCGGGTTGAGAATGCCCTGGCGTTGACGGATGAACTCAAGAAGAACGGCTTTTCAACCAAGGATGTAAAGTCAGTTGCCTAATTTCATAGACTGAATCGACTCATCCGTCTAATCAGTCTGATTTAATAGATAGAAACTAGGGAAAGGGGAAAGGTGGAGGGGGAATAGACGTCTTGTACGGCCCCTCTGAAAGCCTGGCCTTAGGTTCTGCACTTTTGGCCATTTCCCTGCAAGCTCTATTGAATCAGTTTCTGAAGAGGTAAAAGCAAGCTTTGTATACAGTTAAAGGCGGTATTTTTTTTCTGGGATCTTGTGTGACTGCGATCGCAGCAGTCGGCTCAATGTTTGAACTCGGCTATGGCGAACCCGATTTGGGAGCCATGCCCACCACTATCATCTTGGGTTTGTGCCTTCCCCTGAGCGTCATTCTGCTTCTAGCGGCTATTCGAGAGGGTAGAGCGAATCAGGAATAGGCGTCATTTCGAAGCTTTTTCGCATAGCTGCTTTTTCTGACAGCTCAAATAATCCCTGAATTAATTTTGGCCTCCCAAGGGATAAATGGCCCAGTTACTCTCGTCATCCGTGTCGCGAGGCTTCTATAACTTTCTCATTATGATCCAGGCCCTCTCTCAACCGGTCACCTTTGAAGAGTTTATCGAGTGGTATCCCGAGCACAGTGAACACCGCTATGAACTACGGCGAGGGGTAATTATTGAAATGCCGAAGCCGAGGGGAAAGCACTCTGAAGTTGCAGGCTTTCTGAGTGGGCTGCTGTTTATGTATATTCAACGGCAGCCGTCGCCATACTTTATTCCTAAGGAATGTATTATCCGGGCGGAGGGTGAATCGGGTTACGAGCCTGATGTGATCGTGTTGGATTCGGTTGCCGTCAAAACAGAGCCAAATTGGGAGGCCAGTTCTATCATTACGCAGGGCCGGTCAGTAAAACTAGTCATCGAAGTGGTGAGCAGCAACTGGCGGGATGACTATTATTTCAAATTGGCGGATTACGAAGCGCTGGGCATTCCAGAATATTGGATCGTGGATTACGCTGCTTTAGGAGGACGCAAGTTTATCGGCAACCCCAAGCAACCAACACTCAGTGTCTACACCTTAGTGGACGGAGAATATCAGCGGGAGACATTTCAAGGCTCAGCGAAGATTCAATCTCCTAATTTTTCAGACTTAGAGTTGACAGCTGGGCAGGTTTTTAGTGCGGGATAAGCAGCTGCAAATAATAGACTAAAGTCTCGCCACATCCTGAAAGCCCTCATCCCCCGACCCCTTCTCCCAAACTGGGAGAAGGGGAGTTAAACTTTACTGCGAATTTATTCTGACCCAAATCCCTAATCCTTCTGCAGAACCTCAGCAAACGCCAGGTCCTCCGACGCTAGCACAAAGACAGTGCTGGGCAGTCCCGCTGTTCGCTTTTGCAACGACCGGTAGTATTCACTAAAATTCTCATCTGGCGTCGCCAACCCCAGAAATACCAAATCTGCGGATTGGGAAGAGGTTTGGAGAATTTCATCAAACGGACGGCCAGCCGCCACAATCACCTCAGAGACAGCGCCAATGCGGAGGTCTTGCGTCAACTTATCCAGATTAGTTTGGGCGGCGGCGGCGGCGGCGTGGTCGGGCGCCACCAGTTTTAGACGCACTTCCGCTTCCCGCCAGGGCAAACTGGTGCGGAGCAGGTAGGCCAAAATCAACATCAACCCGCCGTTGGATTGTAAACCGCCCCACCACACATCGATGCGACGCTTGCGGGGAGGCCGACGGAAGAAGCTCATCGGCTGCTGCATCGGCTGATCGCGGAGGATCACCACATTGCGTTTGGCCTGATAGCATTTGGTGATCATCTGGCAATAGCGATCGCGACTCTCCTCATTCTCCGTATCCCCCAGCAAAATCGTATTTGGCGACAAATGGCCAATGCCATAGGCCTCCACCAATTTCTCCGCCCCCGCAAACGGTTCCGGCGCCGTGACAACTCTCACCAGCGCCCGCATGCCCTGCTTTTCCAAATATTCCTGGATGGTGGACTCCATCGTTTCCTGCTGAGTGACGCTGCGGGAGCCGCTGGGCAGAACGCTGGCCACGGTGAATAACCCTCGGTTGTGGGTTAGGGCGGCCGCCATCTCAATCAAATGCCAGCGCTTAGTGGGCGCTCCGGAAAACACCAAGACATGGGGGCGCCAATTTTTGGTATCCGGGGTTTTCTCAATATTGAACAAGCTGGCCCGCATCAGGCTCATCCAAATCCCCTGCCTGACATCTCCCCAGGCGCTTTCTAACTCTCGTCGCTCCAACCAAAGATAAATTCCCGCCACAATCAAGGCCGCCATCACCGTCGCCACTGAGTTAATCAAGAACATAATGCTCATGCAACCCAGGGCTCCCATCAAGGAAAAGGCCCAATGCACCTTGAAGGAGGGACGGAAAGAAGGACTTTGTAGGAACCCTTCAATCCCAGCCGCCACATTCAGCACCATATAGGTAGTGAGGAAAAACATAGTCAGGACTGGGGCGATCAGATTCAGATCCCCTAAGGAAACCGCCGCTAGGGCGATTCCAAGGGTGAACAGGGTGCCCAGTCTGGGTTCATCGCTGAGGCCATGGCCTTGCCCTAACCAGCGCAGGCGACGAGGCAGAATGCCGTCCCTAGCCAGCGCCTGCAACACCCGAGGAGCGCCGAGAATGCTGCCAATGGCGCTCGACAGCGTCGCCCCCCAAACCCCTAACACAATGGACTGCCCCACCAGAGCCATCCGTTGCATCACCAGGGGCTCCGCCACCAGTGTTGTCGGGTCAGCCCGCATATTCAGCAGAATGGGGATGCCCATATAGATGATGTAGCCGGTCCCGATCGCCGCCAGGGTGCCGATGGGAATAGAGCGGCTGGGGTGTTTTAGATCCCCCGACATATTAACCCCCGACATAATCCCAGTTACGGCGGGGAAGAAGACCGCCAACACCGGCCAGAAGCCCAGGGATCCAGGCGCTTCAGGCGGGGTTATGGTGGTGGGTTCGACGGGATGGCCCAAGACCAGGAAGACCAGCGATAGCACGATCGCCGCCATGATCACATATTGAGCCCGAATGGCAATTTCCGCCGATTTCAAGGCCAGAGCGGTCACCAAAATCGTCGTGATCAGGGCGATCAGGGTTTGATTGAGACCCGGGAAAATCTGAACGACGCTCTCTGCAAAACCGATGGTGTAGAGGGCTACGGAGAAGGCTTGGGCGAAGTACAGCGGAATGCCCACAGCCCCGCCGGTTTCAATCCCTAAGGAGCGGCTAATCATATAGTAGGCGCCCCCGGCCTTAACCACCTGATCGGTAGCGATCGCTGAAATGGACAGTCCGGTCAAGAAGGTGATCGCAGTCGAAATTGTGACAATCAGCAGGGTGCCCCATAACCCCACATGTCCAAGAACCCAACCGAAGCGGAGGTACATAATCACCCCCAAAATCGTCAGGACTGAGGGGGTATACACCCCGCCAAACGTTCCCAGTCCTGGGTTCGAATCAGGCTTGGACATGACAACCGATGCGTTCGAACGGCGGAAGGATAGTCGGCGCATAAGACAAGGCGATGTTTTCAGGAATAAATGCTCCGCGCAAAATCATCTCGAAAGATGGCGGATTGAGCGATGATCTCCGTCAGAAATATCTGTAAAGCATTGCAGATTGACCGGCTGACGAAAGTAGCCGTCAGTCAAGCAAAGCTAACAAAGCTATTCAATCCTACTTCACTCCGTAGGGATTGATTGGAATAGAAATTTATTGGCAAACGCTTAATCGGTTATAGCAATCCGCAACCTAGGTTAAAAGATTAAAAAGCTGCTTCCCCGCACCTCAAGCTTATTCCTCACACCAAAACAGGGCGCCTTCTACACCCCCCTGCACCTCTTCTCTGAAGATGATGGGTAAAACTCTACCTTTTTTGACAGTAGGAACTTATTTCCGGTTCCCTTCTAGTCCTGTGCGCCTGATTCTCTCGTTTGAGATGGGGGAGATGGGGAGACGCGGGGGGCAGGGGGAGCAGGGGAGGTAGGGGGGGATAGGGAGGATGGGGAGGATAGGGAGGATGGGTTGAAGGTGTGGAGACGTAACATGTTACGTCTCGCGGATAGGGGGCAGGGGAGACATTGCCCACGCGCCGGATTTCAGTACGATTCGAGGATCGAAAAGATGGAGCAGGGAAGTAGAGAAGGAGGAGACGCTCAAATCCAAAATCCAAAATCTAAAATCCCTTGCAGGAGGTGGAGCCATAAGGAAAGAGAAAATTCTGACTCCTGACTTCTGACTCCTGACTCCTGACTCCTAAATGATGATAGATAAGAATTGTACCGAGATTGAAAAGGCAACTGTATGATGCGATACAGTACGCTCTTATCAAATACCCGTTGAATAGGGAGTGTCTTTAAGCCCAATAGACGGCTAGCAAAGATTTCCCGAATTTCAATTCTGTTTAGCTATGCTCAATCCGTCAGCGCCAACTTCATCAACGGCTTCTAGGGCAGAGCATGCCGTAGCTCAGGATGAAGGAGGGGCTTCGGTTGCGATCGCGCCCCAGACGGCGGGGATTTCCCTCCGGTCAGTCACTAAACGATACGGCTCTGTGCTGGCCATCAAGCAAATCAATTTGGAAATCGCCGCGGGGTCCTATTGTTGTTTGTTGGGGCCCAGTGGTTGCGGCAAAACGACGACTTTGCGAATGATCGCTGGCCATGAAACGATTACCAGCGGGGAGATATGGATTGGGAACAGTCGGGTGAATGCGCTCCCTCCCGCTAAACGGAATACCGCCATGGTGTTTCAAAACTACGCCCTGTTTCCCCATAAAACCGTGCGGCAAAACATAGACTTTGGCCTAAAGATGCGCCGAATTTCGCCTCGAGAAAGGGCGCAGCGGGTGGATGAAATGTTGGACATTGTCGGCCTTAAAGAATTTGCCCAGCGGAAGCCCGATAAGCTCAGTGGCGGTCAACAGCAACGGGTGGCGCTGGCTCGGGCGCTGGTTACCCGACCCCAAGTATTGTTGCTGGATGAGCCCCTGAGCGCCCTAGATGAAAATCTGCGGGTCAAAACGAGGGGGGAATTGCGTAAGTTGCAACGTCAGTTTGGCATGACCTTTATCCAGGTCACCCATGCTCAGGATGAAGCGTTTTCCCTGTCGGATCAAATTGTAGTGATGGATCATGGTCAGGTTGACCAGGTAGGAACGCCTCAGACCATCTTCAATCAACCGGCGTCCAAATTTGTGGCTCAGTTTATTGGCGACAATAACATCTTTAGCGGAACTGTCGTCCAGGTCGATCCGGGGGAAAAGGGCGCAATGATTCAGTTAGACGTGGCGGGACTGGGGCGGTTCAGATGCACTGGCCAAGCTGCGAACGTGGGTATGGCCGCCGCCTTTTGCGTCCGCGCTGATCAAATGACGCTGCATTCGCCCGGACACTCAGAAATCAAGGATGACAACGCCTCTTCAAACCAGGTTTCAGCTCGCATTACGGCGGTCGAATTCACCGGATATGTCACCCGAGTCTCTCTGATGCTAGAAGCGACGGGACAGGAAATTCTCTATAAAGCTCTAACCCAGGATTGGGGCGCCCATCAGTTGCAAGAAGGTCAACTCATCCCCCTCAGCTGGCGCGTCAACGATAGCATTTTTCTATCCCATTGAAGGGGGTGATGCATTAGTTCGCCCTGAGCGCCCCATGACAGAACAAGATAGAACAAGCTTGCTCCGACACCACACGCCTGATCAGTCCCGATTTCAATTTTCAAATTCAAATAGGTTGAACTGAGAGAACTATGGGAAAAATTACTCGCCGAAAAATCCTTCAAACGGGTCTGGCGGCTGGCGCATTTCTAGCCGCAACCCGCTGCGCCGCCCCCAAGGGAACCCCCAATAACCCTGCTCCCGGGCCAGAGGTGAACACCAATCAAATTAAAGATGTAACGCTGCGCTTCATTGGCACTGGGGTCTCCCAAGTTAATGAAATTCGAGATAAGGCCGAAGCAGACTTGGGGTTCAAGCTGGATATGCGAGCCCTCAGCACCGAGGAAAATAACCAAATCGCCATCAGTCAGCCTGGTCAATACGACATTTTTGACGGTGAGTATTTCAGTTTGCCGCTGGTGATTCCTTCAGGTAATCTGCAGCCGATTGACATTACGCGGATCAAGGACTTTGACAAAATCGTGCCGTTCTTTACCTCGGGTAAGTTTAACGGCATGCCGGTCGAATCCTCCCAGGGGACCGCACCCTATAAGGTGATGTACCTGACGGGGCCAGACTCCACCGAGTTTTCAGCTACTCCGACGGATTGGGCCACCCTGATCCCGTTCCAATACAACGCCGATACGCTGGGGTATCGGCCAGATCTGGTGGGGCGAAAGATCGAGACATGGGCGGAACTGTTTAATCCAGAATTCAAGGGTAAAACCTCGATTCTGGATATTCCGCAAATTGGCATTATGGACGCTGCGATGGTGGCGGAAGCCGCTGGATTGATGACCTTTGGCGACAAGGGGAACATGACGAAGGCGGAGATCGATCAGATCACCGATATCCTGAAGGACCAAAAGAAGGCGGGTCAGTTCCGCGCTTTCTGGAAGACTTTTGATGAGTCAGTGAATTTGATGGCCTCCGGCGAAGTGGTGTTGCAGTCTATGTGGTCGCCCGCAGTGACGGCGGTTAAATCTAAAGGCATTGGATGCGTCTATGCCCCCTTTAAGGAGGGCTACCGCGGCTGGGGCGGCGGTGTCGGTTTGTCTAAGAAGCTTGAAGGGATCGCCCTAGACGCCGCCTACGACTACATGAACTGGATGCTAGACGGTTGGGTGGGAGCCTTCTTAGGGCGCCAAGGCTACTACAGCGCTGCGCCGGAAAACGCCAAGAAGTTTATGTCCCCTGAAGAATGGGATTTCTGGTATGAGGGTAAATCTGCGGCGGTAGATATGATTGATCCGTTTGGGGCCACCCTGGAAAAGGCGGGATCGGTGCGCGACGGCGGCTCTTTCAAGGAGCGGTTCGGCAATATCGTGGTGTGGAATTCCACCATGAATGAGAATGTCTATCTGGTTCAGAAGTGGCAGGAGTTTATCGCCTCGTGAACTGGAAATCCCTTCAGCCCTACTTACTCGTAACCCCCCAAACGCTGATTTTTCTGGTGTTTTTGGTGTTTCCTATTCTCCTGATTGGCGTGGTGAGTTTTTGGGGATTTAATGGCTACGCCATGGTCCCTGGGTTTACCTGGGATAACTACATTGGCGTGTTTACGTCAGAGGTGGCGCTGAAGATTTATTTGAACACCTTCAGGTATGTGGGGCTGGTGTGGGTATGTTCGTTGGCGATCGCGTTTCCGGTCGCCTATTTCTTGGCCTTTCACATTGATAGTCTGCGGTGGAAGGTGATCTTGTTTTTGGTGTGTACGATCCCCTTCTGGACCTCTAACATCATCCGCAACATTGCCTGGGTGCCGCTGTTAGGGAAAGAAGGGTTAGTGAACCAGATTCTACAAAGTCTGCATCTGACCCAACAACCGCTGGAATTCTTGCTGTATTCGGACTTTGCTGTGGTGTTAGGGCTGGTGTATCTCTACACCTTCTTTATGATTGCGCCCATTTTCAACAGCCTGATGCGGATTGATCGCAATTTGATTACGGCGGCCCGGGATATGGGCGCGTCTGGATTTCAGGTGTTGAAGGAAGTGATTCTGCCGCTGGCGGCGCCGGGCATCGCCATTGGCTCCATCTTTGTCACCACCTTGGTGATGGGGGAATTTGTCACGGTGCGGTTGATGGGGGGCGGGCAGTCAGCTTCCATCGGCAAACTGATCAGCACCCAAATCGGTAGTCTCCAGTATCCCTTGGCGGCGGCCAATGCGGTGATTCTGCTGGCGGTGACGCTGGTAATGGTGGCGGCGATTCTGCAGGTGGTGGATATTCGGCAGGAGCTGTAATGGAATAGCCATGCGTAACCGTCCCCTTTCGTTTTACTTTCTAGCGGCTTTCTTCGGTCTGTTTCTCCTGTTTCTCTACGGCCCGTTGATCACTATCTTTATTCTGTCCCTGCAGGGGCCAGACGGGGCCCTGACGTTCCCTGTCCGCAGTTTTGGCTTCCATTGGTTGGGCCAGGTGTTCCAGGAGCAGCGGGTGGGAAATTTTGTCGAACCGTTCCAGCGATCGCTGCTTTTGGGGCTGGGGGTGATGGGATTGGCGATTCTGGTGAGTGTGCCCGCCGCGATCGCTTTTCGCAACCGATTTAGGGGCTCCCGGATAATCTTTTATTTGACCATCGCTAGCCTGATTGTGCCCAGTGTATTGGTCTCCCTGGGGATTGGCGTCATGTTTCAGGTGTTGGGGTGGGAAACGAACTGGTTCTCGTCCGGACTTGGGGCCCATCTCACCTGGACGGTTCCCTTCGCCTTTTTGATTATGATTGGGGTGTTCAACCGCTTCAATCCGTCCTACGAAGAAGCGGCCCGAGACCTGGGCGCTAGCGATTTCACCACCTTCTATGAAATTATCCTGCCTCTGATCGCGCCGAGTTTGGTGGGGGTCGGCATCCTGGGGTTTACCCTCTCCTACGATGAATTTACCCGCACCTCTTTGATATCGGGGCAGGACAACACCCTGCCGCTGGAAATTTTCGGCATGACCACCAATGTCACCTCCCCCGCCCTCTATGCGTTGGGGACACTAACCACGGTTTTTTCCTTCGCGATGATCGGTGCGGCGTTTTGGGGGTATCAGTTTTTTGCTAAACGGCAACGAGAGTAACCTGAATTATAGATTCGGTGCGAGTTTAAGTGTTTATTTAGACAATCAGTGCACTTCCATCTGAGCTAAAGAAAAATTAAGGGTTTCAGCCTTTAAAATTTTGAATTTACAATTGCTGTAAGGACTTAATTTTATTTCTAAAATGAATCTCAAGTCTCTAGCCTATGACTTTTACCAATGGGCATGCTTTAGTAGTCGGCATAGGTACATATAAAAATGCCCCAAACTTGAATGTACCTCTAACCTCTGAAGATGCCCAAGAAGTTGCGGCGGTACTCCGAGATCCTAGATATTGCGCCTATCCAGATCAGCAGGTTTCCCTTCTAAATGACACCTGTGCAACTCGCAATGGTTTTCTCAATGCTCTTGATGGACTAACGCAGCTCCAACCAACTGATACCTTCTTTCTCTTTTACAGTGGCCATGGGGAATATGGGGAAGATAACCACTACTATCTGACCACCCACGAGACTGAACTTGTGAATGGCAAAGTCGTTTCTGGCAGTGGTGTGCGTGAGCAAGAACTCCTTGAAAAAATTAAAGCCATCCCTGCAAAACGGGCGGTTCTAATCTTTAATGCTTGTTACTCAGGACAAGTTTCACCAGAATCTTTGAGTCCAGACGAGGAATTACCAGGTCAGAAGAGCCTATCTGGTCAAACTGTTGCTGCACTTCTAGGTACAGGCGAAGGTCGAGTTGTAATCACAGCTTGTCGAGAAAATCAGAAATCTTACTTTCTCAAGAATGCTGAAATGACTATCTTTGGTCAGGTCTTGAGCGAAAGCCTCAGAGGTCAAGGCATTCAAAATCGGCGTGGTTATATCAGCGTATTTGACCTCTATGAATCAGTCTTTAATCGAGTCAATGGCGAAATCCAACAACGATTTGGTCAATTCGGTATTACTCAAGAACCAGAGCTAACTATCCAGAAAGGTGTCGGAGTAATGGCTGTCGCCCTCCACCGAGGCAAGCAGTCAGAGGGTGAGCTAACGGACCAAGACACATCAGCATCTCTAAGTGGAGTTGTTAAACAAGTTGATTCAGCTGAGAGTCAGGCAGCCCTCCAGCAAATATTAACAGGCGAAATTAACATTTTCGCAGGCAGAGATCTTAACAACGTAAAAGTAGCGAAAGGGGACTTCATCGAAGGTGTCAAGATTGATGCACGTGGAACACAAGGGTTTATTAATAACCCTAAAGCGGAAGTTTTTCAGCATATTGGCGATGTGATTAACGCAACTAACTATGCTGGCCGTGATATCAATACAACGTTTTCCTCAGGGTCTTCTCGCACTACAGATAGGATATCTCTGCAAGATATTTGCGATCAACTTCAGCAAAAAATTCAGCAAGCACAACACCAGAAGAACTGGAATCGAATCGAAGATTTACAGCCTAGCCTTACCCTTCTGCAAGCGGCAGTCAGAGCCCAAAAATCAGGTGATACTTCACGAATGGAAATCAAACTGAAGTCAGCGGAACAGTCGTTAGAATCACAAATTAGTACGTATCCTGATTTAGACAATTTGGTATCTCTTCTACAACAAATGCGGTAAACAGAGCATTAAATTTCGTAGCCCAAAACGTAAACCAATAGCCTATAATTTCAAATCCAAGATTTTGGATGCTTGACTTAAGCTTACTTCGATGGCCGACTCCTCATTGAGAGGGCCAATATCGAATGTATCACTACTGAGAGACCCTAGTCCAACTGCGGTTGCATGTAACTCTCGCATTTCTTGAACATAGCGATTGACAAGAGTTCTGACCTGACTAGGGATTAAATCAGGGCTGTTGACGAGATTTTGATAAAGAGTCAGCATGTTAGCCTTTGCACGCTTCCAGCTTTCGGGATCTGGCTTGGTTGCGGCATCCTTCACCTGCTTGTATAGCGGATAGAAAGGTAATGAAACTTCATCCGATCGCTCTGAAGTTTGGATGATGCTATAGAGAACATAGTCAGCCTGTCGGAAAGGTTGAGCGGTAGGCAAGCTGTTTCCGTAGACCAACTGATGATCGCGTACCCAAAGTTGACGGGTATCAATTGTCCCTTGAGGTTGATCGATCAGAACAAAGTAACCGGGCTCAAACTTATCCCCTGCGGCTGGATCAAATTCCTTACGGAGGCCAACAATAGTCTGAGTGCCTCCAAGACCAAATAGAGATTCGAGGCCATCTAACAGAACACCTGCGATCTTAGTGTAGGAAGTCAGTGCGGTAGAGAAGTCTAAAGCAGAGGAAGTACTCTCAACCAATTTGAGTAGTTCTCTAGCATAATTACCCCGCTGAACTCGACCTAAAATCACTGAGAGAGTCAATCTCCCCCCCTTATAGGGATGCAAACCAGCAACACGCGTATTTGAGAAAATCATTCCCACGGGAGCCTGTTGGCCCTTATTTTCAAGCAAAGCAGGGCCAACAATAAATGGTACGACTTGAATCTTGTTGTCGTAGATGAATTCTGAGATAACAAACACAAGTGGGTCATATTGACTAAACCATTCGCGCTCGCTGGCAAGGAACATTTCGTTGACACGTACTTGAAAATAGTGCTTGTCACCTTGAAATGTACTCCCCAGAACATTACTAAAATTAACTTGCTGATGGGGAATAGAAATACAAGTTGGGGGTTGTGCTGGAGCTTGTTGGACCAGACTCCAAAAAAAATGCAGGCGTTGGGTGAGTAAGCTCATAGAGAAATTACATAATTTTCACATACTTACATAAGTTATTCATGTCATCGATAAATATTGAAATACCCCTTACTTACTAGACCGATGCTCTAGAACTTCAAAACGTGTTGATTCATGGAGTTGAGGGGCGATTGGGGCTGAAATTCTAGTGTTGGTCAAATCTCTGGAGAATTTCTGTTCCTAATCTTGCGAGCCCATCACTTGACGCAGCACCTGCGTAAGCTGAGCCAGCCCACAGCCGACCGCGCTGTCTGCCCATTCCAGTAGTTGGGATATCCGTGCGCCCTGGGTCGCTGCCGCCCCGCCCTGGTTACCTTGAGGCACACTAAGGCTGAAGACCAATTGCTCAAACTGATGGTTCGGAAGCCGACTCAGAGTGTCAAATAACGCTATCCGCTCTTCTATCCGCTCTTCTATATGTTTAGAAGAAATCTCAGAACCAAGGTTGCGGCGTTCCCAAGATAGGTCTTTCACAACATCATTTGGGACCATTAGCTGAGGGCGAAAACAGATAGGGAAATTATCACTTGGTTCTTCGATAATTGGAAGAATAGGGTTTTGTGAACTTGGAAGCGCACGTTTTGGAACTTCTTCTAATAGATAGAGCAATACGTCAAAAATTCGGACGTATTTATCACTATTATCCTTGTTTGGCCGTCCTTTAAGAGCATCCAAAAGGCAGGCGGTAAAAATACTGTATGGCTCACCAGTATAAGAAAACTGTTCCCTGCTCGATGAAGCAACCACCACACGACCATTCCCGAAACTAAGATCAGAAATGAGTTTAGGTGTTGGCGGGGATTTAATAAACGGTTCTCCTAATGTTTTTTCCAGCATGCCGCCTGCATGACAGCAATCGAGCAAGAGGATCAGCTTCTGTGTTTGGATAGCACGTATTTTATCGGTGAACTCTCTACTAGAAATCGACGCTGTGGCATAGTTATTGCGGTTACATCCATAGGGAACGAGAAAATAATCGCCAGTCTCTTGGAGATAGACCCCATGGCCAGAAAAATAGATGGATATAGTTGCCTCTGGATTGCTTTGAGCTTTTAGGGCAAGTTTATCCAATGCATCCAGAATATTTGCTCTGTTAGCATTTTGCTCTGTTAGAAGTTGGATATTGTTCCGGGGATAGGCGGCAAGACTGGGATTGGATAAAACTTCATATAAAGCCTGTGCATCTTTCACGGTAACTGGCAAGTCTTCTCCCACTCCCACCAATAAGGCATAGCCGTCTTTAAAGAAATCCTTCGTCGTTAAAAGTTGGATGACAGCGTCCACAAAACCCAACATATCCAATGCTGCATTGGCTCTTAGAAAAGTCCGGCTAATGAAAAATCGATCAATCAGGTTTCTTAATTCCTGATCATCATCAGGTTGGCGATCTAAAATTAAAACTTTTAGTGAAGCAGGACATAATTGATCAATTTTTTCAAGAAACAGCAGTCCCTCAATATCACGGATAGTTTCATATTGTCGCAATTGTTCACTTGCAATAACTAAATGAGGAGCCTGAGATTCAACTTCCCTTAATGCGTGATTACGATCATGTGCGACTATCACCTGACATGGAAAACCTAAATTTTCAAGTCTTTGACTAATATATATAGAAACTGGTTCACACCAGCTTTGATCGGAATCCAGCAACAATATTCTAATTCTATGCTCTGCATGGTTTAGACCTTGACTTTCTTGCAGATGCGTAGATTTGACATAACCTTGTCTGAGTTCTTTTGCAAAGTTGGCGCCTTCAGGTCCCAACTTTTCGAGAATTTGAGCCGAGATTAAAGCAAATGGAGTAAGTTGACTGGTCTGTTCAGTGTTGTCTTTTGCCGGACTACGCAAAAATGCCCCAAAGTCTTCTAGCGAGAGTCCCATCCGATCCGCAACATACTGCGAAACGATAGCCAGAATATCCACCCTATCGCTTTGAGGAACAGATTCCAGCAAAATCTCACGCACACCTTCTACAAAATCAAACTGCACTTGATCTGGATTGGTATCCATCTGGATTTCAGAAAGGGGTTTCAGCAGGCCTCCAAGGAAGACTTCCGCAACATTAACTTGCTTAGAGTTGCGCAGCTTGATTTCTTGGAGAATCCTTACTACCGGCAAACTGATCACTGGCGCAGCAGCAAGCAATAACGCTAACCGACGAGCAATAGGTGAAGCAGTTGCGCGAAACCTTTGTACTCGTTCTTCACCCGATAACTTCGTAGGAGAAGTCTCTGCTGATTCTGTCTTGTTAGAACGAGCTTGAGCATCAATATTGAAAACAATACCTGGCACCCTGATTCCCCCTTGACCACAGAACATTTGCGCCCAGGCTTTAATAGGTTCATCTTCCAAGGTGATAACTGGAATGTTGAATGCTACTCGCTCACTATTAGTTTGCTTTTGCCTTCTATATCGGTGGGATTGTTGTATTTCTTTGATTAAGTACTGATTAGGAATTCCTGGAGCTAATGCCCGAAACCATGCTGTTGTCCCTTGTGCCAATGCAGTTCTTCTCCAAAGCCAATCAGGAAGCATCTGAACAATAGCAACCGGACCGTTCTGAGCCCATATATTTAGTTCAGCTTGAATGGCCTTGTCACGCCAGAAAGGAGATACACAATCACTGACTATCCAAACCAATCGGCGATTTTTTGGATCAAGCAGTTCACCAATACTCCGAGGGCATTGACTTTGAACTGTGGAGCCAAAACCAGGCTGAATCTGGACTTTCTCTTTGGCCTGCCCCCCATCATGAATCACTAACCGCCAAGAACGAACATCTCGAAACACTCCGTAGTTTTTGGTCAGCCTTTCTAACTCAGTGATGGTGTGTCGCCAAATTACCATTGATGGACTTTCATCCACCACAATTGCAAGATCTAACCAAGCTTCCTGTTCTGGCTGTAAAATAGGGATGCAAACTCCTTGCTCTGCAATCAGCTGAGTTGTAGCTTCCTCATCTAGGACAGTTAGATTCCCCGCATTAACACAATGCATGAGTGGACTTAGTGCTTTAGCTAAAGATAATGGCTCACGTAGCGAACGTGCATCTGGCACCCTAAATGCTAATTCCTTAGACTTATGCTGAGAATGGTTTTTATCTTGGGATTCTTGATATACCCCTGCTTTTTCTTCTTTCTTCTGCTTTATATCTTCTGATTCGGAGGAATCTGACCCGATTGAATTTTGCTTGTCAGAATCTTGATTATCAGTTTCATCAGATGTAGTTGTACTATCCAAAGAATCGGAGAGAGCTTCTTGATTGTTGGGGCGAATATGGATTGCAAGCCAAAGCACATCGGCAATTTCATTGCCCGTTAGCTCCAACTCATCCTTTAATGCAACAATCAGCCGATCAATCATAAGACTTAAAACAAATTCTTACTTGTTTAAGGGCTTCAATAATAATTCTCTCAATCTAGCTTCCAATTCCTTTAACTTATCTTGATTGTTTGTTTTGGGATTCAATGCGTGGGTAACTAAATAAACTGCATTAAGCAATTGATCAGGCGCCACGTTGCCTTCCTGCCGTTTTTTCAGAAATTGTTCAATCATTTCCGACACTTTCCCTTCTGCCTCCAGCCCTAAATGAGCCTTCACAATCCTACCCAGAGCATCATCGTCAGGATCTTCAATGTTCAATCTCAGACAGCGTCTCAAAAATGCAGGAGGGAAGTCACGCTCACCATTACTTGTCAGAACAATAAATGGAAATTCATAGCAAAGAACTCGTCCGGCAGTGATAGAAACCTTCTCCTCTCCATCGTCATGAGTAGTTACTTGAACAGTTTTTTGTTTGTCAACTATTCTGGAAAGCTCTGGAATTTCGTAGTGACCCTCCTCAAATAAAGTTAGTAGATCATTTGGCAGGTTAATATCACTCTTATCAATCTCATCAATCAAGAGAACCCTTGGTCGCTTATAAGGCAACAGAGCAGTTCCAAGAGGTCCCAACTGTATGTAACGTCCAATATCTTGGTCATTACGTCTATTTTCTTGCTGAATGTTCTCTGGAAAATCATTGCTAGGCTTGAGGGTCTTGAGGTATGAGAATGCACCTGCAACTGGCATTTTACTTCTTCCAAAATCCCTGACCTGAGAATCCTGTAAACGCGAGATAGCATCGTAGCGATAAAGACCGTCGCGTAGTGTAGTGCGCGATGTAATTGGCCATGTCAACACCGGACCTAGTTTAAGCTCATAGGCGATTGCGTAAGCTAAAGATGTTTTACCTGTACCAGGTTTCCCTGTAACCAGTAAAGGTCGTCTCAAGTATAGTGATGCATTGACTATATCAACTAGTTCAGGTTGTTTTTGGGGAGCACGAAAAGTCTCCCCCTTTTTTCTATTGCTAGGGTGATCCCATGTAACTTCTGCAAAGCTATTTTCAGAAATAAAGGGTTCATCAAATAGCGTATAACCTAAACTTGATATGATTTTTCGTATGAGTTCATTTTTTGTTGGATTATCAATTGATTGATCGATAAGTCCTGACTCCAATTGCTGGGCAAGCTCTTCGTCAGGCAAAAACTCACCGTTACCTTTGTTAAGGACTATGTTCCCGGTACTGTCAAAAATACGAACATGATAGAAATTGTCAATTTTCGCTACAATCACTAAGTGGTTCCCTTCTTTAGGAAGGGAACCACTATTCTCAAGGAACCTAAGACTTAGATCGTACTCATTAAGTAGGTCCCTATTATTAGCTATTTCACTCAATACATCTTGCGCAGATTCTCCCAGGTCTTTCTTAGCATAGCTAAATCTTCTCCACTTAGGTGGTGGCGGTAGATTATTAATTCCTTCATGAGGTTGTTTTTGGTTTCCCTTAAATATTTCCCATCCCTCTAAAGACATGATTTCCTCCCAACTATTGTCCTAATGGTATTAATGCTTCGAAATCTCTTGGCAATCGATTAGGGTTATCCCAAACCACAGATAAATGATGGGAAAAATGTTTTTCTGGTGTGCTGTCTGCTCGCTCTTTGTAGATGTTCCGTGGCAAATCAATTAATCTGGCAGATAAAATAAGATTATTTATCTTGTCTGCCAAAATTTCATCTGTCAGATCAAGACTAAGGGTTTTTTTGTTTGGCCAAACAGCAATCGGAATAGCTGCATCAATAATTACATCAAGTAAATTCACAAGGTCATCTTCTGTTAAGATAGATGTAATCTTTAAACCGATTTTATCCTCATTTGCACGAAAGCTAGTACAGTAAGTGTCCCATCCAACTTTTTTAGGCTCATCAAGATCGTCAAAAGTATAGTTAGATGGAGTCTTATTAAGGGATGATTCTACTCTTTTCCAGTTGGTTTGCCAATCATTCCAATACTCTTCATCCGAGAGGACATCTAGACGATCAGTCAAGCGAATTGTAATAGGGTACTTACTACCCAAATGAACCTTACGCTTTCTCCCGGGTCTATGAAGAATTTTACACTGTTCTAACCCAGCAAATAGAACCTGATCACATAGATACTGATTAGGCAAGAACAGTTCAAGATTTAGCTCATATGTCCCATTACTTTGTAAGTACTTCTTACTCTCATTTAAGCAATCTACTATTAACTTAGGTAACTCTTCCAAAGGATTTTCCAACAAGTATGAATCCTCGGTAGATAATTCAGGAGAATTATCTTCTTTGATTTCTCTATTTTCAGAGGTTTCATCCTTTTTGACACCGCCTAAGAGAGTACAATCATTTAAATTTCTGCTGTTAGGAATCACCCAGGATTTTAATCGAAACTTTCCACGTTCTATTTGGTCAGGACGAAGTACGAGCAGGAGAAAAGACTTCAGAGTTTCTTGGGGTTTATTATCAGGAATATCCTTTATCTTATTTGAGAAATCATCAATTTTATAAAACTCTCGGATTTGTTCTAACATTTGATGTAAATCAACTGCTTCATGACATAGTAGTCTACTATCTTGAGGAAGTACTTGTGCATATGCTTTAGCGATCTCTGATTCATTAGCACTATTGAGTAATGGTTCCAGGCGCTGATAGATTTGTCTTATGGCATCGGGATCAGCTTCTGGGGATACGTTAAAAATGAGCTTAAAAATCTTAATAATATCTCGCTTAGCATATTCTTTGGTCTCAACTTTGTCTCCAATGTGTTGGTCAACCTCTGCCTCAGGCTGATTGATAAAACCTGGTGAATTAATCGCATCAATATCTGATTCGGTCATAAGTATTTGTACTTGAAACTTTCAGGCATTGAGGGTATACACTGCGATTAGCAGTAGCTTGAGTCACATTTACATTCTGATGCAAAGGTATATTCTGATACGCAAATTAGTTTTTCTAACCCCATTTACTTAAATCATAGCTAGGATGACCACTTATTCAGGCAACTTGCAAACACTTGTAAGGCAACAAAAAGTGGATTTTTATAATGGTCCCCAAAAACTGGACAGGGAGCTAAGCTCTGAACACTCGAAAAATAATAGGAGTTGTTCATGGGTAAAAAACGCAAACAGTATAGTCCCCAATTCAAAGC
>JAAUYH010143059.1_pt1 | contig 21160 bp, 17 predicted proteins | sample 7278061 | NCBI WGS metagenome assembly JAAUYH01 (sample SAMN14350203, study PRJNA611818) | marine sediment metagenome | isolation source: surface marine sediment (0.6m) | place: French Polynesia: Moorea | collected 2018-08 | reverse complement strand
GCGCGTTGACGGCGGCGGCGCTCGGCAGGCATAGTCGCGTGGAATTTGAGAACAATTTGACCTTGTCCATCGGAATGACCGCGGCACAAACGCGGCTGAGCGGAACAAGGTCACAAACGCCACCGGTACCGTTGGACGGTGTACGACGGCCGCCCGGACGGCTAAAGGGGAGGACTGATGAATTCGGCCCGGATCGCCGGGCCGCAGCGGTCGGGCAATCCAGAACAAGAGCAGACCCGGTCGCGGGGCCGGCGCCCATCGGCGTGGGCCCGAAACGTCAACAACACAAGCATCTGGAGGACAACAATGCGGAAACTTGCTGCCACGACGGTGGCCATGACCCTAGCGGCCGGGGTGGCCGCGACCAGCGGCCCGTCGGCTGCCGACACCTTCGTCACCATCGGCACCGGCGGCGTCACCGGCGTCTACTATCCGACCGGCGGCGCCATCCAGCGCCTGGTCAATCGCGGCCGCGCAGAGCACGGCATCCGCGTGTCGGTCGAAAGCACCGGCGGGTCGGTGTTCAACCTGAACGCCATCGCCCAGGGCGAGCTGGACATGGGCGTCGCCCAGTCCGACTGGCAGTACCACGCCTATAACGGCTCCCATGAGCGGTTCCCTCAGGCCAATCAGGAGCTGCGCGCCCTGTTCTCGGTCCACGGCGAGCCGTTCACCATCGTCGCCCGCGCCGACAGCGGCATCCGCACGGTCGAGGACCTGGTCGGAAAGCGCGTGAATATCGGCAATCCGGGGTCCGGCCAGCGCGGCACCATGGAGGTGCTGATGGCCGCCATGGGCTGGGACGAGAGCACCTTCAGCCAGGTCTCCGAGCTCCAGTCCTCGGAGCAGAGCCAGGCGCTGTGCGACAACAATTTCGATGCCATGGTGTTCACCGTCGGCCATCCCAGCGGCTCGATCCAGGAAGCCACGACGACCTGCGAGACGGTGCTGGTGCCGGCGCAGAACGACGTCATCGACCGCCTGGTTGCCGACAACGACTACTACGCCTACTCGACGATTCCGGGCGGCATGTATGAAGGCAATGAGGAGGACATCACCACCTTTGGCGTGAAGGCGACCTTTGTCACCTCGACGGCGCTGCCGGATGAGGTCGGGTACCAGATCGTCAAGTCGGTCTTCGAGAACTTCAATGACTTCAAGCGTCTGCACCCGGCTTTCGGCGTCCTGCAGCAGGAGCAGATGATCGTCGACGCCCTGTCAGCCCCGCTCCATGACGGCGCGGCCCGTTACTACAGGGAAGCCGGCCTGATGTAGGCCCCTAGGGCACGGTCACGGACGGGGCGTTTGACAGCCCCGTCCGTTTCCCTGTCAGATCGACCCATAAGCAATCCAGACCGGCCGCCGGGCATGTCCGTGCGGTCCATCGGCTATATCTGAACGGGGCGGCGCATGAGCGACGAGGCGAAGAACACCCAGCTCAGCGAGGAGGAACTGCAGGACCTGGTGGCGTCCAGCGACACCGGGGCGCGCCAGCCGACCAATGTCATCGCCGCCAAGGTGATGATCTATGTCGCCCTGGCCTGGTCGCTGTTCCAGCTCTGGTACGCCTCGCCGCTGCCGTTCATGCTCAACTTCTTCATCGTCAACGACGCCGAGGCGCGGGCCATCCATCTCGGCTTCTCGGTGTTCCTCGGCTTCATGGCGTTTCCGGCGCTGTCCAAGGACCCGGCCGGCCGCGTGCCGCTGCTGGCGATCGCCCTGGCGATCCTGCCGGCGCTCATGTTCGTGGCGGTGATTCTCAGCGGCGATGTTCCCGTCGCCGACCTGACCTTCCCGCTGGTCCTGGTGCTGGCGTCCGGGGCATTGATCGTGATGGGCGCCATCCAGACCTCGCGCACCCGGATCCCACTGGTCGACTGGGCAATGGTCGCGCTCGGCACCTATTGCGCGACCTATGGCTTCGTGAACTACGACGCGCTGGCCGAGCGTCCGGGCCTGCCGACCGGGCTCGACATCGTCGCGGCGACAACCGGCCTCGTGCTGCTGCTCGAGGCGACCCGGCGCGCCCTTGGGCCGCCGCTGATGATCGTGGCGACGGTGTTCCTGTGCTACGTCTTCTTCGGCGACGCCGCCTGGGTGCCCGATGTGGTGAAATACCAGGGTGCCTCGCTGAACCGGGCCATGAGCCATATGTGGCTGGGGCCCGAGGGCGTGTTCGGCATCGCCATCGGCGTGTCGGCGAAGTTCGTGTTCCTGTTCGTGCTGTTCGGCGCGCTGCTGGAGAAGGCCGGCGCCGGCAACTACTTCATCAAGGTGGCGTTTTCCCTGCTCGGCCATTTGCGCGGTGGCCCGGCCAAGGCCGCCGTGGTGGCATCGGGCATGACGGGGCTGATCTCCGGATCGTCGATCGCCAACGTGGTGACCACCGGCGTGTTCACCATGCCGCTGATGAAACGCGTGGGGTTCTCCTCGGAGAAGGCCGGCGCGGTGGAGGTGGCGTCCTCGGTCAACGGACAGATCATGCCGCCGGTGATGGGCGCGGCCGCCTTCCTGATGGTCGAGTATGTCGGCATCCCCTACATCGACGTGGTCAAGCACGCCTTCCTGCCGGCCGTCATCTCCTACATCGCGCTCGTCTACATCGTGCACCTGGAGGCGGTGAAGACGGGGATGGCGGGGCTGCCGAAGCCCGGTGAGCAACTGCCGCCGAAATGGGCGCTGATCTCCTTCGGGATCACCGTGGCCTCGGTGCTGATCATCGCCGGCGCGCTGTATTGGATCTTCCAACTCGCCGCACTGCTCGACCAGTCGCACTGGGTGGTGATCGGCGTCGCCGCCACCTTCGCCCTGCAATTCATGCTGTTCGGCGGCATTCGCAGGCGCCTGCCGCGTCAGCAATCGGCGCGTCTCGTGTCGATGGGCGCGATCGTGCTGTGCAACACGGTGATTGGCGCCGTCGGCCTGTTCCACGTCATGCAGCTGGTCAAGCTGGCGGCCGGCGGGGCGCTCGGCTTCGTCGTCGCGGCGCTGCTGGCCGTCGTTGCGGCGGCGCTGATGTGGTACGGGTCGCGCTATCCGGAGCTGGAGCTCGACGATCCCAACTCGCCGATCATCTCGCTGCCGGAGGTCGGGCCGACGGTGAAGTCGGGCCTGCACTTCCTGCTGCCGATCCTGGTTCTGGTCTGGTGCCTGATGGTCGAGCGGCTGTCGCCGGCCCTGTCGGCCTTCTGGGCGACGGTGCTGATGATCGGCATCCTGATCACCCAGCGCCAGCTCTTTGCCGTGTTCCGCGGCAACGGCCAGTCGATGGGCGACGCCAGCCTGCAGGGCGCCAACGAGCTGTTCGAGGGGCTGGTCACCGGCGCCCGCAACATGATCGGCATCGGCATCGCAACGGCGACGGCCGGCATCGTGGTCGGGACCGTGACCCTGACCGGCATCGGCCTGGTGATGTCGGCCTTCGTGGAGTTCCTGTCCGGCGGCAACCTGATCATCATGCTGCTGCTGGTCGCGATCCTGTCGCTGATCCTCGGCATGGGGCTGCCGACCACCGCCAACTACATCGTGGTCTCCAGCCTGATGGCGCCGGTGATCGTCGACGTCGGCGCGGGGGCGGGGCTGGTCGTGCCGCTGATCGCGGTGCATCTGTTCGTGTTCTATTTCGGCATCATGGCCGATGTGACGCCGCCGGTGGGGCTGGCCAGCTTCGCGGCGGCGGCGGTGTCAGGCGGGGATCCCATGCGAACGGGATTCACCGCCTTCTACTACTCGCTCAGAACCGCGGCGTTGCCCTTCCTGTTCATCTTCAATACCGATCTCATCCTGTACGGTGTGGACAGCCTGCTGGACGCCGCCATCGTGTTCGTGACCTCGACCATAGCCATGCTGATATTCGCGGCGGCGACCCAGGGATTCTTCATATCCCGGTCGCGATACTGGGAGTCCGCCGCCCTGCTGCTGATCGCCTTCACCATCTTCCGGCCCGGCTTCTGGATGGACATGATCTATCCGCCGACCGATACGCGGCCGGGGACCGAGGTCTACCAGCAGGCCGAGGCCCGGGCCCCGGGCGAGGGGTTGCGGGTGGTGCTGGAGGGCGAGGATTTTGACACGCTCCAGATCGTCACCCAGACCGTGCTGCTGCCGATCGGTGAAAGCGGCACCGGCGAGGAACGCCTGGCCGAGTCCGGCCTGACGCTGCGCGAGGAGCCGGATGGCCGGCTGCTGGTCGACCTGGTCGAGTTCGGCAGCGATGCCGAGAGCCTTGGCATCCAGTGGGATTTCGAGGTCAAGGCGGTGCTGGTCGACAACGACGTCCCGCCATCCCGGCTGATGTGGATTCCGGCCTTCCTGCTGCTCGGTGTGATCGTGCTGGTCCAGCGGCGCCGGAGGGATGCGCTCGCCGGCCAGACAGCCGCCGCCTAAGCCCGCGGAGACCTGAGATGTTCAAAGAGATTCTGCTGCCCATCGACCTCAACCACGAGAGCTCCTGGAAGAAGGCGCTTCCCTGTGCCCTGGAACTGGCCAAGACCTTCGGCGCCCAGCTGCACATCATGACGGTGGTGCCGGATTTCGGAATGACGATCGTCGCCAACTACTTTCCCGATGACTACGAGAAGACCGCGCTGGAAGGAGCCAGCGCGGCCCTGCACGACTTCACCAAGCAGCACCTGCCGGAGGGCATGGCGTGCCAGCACATCGTGAGCCATGGCACGGTCTATGAGGAAATCCTCGAGACCGCGGAAACGATCAAGGCCGACCTGATCGTCATGGGCTCGCACCGGCCGGAGCTGAAGGACTATCTGCTGGGCCCGAATGCCGCCCGCGTCGTACGTCACGCGACTCGTTCGGTCATGGTGATTCGGGACTGATGATCGGTCGGCCGGAATCCCGCCAACCCCCTTATTTAACTGAGATTTAATCAGTCCATGCCACTTTCGCGCGTATGAATCCGCGCGGAGTCCCTGGTGGCATGTCCGCGTGCGCTCCACCAGGATAAAGTCCCGATGACAAGCAGCCTGAAGCCGGAAGACGTCGCCCGCCTGCTGACCGACCGGTCGCCCGACAACCGCGCCGAGATGGTCGCCAAGGTCGCCGACACGCTCGACGGGGCCGAGCTCTCCGATCAGGAGCGCGGAATCGCCGAGGACATCGTCCGCAAGATGGCCAAGGACGCCTCCGACATCGTGCGCGAGGCGGTGGCGCTGAACCTGAAGTCATCCCGCAACCTGCCGCATGACGTGGCCCTGAGCCTGGCCGAGGACATCGACAGCATCGCGTTGCCGGTGCTGCAATACTCCGAGGTGCTGAGCGACGACGACCTCACCGACCTGCTCGATCGGGTGCCGGAATCCAAGCAGGTGGCGATGGCCCAGCGGGCGACGGTCTCGGAGAAGCTCTCCGAGGCGCTGGTCGAGAAGGGCAGCCAGTCGGCCGTCGAGACCCTGGTCGGCAATGCCGGCGCGACCATCAACGAGCAATCCTTCGGCAAGGCGCTGGACCGCTTCGGCGGCTCCGAGGTGCTGCAGGAGAACATCGTCAAGCGCGGCACCCTGCCGCTGACCATTTCCGAGCGCCTGGTGACCATGGTCTCGCAGCAGCTCCAGGACTATCTGGTCGCCAACCACGACCTGTCGCCCGACGTGGCCGCCGAGGTCATCATGCGGTCGCGCGAGCGCGCCACGGTGACGCTGGTGACCGATGATGCGGATGAGAAGGATGTCGAGAAGCTGGTCGAGCAGCTGATCGCCAATGGCCGGCTGACCCCGTCGCTGGTGCTGCGCAGCCTATGCACCGGCGATATCGCCTTCTTCGAGGCCGCGATGGCGGCCAAGGCCGGCATTCCGCTGGTCAATGCCCGCACCCTGATCCATGACGACGGTCGGCTCGGCCTCAATTCCCTGTACGAGAAGGCGGGCATGCCGAAGACGCTGTATCCGGCCTTCCGGACCGCGGTGGACGTCATCCGCGAGACCGACATCCGCGGCGCGGATTACGACCGTGACAGCTATGGCCGGGTGATGATCGAACGGATCCTGACCCAATCTGAAGGCATGGGCGACGAGGATTCCGACTTTCTGCTGCGCAAGCTGGACGACATCATCCAGAGCGAGGCGGCATAGACACCGCTTCTCGCCGCGAGCGGCCGTTCAGACCAGGATGTCGAGTTTTCCGCCGCGCTGTTTCTGGCGCTGCACCGGTCCCGGCTCCAGGCCGCGTTCGTCCGGCGCGTCGACCGCCTCGGTCGTCTCGGTCTTGACGTTGAGCGGCCCGCGCGCCTGCTTCAGGGCCGGAGTTGGCGCCACCACCGCCTGCACGGGCGGCGGCTGTGTGGGTGTAACGACTGCCATGCCCTATTAGGTGAGGCCGTTAACCGTAATCGGCAAGCCCGAGATCCGGCGAACATGGAAGATCACGCAATACCCAAGAAATGCGCGGGATTCCGAGGCTGCAGCGCGCATCGCAGCCATAATGCGGCACCCCAGGCGCCTTTTGCCCCCATTTCACCAATTTTGAAGTCAACCATAGCGGCGTCTTTGCAAGGAAAGCCGAATTACTTCAATTGACTAGGTAACGTATTTCGTATTTCAAACAAATCTGCGTCGTATTTGACGTTTAACCGACTGTTATCTTTCTCGCCCCAGGATCGCCGCACCGGTGCGAGACCGGTCCGAAACAACGCACGGCAGCGCCGCCTGCTGTTCGACAAGCTCCACCAGATAGGACGTAGGAGATCTGTATGTCGTTCGCGGAGACGTTTGCGACCTTCCCGAATTCGATTGTGGGATGGCTGGTCATTGCGGCCCTGGTCATATTCGCGATGTACATGATGCGGGTGCCGGCGCACCGCGCGATCCTGTCTTTATCGCGGACGCTCTACAAGGTTCTGCGCATTGCCGCCGCCTCGCTGATGCAGGCGGAGGCGCGGATGAAGGAGCGCAACCGCGAAGTCCTGCTGGCTGCGGGTCTTGAAGAAGCGGAGTCCCATCTCGAGCGCGAGTTCGAGCGGATCGACGCGGCGGTGAAGCGCGAGCTGTCGGCCTGCCCGAGTGTGCATCGCCGCATGGCCGAGCAGATCACCCATGTCGAGGAAGATCACCAAGAGAGCACCAATGTGCCTCCGGCGCCGCCGGGCTGGGTCGACGCCGTGGAGGCGGTCGCCAACATCCCCTCAAAGGGGGATCCGATGGTGGCCAACATCCTGGAGCAGATCCACAAATCCCTGGTCAAGGCTCAGAACGACGCGATCGACTCCTATCGCGACACCGTCCAAGAGCGACATAAGACTCTCTCGTCCATGAAGCCCTACTGGCGCGAATTGCACCAGTTGATGGGCACGGTGGAGAAGAAGGTCGACTCCCTGCTGGCCCGCACCAACATCGTCGATACCAAGATCGAGCAGTACGAGACCATCAAGAAGGGCACCGACACCGCCGTGCGGCGGCTTTCGGCCTCGTCGCTCAAGGAATTCATGATCGCCCTGTTCGCCCTGTGCATCGCCATCGGCGGCGCCGGCGTCAACTTCACCCTGATCGCCCGCCCGCTGGCCGAGATGGTCGGCGGCAACAACCTGGTCGGCGGTTTCAAGATCAACGATATCGCCGCGATGGTGATCATCCTGATCGAGATCTTCATGGGCCTGTTCCTCATGGAATCGCTGCGCATCACGCGGCTGTTCCCGCTGATCGGCGCATTGCCCGACAAGTACCGTCGCCTGATGACCTACGTCACCTTCACGCTGCTGTTCTCGCTCGCCACCATCGAGGCGGCGCTGGCCTACATGCGTGAGATCCTGCTGCAGGACGAGCTGGCGACCAGCGCCGTGCTGCGCGGCGGCGAGGCTCTGGACACGGTGGCGACCAACGAGTTCGTCTGGATCACCACGGTGGCGCAGATGGGGATGGGCTTCATCCTGCCGTTTGCGCTGACGCTGGTGGCGATCCCGCTGGAGATGTTCTTCGCGTCGTCCCGCACCGTGATTGGCATGGTCGCGGCGGCCGGGATCCGCGGGCTGGCGGTCTCGCTCAGGGCCGTGGGCGGCTCGTTCCGCTTCTTCGGCGAGTTCCTCGTCAACGTCTATGACGCGTTCGTCTCGGTGCCGCTCTGGGTCGAACGTCAGGTGAAGGCGAACATCGGCGCTGAGCGCAAGGCTCGCGGCGCCAAGGCATCGAATACAACCGTGAGAGAGGCCTTGTGATGAAACGCGTGATTGCAGCGGCGACGCTTCTCGTCGCCATGACGCTGTCCGGCTGCGGCGATCCGCCCAAGCAGGGCCATGGCGTCTATATGCTGATCGACACCTCGGGCACCTATACCGAGGAGCTGGACAAGGCCGCCCAGATCATCAGCTACATCTTGAGCCGGATGAATCCGGGCGACAGCTTCGCCGTGGCGCGGATCGACACCGGCAGCTTCAGCGAGAAGGACATCATCGCCCGGATGACCTTCGACGAACGGCCGAGCGTCGCGAACCGCCAGAAGCGGCAGTTCCAGGAGACCATCGCCGAGTTCGTTCAGACGGTGCGCCCGGCGCGCCATACCGACATCACCGGCGGCATCCTGCAGGCGACGGAATACCTGAACGAGAAGGATCCGGGCCAGAAGACGATCCTGGTCTTCTCCGACCTCGCCGAGGATCTCGATCCGGAATACCGCGCCGGGCGCGACGCCATTCAGTTCGACATCATCGATTACGAGGTGGTGGCGTTGAACGTGACCAAGCTGAGGAGCGACAACATCGATCCTCGGGAATACCTGCTGCGTCTGGAGGACTGGCAGCGGCGGGTCGAGCTTGGTGGCGGAACCTGGCGCGTGATCAACGATCTCGACGCGCTGGAACGCATACTCGGATAGATCGGGGGCGGGATCCGGCCGCAAGCCGCGACCCGAGCCCGCCCCGACAAGGCCGCTCAGGATCATGGCCCCGCTTCGGCGGGGCCATTTTCTATTTCCATAGACCTTGAAACATTCGACTACGAAGTGAGTATGAAAGGACCGTCGCGGGCAGGGCGCGACCAGGAACCGTGATTTCACGCCAGGAGAGGCATATGCCGCGCGTTCGAGATATCGCACCCGACGAACTGCCGGCTCCCTTGCGGGCCATCTATCTGGGGTTCATCGAAGAGTGCGGTCCCTTCCGCAACCAGCTGGGCGTGATGGCCCATGTGCCGGCGGCGCTGGAACATCTGATGCAGATGATGATCGCGCTGAAGACGGCGCAGCGGGTGCCGCGCCGCTATATCGAGCTTGCCGTCGTCGCGGTGTCGCGGCTCAACGCCTGCGACTACTGCGTCGCCCATCACGGCCCGATGCTGGCGGTGGAAGGGCTGTCGCCGGAGGGGGTGGAGCGGATTCTCGACTATGCCGATCACCGCGAACTGGACGATGTCGACCGGCTGGTCGTCGAATACGCGATTGCCGTCACCAAGACGCCGCAGCGCGTCCGCGACGCCCTGTTCGACCGGCTTCGCGAGCATTTCGACGAGGCGCAGATCGTCGAGCTGACCCTGCGCGCCGCGCTCGCCGGCTTCTTCAACCGCTTCAACGACGCGCTTCAGATCGAACAGGAACCGGAAGTGCTGGCGCCCGGGCCCGCCGGGTCGTAGAACCGCTCCGCCGACAGCGAATCGGGGGACGGTCGTTGGTGAAGGCGTTTGGAATAACCCTGGCGGTCCTGGCCGGCCTCGTCATCGTGGTGGCCATCGCCCTGGTGGTCGTCGGACGCGAGCAGCTGCTTGAGATCGTCTTCGGCCCGATCGACCGGTCGGCGGTGGATTTCGCCACCATCGACACGACCGGCCGCGAGAACACCTATCTGGTCTGCCCGCCCGGCCTGTGCGGCCAGGACCCGGACCGCGAGAGCCCGGTCTTCCCGGTGCCGGCGACCGAGCTGCGCAACCAGTGGTTCGAGATGATCGGCAATCAGCCGCGGATCGACTGGATCGGTTCCGACGAGGAGATCCAGCAATACGATTTCGTGCAGCGCACCGCGCTGATGCGCTATCCGGATTCGATCACCGTGCGCTTCCTGCCGCTGGAGGAGGGGCGCTCCACCCTCGCGATCTACAGCCGCTCCCACTACGGCCGCAGCGATTTCGGCGTGAACAAGGAGCGCGTCGACGGCTGGCTGGCCTCGCTCTTGGGGGCGGACAACTGACGCCGGCCTGTCGGCCGTGACGTGCCACACCGGGCATGGTTCCCCGTGGCCCATGGGATCCCGGCCCACGCCTGGCGCCGACCCTTGCCAATCGCCTGCGGTTTTCCCACCATGGATTTGGGTCATTCAGACCCACGGCGACGATGCGACGCTGCACGAGTCCAGGCAGGCGGCACGAACCTGGCAACGGCGGTCGGTTGCCATCGATCGGGAGGGGAATGATGGGTTATTGCGACATCTTGTACCGGCGGGAGAACATCATCGGCTACACCGGCAATCTGGATAGCAATCCGACGGTTTATTTCGTGACGGAGTCGAGGGACGATAAGGGCGGCCTGAAAACCAAGGATGTCAACGGCGTTGCCCAGATCCTGTTTCTGAACGGCCACATCACCCAGGATCACCCCAACAAGAAGAACAAGGGCCGGGAAGTCGCGACCGAATCCTACTCCTACAGCATCATGAACGTCGGGCCCGACAAGATCAGCGGCTTCGATCCCAGCAAGATCAAGGGCAAGCAGCTGCAGGAAACCTATCACTCGAGCGAAGTGGCGCCGGACAACAAACGGTACTTTCCCACGCCCGACGGCTTCTCGGACTTCCATGTCAGCCGCAACACATTCACGCAGGTGAGTTGGAAGGACGGCGCCACCATGGACAAGCTGGCCAAATCCATCTCCAGGTTCCCCGGTATCAAGGCAATGTATGGGGCCAAGGACGACGACTATATTGAGCACCTGTAGGTCTCAAGGCCGCCTCGGGGGCCCGATCCTCGGGCGTGAGCGCCGGTAACGGCTGCCATGCAGGCCAGCCGGGTGATCCATGTGGTCAGCTGCCATGCCGAGGGCGAGGTCGGCGACGTGATCGTCGGCGGCGTGGCACCGCCGCCCGGCGAGACCCTGTGGGAGCAGTCGCGCTGGATCGCCCGGGACGGCGCCCTGCGCAGCTTCGTCCTCAACGAGCCGCGCGGCGGCGTGTTCCGTCACGTGAACCTCCTGGTGCCGCCCAAGGATCCGCGCGCCGCTATGGGCTGGATCATCATGGAGCCGGAGGACACGCCGCCCATGTCCGGCTCAAACGCCATCTGCGTGGCGACTGTGCTGCTCGAGACCGGCATCGCGGCCATGACCGAGCCGGAGACCCGGATGGTGCTGGAAGCCCCGGGCGGTCTGGTCGAGATCACCGCGGCGTGCCGCGACGGCAAGGCCGAGCGGATCAGCGTCCTCAACCTGCCGTCCTTCGCGGCCCGACTCGACGCTCCGCTGGAAGTCGAGGGGCTGGGTACGCTCACGGTGCACACCGCCTATGGCGGCGACAGCTTCGTCATGGCCGACGCAGACGCGCTCGGCTTCGCCATCGTACCGGACGAGGCCCGCGAGATCGCAGAGACCGGCATGCGCATCACCGCCGCCGCCAACGAGCAGCTCGGATTCCATCACCCGGCGAACCCGGACTGGCGACATATCTCCTTCTGCCAGATCGCCGGCCCGATAGAGCCGGACCCAATCGAGGAGACGCTGGCCTATCGCAACGCCGTCGCCATCCGCCCCGGCAAGATCGACCGCTCGCCGACCGGCACCGGCCTCTCCGCCCGCATGGCGGTGCTGCACGCCCAGGGCCGGATGAAGCCCGGTGACCGCCTGATCGCCCGCTCGATCATCGACTCCCGCTTCGACGGCCGCATCGAGGGCGAGACCACGGTCGGCGAGACCCCGGCCATCCTGCCATCGATCACCGGGCGCGCCTGGATCACCGGAACCCACCAGCACACCCTGGACCCGGCCGATCCATGGCCCGACGGCTACCGGGTCGGGGACACCTGGCCGACGGGGCTCGGCTGAACGCGCGCCTCCAAACGGTCGATCCGCCGAACCTGCAGCGCCCCAGCCAGTGCCAGGAGGGTGCAGAACAGCATCATGCCGAGAAGCGCGTAGGCCCCGGTCTCCCCGGTCACGATCACGGCGGTGATCGAGGTCAGCACCGCACCGGTGCCGACCGTGAGCGCGCCGGCCAGACCCATGGCGCTGCCGGCCAGCTTGGGCCGCACCGACATGGCGCCGGACTCGCAGCTCGGCATGGTCAGACCGTTTCCCAGGCCGACGAACACCGTGGCGCCGAACAGCGCGAACTCATGCTCGAGCCCGGCCAGGAACAGCGCCAGGCCGACCACAAGGCCGGCGCAGGCGACGATCCGACCGGAGATCATCATCGTGGTCAGGGCGAACCGTTGTGCGTAGCGGCCGGAGAGGAAACTGCCCAGCCCATAGCCCGCGGTGATGGTTCCGATGTAGAAGCCGAGCTCCGCCGGAGAGAGGTTCAGCAACGCGACCGCGACCAGCGGCGCCCCGGCCAGAAAGGCGAAGAACGCCCCCCGCGAGAACACCGCGCACAGCGCATAGCCCCAATACCGCCGCGACCGGACCAGCGCCGGATAGGTCCGGAACTGCGCCGCGAAGGTCTTCGACGGCGTCCTGTTGGTCTCGCCCAGATCGATCCAGACCAGGCTGAACGCCACGACACCGAGGAGACCATAGGCGACGAAATTCGCCCGCCAGCCGAACAACTCGTCCAGGCCGCCGCCGACCATCGGCCCCAGCATCGGAGCGACCGCCATGGCCATGCTGACATAGCCGATCTTGCTCGCCGCCTCCTGCGGCGGCGCGGTATCGCGGATCACCGCCAGCGATATCGCCCAGCCGGCGGCGACCGCCCCCTGCAGGACCCGGAATGCCAGAAACAGCCAGACATGCGTGGTCAGGGCGCAGACCAGCGACGCGCCGGTGAAGACTGCCAGCGCCGCCAGCAGCACCGGCCGCCGCCCGAACCGGTCCGACAAGGGCCCGATGACCAGCTGCAGGACCGCGGTGACCGCCATGTAGCCCGCGATCGACAGGCTGATCAGCGAATAGCTGACCCGGAACTCCGCCGCCATGTTCGCCAGCGAAGGAACGAACATATTCAGCGACAGAACCGCCATCCCGGCCAGCAGGATCAGGGTGTAAATTCGCGGCGGCGAGGTGGCGGAATACAGCATGGATCTCTTTCAGCGCCGGCACGGCCGGCATCGGCAGGACTGAACGCAATAAAAAAGCCCCCGAAACGGTCGGGGGCGCATGGGGCGACGGCACGGTGCCCGTCACCGGTTCAAGCGCCAACCTCCAACGACGACGGTCATCAATTTCATGTCGGAGTTCTCATCGGTTCGGAGAATACACGCTAAGTGCGATGTCAGATCCCGTCAATGACGGGGGGTCGGCTGAAGTGGCGCGATCGAATGGAGCAGTATCGGATCATCCAAGCCAAGTCTAATTTGGGATTCACTAGACCGTCACCGTAATCCAGTTGATCGATAGACGGTCAGATTCCCTCGACTTCGATTACCAGATAAGTGGTTGGTCCAGTCTGTCCCAGAACAGCCAGCGGCGCAGTTCTTGTGGCGCTCGGTATCCTGAGAAGATGCATGGGTCTTGCCGCTGGTTTGGGTCAAGCAGGTGCAACATTCCTGAATAGCTTGCCAACAAGACAGGACCCGTTTGAGCGCAGATATCGACACCTCCAGCACTGGATCCAAAGCCCAGTTCCCACAGTATTGTACCCTTTGGCGTCACGCAGGCTGCAAAGCCCGAGCCGGCGAGAAGAAATGCGCCTCTCGCTCCTTCCGTCATGGACGCAGGCAGAAAGCCGGAAGCATAGACCCGCAAGTAGGGATTCAGCATCATTCGCTGCGGATGCTCCTCGTAGGGAGGCAAGGAAAGTCCCTGCACGGCTGAAATTTCTGCGGAGAACGTAGCTCCGTTGTAGAAATGGCAGGAGTTGAGTGCGACCACGTCGCTGTCGTCGCTGAAGCAGGCGTCGTGCGGATATTCGCTAAGGTGACCCAGATGGGCGTGAAGAACTGGGCCGTCCTTGCCATCAAGGTCGATCAGGTAATGACCCTCGTCCTGTGTACCCACCGCGGCGAAGCGCCCGTCTGGCGATAATGCCGCGTGAATCATATCGAAGAACGGGCGAAATTCGCCGTCCTCCTCGATTTGCTCGCGCATCTGGTCTTCCAGTCCAAGCGCGATCGACGGGTAAACCAGCTCTACACTCCATTCGGCTTCCCCCTTGCGAAGAAGGGCAACGCCTCTCTCTGCATCGCATAGGAGAATCCTCGATCCGTCATCCGAGATCGCCAGATGCGTGTATGCGGCTTCATCCCCTGGCGTTTCGTACTGCTCGCGGAGCGCTTCCGGCAAGCCGAGAGGCACGAATGCTGGCCCCGGAACGGCCAGAATCCGGTCGCGGGGCGGCGCGCCATATGCCTCTTGCACGGTGATCGCTCCATCACGATGAACCACGACGAAATGCTGACGGTTGCGTGACCAGGCAAAGCCGGCGAGGGTGACGGCCTGGACAATCTGCTCTCCCTGTATGTGCCAGGTCGTGGTCTCCGTATAGTGCGTGCCCTGCTGAACCAGAAATTCGTCCTGTCCGAGGATCGCGCAGAAATTCAGTCCACGGCCGCCTTTCTCAAGCGCGGGAATGAACGGCTCATGGGCCGGGTCGAATTGTTCGCGGGCCTCGCCTGCGCGACCATCGACATTCAAGCGTATCACTTCGGCCAGGACAGCTTCCGCCATTTCGGGGCTGCGTGGATCCTGCATGATCGAAGGCTCGTCCTTGCGCCCCTCATGGAAAGCGCCGATCTCAGCGGAGTTGTTCTGCGCCACTCTGCGCCCAAGCTCATTCCATGAGTCCATGTCGAACTCTCGAGAGCCCGATTGGAAGCTCTTCCAGATCCTCCGAAACATGACTGTGCCCTCGCTATCCGAGTTCTCAACTGCAATATCGGTGCACGAATTCAGGCAACGACCGCAGTGATGCGGAAGATCCTCGCCAAAACGTGGATACTGGCGACGCTGGCGGCAAACCGGCAAGACCGGTGATACCAGATTGCTTTCCCTTTGACTCTCAAAGGCGATTCTAGGGAATTGTTGGTGCCGGATGCAGGATTCGAACCCGCGACCCTCTGATTACAAATCAGATGCTCTGCCAACTGAGCTAATCCGGCGCCGAAGGCGGATGCACAGTACTGCCGGCACCGTGCAGCGGCAAGGGTTGCCGCGGCGTCTTTTCTAAAGGCCTTGCTTTAAGAATTCGTTCCGGCGGCGGCGCGGCCGCCAAGCCGTCCGTGTCCGCGTCTCGTCGTTTCGCGCTGTGATATCGGGGCGTCCGGGTGGTACCGTTTCGGCGGGGGCAGATGATCGAATCGCGGGGCCGCTGGCCGGGCCCTGCGGGAATGTAGAGGTCTCATGCGAAACCGTCGTCCCTGTTTCCGCCGCCGCCAGGCGCCGGGCATTGGCCAGGTCTTTGTAGCGCTTCTGTGCGTGTCCGGGTTGCTGCTGTCGGCGCCGGCCCGGGCCCAGCCCAAGATCGAGGATCTGGCGGCCAGCGCGGTCGGGGTGGCTGCAATAATCCCCGGCGACGCCGTCACGGCGCGGACGCTCGGCACCCAGCGGGCCGGCAACGGCATCATCATCGATTCCGGCGGGCTGGTGCTGACCATCGGCTATCTGATCCTCGAGGCCGCGACCGTCGAGCTGATCGAGGCCGACGGGCGGGTGGTGCCGGCCGAGGTGGTCGCCTACGACTTCAACAGCGGCTTCGGACTGGTGCGTGCCGCCTTGCCGCTGAATGGACGGCCGGTGCCGCTCGGCAGCTCCGAGACGCTGCTGGAAGGCGATCCGGTGCTGGTGCTGGTGCATGGCACCAGCGGCATGCCGGTGAGCGCCTCGGTCGTTTCGCGGCGGCCGTTTGCCGGGTATTGGGAATATCTGCTGGAGGAGGCGATCTTCACCAGCCCGCCGCATCCCGGCTTCGGCGGCGCCGGGCTGATCGACACCCGCGGCGCCCTGGTCGGCATCGGCTCCCTGTTCGTGGGCGACGCGGTGGCCGGGCAGCGCGTGCCCGGCAACATGTTCGTGCCGATCGACGAGCTGAAGCCGATCCTGGCGGACATGCTGGTCTTCGGGCGCTCCGGCGGCGTGCCGCGGCCGTGGCTGGGCGTCACCACCCAGGAGGTCGGGCCGCTGCTGGCCGTGGTCCGGGTGACGCCGGACGGACCGGCCGAGCGTGCCGGCGTGCGGCCGGGCCAGGCCATTATCGGCGTCGGCGGCGAGCGGATCTTCGGGATGGAGGATTTCTACCGCAAGATCTGGGCGCTGGGCGATGCCGGGGTCACCGTACCACTGGACATCCGCACGCCCGGTCAGCCGGTCGAGCGCATCATGATCCAATCCGACGACCGCTACCGCTACCTGCGCCTCAATCCGACCTACTGACTCGAAGGATGGTAGGACCGGGGCATTCCCCCTCACCCAGCTTCGGCTAGGGCTCGACTGTCGCCTCGCCAAGCCTTCTCAACCCTCTCCCGCCAGGGGAGAAGGTATTCATCAAGCGCTGTGGATTATCCCTCTCCCCTGGTGGGAGAGGGTGCGCAGGCTTGGCGAGGCTGAAAGCCGAGCGTAGCCGGAGCTGGGTGAGGGGGATCCACGGTCGCGTTCCCGCACGCAATTGCAGCGGTGGATTCCGGCCCGGCCGGTGCTACGCTGTCGCAAAGACCGGCGGACCGGTCGGGTCAAGAGCCGCCGGACCGGACATCGCACCCGCCGCGCAGGCGTCAGGAGGCATCCATGGCCATCAAGCATCTCACCATCACCGTCGCGGCCGCCGCGCTGCTCGCCGCGACCGCATCCATCCCGGTTCGGGCCGAGACCGTCGAGCTTCGGCTGATGGAGACCACGGACATCCACGTCCACCTGGTCAACTACGACTACTACCGCGACCGCCAGGACGACACCGTCGGCCTCGCCAAGATCGCCACGCTGCTGGAGCAGGCCCGGGCCGAGGCCGACAACGCCATCCTGTTCGACAATGGCGACCTGATCCAGGGCAACCCGATGGGCGACTACATGGCCAACATCCGCGGGCTGGAGCCGGGCGAGACCCATCCGGTCTACAAGGCCATGAACCTGCTGGACTACGCGGTCGGCAATCTCGGCAACCACGAGTTCAACTACGGCATCGAATTCCTGGAAGCGGCCATCGCCGGCGCCGACTTCCCCTACATCTCCGCCAACGTGTTCATCGACGACGGAGACAATGATCCGAGCAACGACGAGACCTTCATCGATCCCTACATCATCCTGGACCGGACGGTCACGGATACCGATGGCGGCGAGCATGTGCTCAAGATCGGTGTCATCGGCTTCACCCCGCCGCAGATCATGGTCTGGGATCGGGCCCATCTGCAGGGCCAGCTGATTGCCAAGGACATCGTCGAGACCGCGGAACACTACGTGCCGCAGATGAAGGCGGAGGGTGCCGACATCATCGTCGCCATCCCGCATTCCGCGCTCGGCACCACCACCGGCCGCGAGGGCATGGAGGAGAATGCCAGCTTCTTCCTGAGCACCGTGGACGACATCGACGCGATCATGTTCGGCCATGCCCACCGCGTGTTCCCGAGCGAGCAGTTCGCCGGGCTGGACGGTGTGGATGTCGAGGCCGGCACGCTGAACGGCGTGCCCTCGGTCATGCCCGGCTTCTGGGGCAGCCATCTCGGCATCATCGACCTGACGCTGGAGGTGAATGACGGCGCCTGGTCGGTGGCCGGCGCCAGCGTCGAGAACCGGCCGATCTACACCCGCGAGGGCCGCACCGTCATCTCCCTGGTCGAACCGGATGAGGCGGTGGTGGCGGCGGTCGCCGAGGAGCACCAGGCGACCCTGGACTTCGTGCGCGCCGCGGTCGGCCGCACCACGGCGCCGATCAACAGCTATTTCGCGCTGGTCGCCGACGACCCGTCGATCCAGATCGTGACCGACGCCCAGAAATGGTATGTCGAGGCGCTGACCGACGGCTCCGACTATGACGGCATTCCGGTCCTGTCGGCCGGCGCCCCGTTCAAGGCCGGCGGCCGCGGCGGCCCGGAATACTACACCGACGTGCCGGCCGGCGAGATCGCCATCAAGAACGTCGCCGACCTCTACCTCTATCCGAACACGGTGCGCGCGGTGCTGCTGAACGGCGCCCAGGTGAAGGACTGGCTGGAGATGTCGGCCAACATGTTCAACACCATCGATCCGGCGGCGGGCGGCGAGCAGGCGCTGCTGAACCCGGACTTCCCGTCCTACAATTTCGACGTGATCGACGGGGTCACCTACCGCATCGACGTCAGCCAGCCGCCGAAATTCGCCACCGACGGCAGCCTGGCCAATCCGGACTCAAGCCGCATCGTCGACCTGCAGTTCGAGGGTGCGCCGATCGATCCGGAGCAGCTGTTCGTGGTCGCCACCAACAACTACCGGGCCGGCGGCGGCGGCAAGTTCCCGCATCTCGACGGTTCCAACATCATCATCGAGGCGCCGGACACCAACCGCGACGTCATCGTGCGCTACCTGATCGAGAAGGGCGAGATCGACCCCTCGGCCGACAACAACTGGTCATTGGCGCCGGTCGGCGGCGATGTCGCGGTGACGTTCGAGAGCGGCCCGGCGGCGCAGGCCTATATTGAGGGCCGCAGCGATGTGGAACCCATCGGGACCAATGAGGCCGGCTTCTCGGTCTACCGGCTGGACCTGAGCTCGGCGCCGTCGAACTGACCGGCGGTCGCCATGGGGCGGCCGGCGCCGGGCCGCCCCTCCGTCGCAGGCGCGTCGACCTTCAGTGGCCGGACAGCACCTCGTATGCCCGCGCCGCGGTGATCACGTAATCGTCGAGCAGCTTGTGCCATTGCGTCGCATCGCCGGGCCGTGCCTTCATCAACTGATTGTGCACCACGGACAGGTGGCCGAGCAGCGCCCCGCCCTCGTCGCCGGACGTCCTGCCATAGCTGCTGGTCTTCGTCGCGACTCCCGAGGTGGTGGTCTTGGTCGCGGCCTTGGTCCCGGTCCTGGTTGCCGACGTCATGCCGATATTCGGGTAGGGCATCGGCACGGCGCCGACCATCGGGGCCGGCGTCTTGCACACATCAGGGAAGCCCATGACAGCCTGGCCCTTGTGGGAGGACTGGGGAAACATGATCGCTCTCCATGCTGATTGTCGGGTGTGTTCGTTCGCATTCGAAGGGACCATACCGTGCCTTTGGACGCGCGACCGTGATCTGAGACAATCTCACCGAGATTGGTCTGCCCTGCCATTGCCAGCAGCGCTTTCGGTCAGGAGCGCGCCAGCTCGTAGAGCGCCACCGCGGCGGCGTTGGAGACGTTGAGGCTGCCGATCGGGCCGGCCGTCGGCAGGCGGGCGAGGGCGTCGCAGGTGTCGCGGGTCAGGCGGCGCAGGCCGGGGCCCTCGGCGCCCAGGACGATGGCGGTGCGACCGGCCTCGCCGATGGCGGCGGGGAGGTCGAGCTCCGCGTCCTCCGCGAGGCCGACGCAGCGCAGGCCCAACTCCTTCAGCCGCTCCAGCGCCTGGGCCAGGTTGCGCACCCGCACGATGGGCACGTGCTCGACGGCGCCGGAGGCGGATTTGGCGAGCGTGCCGGTGACCTCCGGCGTGTGGCGGTCGGTGACGACCAGCGCCAGCGCGCCGAAGGCCGCGGCCGAGCGCAGTATGGCGCCGATATTGTGCGGGTCGGTGACCCGGTCGAGCACGATCACCGCCGCCCGGGGCCGGATCGCCGCGGCACGGCCGACATCCTCCAGATCGGTCGGTGGCAATGGATCGGCCTCCAGGAGGACCCCTTGATGCACCGTGTCCGGCCCCGCCAACCGGTCCAGGCGGCCCCGCGGCACGATCTCCGGCGCCGGCCGGTCGAGGGATTGCGCGCGGGCCTGGTCGATCGCCGCGGCGATGCCCTGCAACCCGGCCTCCGTCGCCCACAGCCTGCGGCAGCGGCGCTCGGGGTTCAGCCAGGCTTCGCGGACCGCATGCAGGCCGAACAGCCTGAGGCCCTGAGCGCCCGGTCTCGATGGCACGCCACGTCGTCGCCCCTTGCCGCCGGCTTGTCTTGCGTTCGAGGCCACCTGCGGCGCCAACGCTCCTCCAGTGCCGCGAGATCGGCGCCGCCCAGACGTCATGATCGGCGCCGCGTCGGCATCCGGCGATCGCATCGCCGGAATGCGCCGGTGGGTTCGCGCCGAGTCGTTAAGCCTTTGTTTACCATGTTGGCAATTGAATCTGGTCGCTACAGCTTCAGCCGATCATTCGCGGTGCCGTCGGCATCCCGAATTGATGTGAGCGGGAGCGCCGCGACGCATCGACCTCGCCGTGCTCTCGCCGGAGAGCCATGATGACCAAGTCCCCTCAATACTACCCTGATCGTTGTTTGGAATGCCCGGAATTGCTGAACGACGCAACCGCCGGTGATCGATGTGCCGCCTGTGTCGAACACGAGAGGGCTGCACGGGCTGACGCGGGTCGCGGACCCGATGACCAGAGCGAGGCCGGTCACCGGGGCACGGGCGATGAAGTTCCGGCGAATGCGGTGATGCCCAATCCGGCATTGTCCGCGGGCTGATCAGGATCCGGCGCCGTAGCGGCGCCTCGCGCGAGGATCGAACTGGGGCCGGTCCGGTCGCCGGACTCCGGTCGGCGAGTCGGGGGCGCCCGACGCACCTGGTCGATCCGGATATTCAGTTGACAACATGCGGCAAACATCATTACTTCCCGCACGCCGTTCCGCCGGCCCCCAGCCGGCGGTTTGGAGGGGTGCCCGAGTGGTTAAAGGGGACGGGCTGTAAACCCGTTGGCTTTGCCTACGTTGGTTCGAATCCAACCCCCTCCACCATTTCCAGGGTCCGGCCGTTGGCGACGCCTGTCGTCATTCTGGGCGGGTGTAGCTCAATGGTAGAGCTCCAGCCTTCCAAGCTGGCTATGGGGGTTCGATTCCCCTCACCCGCTCCATCCGGACGGGCCCCGGGCGGGCGGTGCAGTCCTATGGGATCCTTTTGAGCAGTCGGCCGACGGGAAACTGACAATATGGCAAAGGCGAAGTTCGAGCGTACGAAGCCGCACGCGAATATCGGGACGATCGGCCATGTCGATCATGGCAAGACGACG
>JAAUYH010102715.1_pt1 | contig 21166 bp, 15 predicted proteins | sample 7278061 | NCBI WGS metagenome assembly JAAUYH01 (sample SAMN14350203, study PRJNA611818) | marine sediment metagenome | isolation source: surface marine sediment (0.6m) | place: French Polynesia: Moorea | collected 2018-08 | reverse complement strand
TGTTTCCGAAATTCTGCGTTGCTATCGATAGCAACGCAGAATTTCGGAAACACAAGTCAATTAGATTTTCGAACAACAAAATCTAATTCGATTAGTGCACGGCACAAATTTATTCAATATTAATACTGCCTTATTGAGAACAATTAGCACTGCCAACTTGATTGTTAGGTACAGTTTACACAGCTGTAATCGCGAAGCTGAGATTCTCACCTCTCCTTTCGAAAGATTCAAAGTCCGACTTGAAGAGCAGCAGACTCAATGGATTGTCAGTGAGTGGATAAGATGATAAGAAAGGCTTTTGTAGTGGGTTGCAAGTAAGGTATGCAATTGTAGTGGTCGTAGCAGGAGGATTAGTTTAGTTATGTTTTTCAAATGTACGATAATACAACAGTGAAGAACACAGAGAAAACGTGAAATTTGGAAAGATGTTCGCCTACAAGTTGACACAGTAGAGCTACCAGTAGGTCTGGAGGTGACGAGCAGCAGGTGGAATTGGAGTCGAGAATCACGGACAATTGATGAAAATACTTCAATTCAAACCGAGCATCTGGCGTCGCGCGGAACAGTGAGCGCACCCAAAATCGAGGACATGAGTAGTAGAACAGAGATCACATAGAAACGAGCTTGAAATGTTAGATTGTTGAGTTTGCTTTACACTCGCCACCGAGCACATAAATTGACGGCCGGTGTGCCCTTTCATTTACAACTGCCCACTTCGACGCACTACTCTACCAACGTGCCCACAATCGCCGGGTCTTCTCGCGACTCCACCAACAACTCGGACAAAACCTCGACGACCCGCGCTCTATCCCGCGATCTACGCCGCTCATACAGCAGTAGGTTGCACCTCGCATGCAACCGCTCCAACCCTTCCACTGACAGCCCGCTTGTCACCGACCCGCACAACATCCTCAGTACGTCGACTTCACTTGGCGCGGGCATCGTTTCTGTCTCCATCGCTGCTCCAATTCCATTCGCAAGCGACCGCTCCTCCGCCCCCGTTTCCACCATTCCGTTCGCCGGTTGTGGTGTGAGGTTTTCCGACTGCGGCGGAGCAATAGAATCAATATCCATTACTGAAGATCCCGTCTTGTCGCTGCCTTTCTCTTCTGCTGCCGCTTTTTTAGCCATTTCGGCTTCTTCCTTCTTCTGCTTCGCCGCTGCCTCTGTTATTCGCTTTGCTACAATTCGGTTGCAAGTTTCAACGAGCAGCGGGTTCAAGTTATCCGCCCATGCATGTACAAGGTCAACTAAACCGTGTGCTCTTCTCAAAATCGCCGCGCCCTCTTCGGTATGAGCTGGATTGTACTGAATCGCGTTCTTCACCATTAAGTCAAAATCTCGCACCATCGCGAGCACTGTCGGATACATCCCCTTATCTACTTGCGCCGCTATTTTCGAAATATCCATGGGCTCCTTGATGATTTCATAGTAATCCTCCGCCTCCCTTGGGTCGACCGGATCCCAGAACACTTTGTATTTCTTATCTCGAAGAAGTTGTTCCACGAATCCTCGCATTTCCATTCGAAGCGTTCGGATGTACCTATCGTGCTCTTGTGTTTGTCGGATGGTTTCTTCTTTCGACACTGGCTTGGGTGGCGGTGGTGGTGCCTTCGGCAGTTCGCGCCTCCTCTCCGCACGCTTTCTTTTTAATGCCAGCGTCGTTTTCTTGGGCATTGTCTTCGCCTGCTCTATTAACGGTGCAAACATTAGCACACGCGCATTTGTTTTCGAAGCCTCAAGAGTCATGGTCTCGGTGAAGAGATCTGCTAGTTCTGGAGGCAATGAAGCCAAATCTTCTTCGGCAGTGGCAAACGTGAGGAGTGGTAAATCGGATGGAATATCGCGGAGCGCAATTAACAGTGTGGTCCGAAGAGACTCATGGGCCGTTTGCCACCACAAATGGAGGTGTGGCAAGTACAGCACCGCGGGCGCCGCACGACAAGCCTCACGAACTGCTGCGACAAGCGCTTCTTCGGGCGTCCGTGCACTATTATTCATATGAAGTGACGGAAAGTCAATAGCGTGCACCGGACAACCTTCCAGAAAATGAAGAAGGGCGGGGGCTATTTGCGCTTGACCTAAGCCGGGTTTGCCGCACACTAGAATACTTGGGCGGAAAGCAGGTCGCCCTAGCATGGAAGACTTCGATAATCCATACACTTCCCTACCCGAATTTCCTAATACCTCGTTCAACTCGGTCTCCTCATCTTCGCTGTCATCTGAAACTTCATCCATTTCATCTACAGAGGATCTTCCCGACGCAGAGTTCTGTGAAACCTCAGGGGGAACTCCTTGAGGGAAAACACGGCGGATTAACGCAGTGCACTCTTCGAAGTACTCCTTCAGTATTGGATGCAATCGTTTCGCCAGAGGCTTCGCGTGAGTCCTCGCACTTCGGTGACTGGCGGGCACAATATCTACCATGGCTGACAAAAAGTGCCGAGTTGATACTTGCACTGAGTTGGGATCAATCAAGAGCTTGTCAGATGATTCGTAAATCTGAGGATATCGTCTACGTAGTGCGCGGAGTGCAGCCTCAGTACACAATGAGCGGAGATCGGCTCCACAATAACCGACCGTCCTTTCAGCAATGGCGTCAAGAACTTTGTCGTTCGGAGGCGCCGGTTTCCAATTCTTCGTTTGGATTTCGAGGATACGGCGCCGGGCCTTGGCGTTGGGCAACGTGAAAATGAGCTCTCTGTCAAAACGGCCTGGTCTTCGCAGAGCTGGATCGATGGCATCCACTCGATTTGTGGCACCAATGACAACAATTTGGCCACGACCATCCAGTCCATCCATGAGGCCAAGGAGGGTCGAAACGATTGACGAATGTATCTGATCCTGCCGAGACGAACGAACTGGGGCTAGTCCATCAATTTCATCGAAAAAGATAATCGACGGCTGATGTCGTTTCGCAGCTTCAAACGTCATGCGTAGCTGTCGTTCCGCTTCACCAACCCACTTGCTCAAACAGTCGGCTCCATTACGCATGAAGAAAGCAACTTTTGGGCGACGCGCTTTGAGGGCGTTAGGGTCTTCCGGTACCTGTCCACGTGTTTTCACGGCACTTTCTCGTACAGCTTCGATGATAGACGCTGCTCGCTCCAGTACAGGAGCTTGCTGCATCGCATCTGCAACTGGTTTGCTGACAGGAGCGGGGGCTTCGGTCGTTCCATCATTACTAGTGATTTCCATGGCAACAACCGATCCATTCGCGGCTTGCCCGTCATCAGTTGGTACAATATATCCATCGGGCTGTACTTCAGCGTTTGGTGCTGCTCCGTTTGCCACATTATCCGTTGTACCAGGATTTGCAGCAGTATCTGCACATGCATCGGCTTGCTGCGCTACTTCTGGAACCTGGACGTTGACAACTGGTCTCTGTGGTTCTGATTCAGGAGCTGCCCCACAACTAGCTGCCAGTGTGCGCGCGCAAAGCGTTTTTCCAGTACCTGGTGGCCCGTAAAACAAGACACCCTTGGGAGGCTCAATTTTAAACTTCTCAAATACTTCGGGGTAAACCAATGGGAGGAACACCATCTCTTTCAATGCACGCACGTGATGGTCTAGTCCACCAATGTCTTCCCACTTCAGGTTGAGGTCAACCTTAATAGGTTCAATTGGCGGATGTTTCGAAAATTTCCCAGGCCTACCATGCGCCTCATTCGCGAACGGGTCCAAACCTGCTTTGACGTTTCGGCTGCGTCGACGTGCATAACGGCTAGAACGGGAACGACCTAGCTCAGCACTCAACGCCATTGGATTCTGCAAATAATCGGGTATATTCGGGTCACTCGCGGAAGCGTTGGCTGGCTTGGGAGACATCGCATTACCTGCATTATGCACGTTGTCATCTTCGCTGCTCGACGAGGAAGAACCCTCTGCGCTGTAGTAGTCACGCGGGCGCATCGAGTTACGGCGTGGTCTGTAACTACTTCTCGCATCACGTCGGTCCTCTGGCGCGTTGGATGGGCTAAGACGTTTTGGTCTGCGACGGTCCGAGCGCTTTGGATACTTTCGACCGGAGTTACGACGGTCATCACGCGTGTCGTTGGCATTTCGCGCAGATGGACGACGCCCTTTTTCAGATGACATGGGGCGGCGCCTTTTCGCGCTCCTCGTTTGGATACGATGAGGTTCTTCGTGTGGCGAGTGAGAATCGGATTCGGGTTCGGGTTCCAACTTCTCTTCTTCGAATGCATCATCGTCCTCCTCCTCATTTTCCGCGCTTTCGGTAACCTTGAAATCTTCGTCATCTTTCGCGCCGTCATCTGCCACACCCTCTTCCAGTGATTCCTCTTCGATAAGCGGTATCCTAGAGACGCTACGCGTACTACGTTTGATTGTCTCCTCAGGTTCATCGCTACCTGATCCGTTGGCATTTGCATCGGGCATCTCCGCATCATTGGCGTGCGCATCTTGGTTTCTCAAGACTAGCTTCATCTTGATGGATTCCGACTCTTCGTTTGTTCCTCCTTGTTCGGTTGCTTCCTGACTCAACCGCGCACTTTTACGTTTCGGGAGAATGCCTTCAGGATCCGAATGCTCCTCGTCATCCCCATGCTCTTCGAGCGGCTGTGACTGTTGTCCTTCAATCTCGTCTTCCTCATCGTCTTCAGGGTAAGGAGAATGTCGAGGTGAATCTGATTCATCCACGTAATCGATGGGCTCGCGTTTACGACGAGATCTTCGCGCACGCAGACGAGAGTGAGGAGTTTCTCGGTTCGACTCCTCAGCCCATGACTCCGGACGGGTAATTCGTCTCCCAGAGCGCGTCATCGTCGGAGTGGGGTCGGTTTGACCGCGGCGTCGTTTTCGGCTAGAGCGTCGTGGCTCGTATTCGCGACCGCTATCGGAGTAGAGTTCATCGGGGGTCTCCTCATACGAGGTGGGCCTTCTTTCGCGACCGGAACGTCGGGGTGCCATGTCCTGGAGAGCGATTAACTAGGCCGCGGAGTTAATCGGCACAAAATCGTGAAATAAGTTCGTTCGTTTCGGGCAAACTAGCCGAAAAGTAGAAGCACCGATACGTTGTCGAACGGTTGGAGGGTGAACGCACGAAAGAAGCGAGGCGTGCGAGGTTTCCGATACCTCACAATCGGGCGGGAACGTCGAGTATCGTTCGATGGAGTGTGTACAGTGTGTACGGTAGTGAAGAGAGAGCTCTCCGAACCAGTTGACTTGAGTGAGGTGGAACAGAAAGAGGGAAAAAGGGAAATATTAAAGTGTGCTTATCATACCAGATCGGGGCTCAGTTGGTCGGCACACTGCAACGCCAGTCCAGTATTACAGTTCCCTTTGAGCAAAAGGTCCCGCGAATTTCTTGTACGTTGTATAGCCACCGAATTCATACAGCATGAATACGATTCCACTTGATACAATTACAAACAACGGCATTCAGTGGGAATAGCACTTTTCAGATTACGGCCATTGCGCACCAAAATTTAAGTAAAATTCATATGTGTCGCAAGCCACTCGTATTGTTCGTTTGCGTTGGGCTGGTTCAGTTCAGGCTGTAATGGGTGCCGGGCCGTTATTTTGGGTCTGTTGCGCGCGTACTGAGGGGCTTTCTTCATCATCCTCACTCAACCGAAGACGCAAGCAACACACGCACATCACATCGCCATCTGCACCAAGCACAGCCACACACGCTTCGATTCAACATGAATGAGGATCAGGTGAAGTCGCAGATTCAGCAGCTCGTCTCCTTCATTCATCAGGAGGCGGAGGACAAGGCGCGTGAAATTCGTGCCAAGGCCGAGGAGGACTTCCAAATTCGCAAGTTGTCGGCTGTGCAAGCTTCGCGCGAGAAAATTCGTGCCGAGTACGAAAAACGTACGAAACAAATCGAAGTGAATCGTAAGATGTATGTACGCCACTCCCATAATTTCCCTGCGTGCGAGCGCGGCACCTGTTACTGCCACCACCGCTACCGCTACCGCTACCGCCACCGCCGCCGACACTTCATCGCATGACCTACTCACACCGTTTCGTAGCGCGCAATCTACCGAACAGAATGCCGCACGTTTGCAGATTCTGAAGGCTCGCGACAGCGTGCTCCGCGAGGCGTACGAGGACACCGAGAAGAAGCTGGGCGAGCTCGCCGCGGATAAGACGCGATACCCGCCGCTCGTCGCGAACCTCATCCTCCAGGGCGTGCTGCTGCTGCAGGACTCGGACGTGGTGGTTCGCTGCCGACGTGCCGACGTCGAGATTGTCGATTCCTGCCTCGATGACGTGGCGGAGAAATACTTGGCCAAGATGTCGTCACCCGTCAAGTTGACCTGTGACAAGTCGCAGTTCCTCAGTGACGCCTGTACTGGTGGCATCGTACTGTCGAGCCAAGGCGGCACCATCACTGTTGACAACACGTTCGAGGGCCGCTTGGATATCGCCTACAGTCAGAACTTGCCCGAGATTCGTAAGGTCTTGTTCTCCAAGATGTAGACCGTTCCCTACATCCCAATTTTCACCTCGCTTGACCATGCAGACGTGCCCGACCTCGACTTTGTCGCGAGGGCGTTCTCGAGTATCTACTTGGCGTGTCTAGGTTAGGATAGGCTTCTGAAATTAACTCATTTCATCTCATCCCACTTTTTACACTCACGCTAGCAGCACCACTCGTTTGAGTCCAAATCCTCGTCATGTTGTCTCATTTCAACGATATAGTAATTGCATCTTGAGTTCAGTTTAGGTAGGAAAATAGCTACGCACTGCGCTACGATGACGATTCGAATCGTGAGATGAACTGAGTCGGTGGGCGTTACACAGCATGCGATTCATTTCAACCAACACAGAACAAATCCGCGTTTACTGATACACAACAATTACTGAGCATTCACGTTATTCGAAAGGTAGTTGACGGCATCATCACAGGACAAAATCTTTTCGGCATCCGCGTCGGGAATCTCAATCGCGAATTCGTCTTCAAACGCCATCACCAACTCCACCGTGTCCAGGCTGTCTAGACCGAGGTCATTCACGAAGTGCGCTTTGTCGTTCACTTTCTCGGGTGATACCTACGTGCACGCGTGAAGATTAGTAACTGCTCGAAAATTGCAACCGCCGTTCTTGTTGCTATCGCGACGTACCTTTTCGAATTTTTTCACCACCTCAAGCACTCGCTCCGTTACCACGCTTCTGTCGAGGTATCCCGCTTCCGTGGCGAGCGCGCGCAGGGCAGTACCCGACGGAGATCCGAAACGGAACGCAGGTCGAACCGCGTGCGTGTTACACGCACGGAATAGGGCAGATCCAAACGCGCGAAGAGTCATCTTTGCCTGATCTGAGCTGTTCGCGACGGGAATCGAGTGTACGAGTCGAATGGAACGCGCTCTGTGTGTGTCAGAGATGCAATTAGAAATCCTGAGCACGACCGTCGATGTTCGAAGTCAATGTGGTGATTTGGTGCGATGCTATTGGCTGCTGAATTCTAAGTAACAGAAATGGAAACAACCTATTTTCACAGCCGTATTTCTTCACGACGAGCATTCTTCGGATCTTTACTTGCATGAGAACGTTGATCTAATGTGAACGAAGTTATTTAAGCATGGGCTTCTCTGCCGTACTTGGCTCCACCTTGCCATCTCCGTCTTGAACGTCAGTATCTATGACAGAATTCTTTTCGTTTTGCAGTTCTTCTGTGCCGTCAGCCGTCTCTTCGACTGGTTCTACCCCGTTTTCCACAGGTTCTTCACTAACCTTTTCCTCAAATTCATCTTCAGCACGGAAGAATGTAGCGTCCGGCATGACCTTTTCAAACGCGATTCTCGCCGTCTCTGCACAAAATTCACCATCGATTTCAGTGCCACCCTCCGCGAGCAGATATAGGCCTTGATATTCCGATTCAAAGACCGATGGCGCCCGTTCTATGTTTCGCGAATATATTAAACCCCACAGGACTCGCGGTTTCTTGATTGCTTCGCATGCGGGTGGTAAATCCTGCTCATCAACACCATTGACTTTCACGCTATTGTTACTTGCGTAATTCTCGCTCCCATTCCGTTGAACCTCGACCTCTCCGTTACTAGCGTCAGTCTCGTACAAATATGTGTAGTGTTTCAACACTTCCATGAGATCCGATTCGACACCATCACCGCCAACAGTTTGTGCGTGAATCACATACTTTCCTTCTGGACATACGCCGACTGCGCTATCTAACTGTAACATACGAACTGTGGCACCATTGTTGCCCAGCGTGCCTTTCGGCACGACAATCAACGCGCGTTTTTCATCGCCTCTCATCAAACTCCCATCCACTACACATACCGCACGCCACACCAACGCCGATTCATCGGGTGGCTCCGGGATATTCTCGACCAATTTCGACGCCACCGAACTAAACATCGCTTTGCATCGCAAAAATTCCCCGGCCTCCGTCACCACGCCTCTCACCTCCTCGTCCTCCGTCACAATCGCGCCCACGCCACGACGCAACACATACGTCCCACCCTTTACCGCACACATCCGACAGAACGCCTGCGCGATTTCCGCCGCGCCATGGTTCGGGTATAGAAACGGCGTTGGTGTTCCGAAGCGCATGACGGAGTTTTGGAAACGAGATATCGAATTAGTAGCTGTCGACACTGGTGTGTTTTTTGCCTCCTTCTCACCCCCCAGCACGACCGCATGCCACAAAAATGTCTTCAGTTTCTCTGTTAGTCCTGAACGGTGCATATGTTCCTCGAACGTTGCATCGTCAGTACTCCCTTGCTCGCCCAGATCTTCACTATCCGCGGGTGCTGGGGTTGGTGAGGATTCCAGCGCAGTGGTGGACGCCTTGATAAAGCGCATCAACAACCGTTTCTCAAGCATGGTGATGTATCGGTTTTGAAAAACATCGGCGCGAGAACAAGGAACTTTCCTTAGTCCGTCCTTCTCGAACGCGACGAAAGTCGCCTCAATCGGACGAAAATCGATATAATGTCCGACCTTTGTTCGCACCATCACATCGACAGTGGGTCCCGAGGCCATGAGAGTTCGAGTGGACAAGTCCAGATGAATTTTGCGGTGTGCATTCGGTTCGATGAGCCGCAAATCGGCGGGGACGAGGCGTTTCACGCCGTGGGGGAAGGCGAAATCGCGGAAGTTCTGGCGTCGCACCGGGTGCACATCGCAATGGTCGGGGAGAACGTCATTCGAGGCGACCGGGGGATAGTCGATCGCTTCGGCATCCAGGAACAAATCGTCGAAATCATCAACCCTCAAAGTGGCGCTACCGATTAAACGGACGGTCAGCAAGACATTGAATGTGGATGACAAGGCAAACGTACGATGTAGAGCCGTAGAACGGGTTGGGGTCGAGGTGCAGCACGCGTGCGCCGGCGTGCGCCAGGGCGGCGGCCAGCATCGATTCGGTGAGCCCGGTGCCGACGACGACATAATCGAAGTCGCGCTCCTCCAGTTCGCGCGTCGCCATCGCGCAAGCGCCACAGCGTGAGGGCGGCAGCCTCGCTGTCTTCTGTCAGTATGAGGATATTAGGCGAAGTGAAATAATGCACAAACAATTACGTTTCGGAATTTGTCGCTGTTTTACTGGCCGCTCCTTCAGATCAAGTGCATGCCGGGCACTGTTCGAGCCGTGCGGAGCCATCGGCTGCGTCGCCTGCAAACTCGATCCGCGCGGCGCGTATGCCACCTGCATTCAGAGATATCTGAGCAGCGAAATCCGCTTGTTTCCTTTGCTTGTCAGCCTAATTTCCCCAATGCTCAGCTTCCCAAAACCCCGGATCGATACGGTGTCCCCTTCGCAAAGGTTCAACGCCACTTTCTTTGCCACTTGTTGATTCACCTTCACGTTGCCCTGGCGCACGTAGTCTGCCATTTTCGAGCGGCTTATTTTGAATCCCGCGCTTCCCACCGCGTCCAGTCGTGTTGATTTCTCCACCGAATACATTTCTTTCACTCGTTTCTCGCGCTCCGCTACCTGATCCACGGTTACAACAGATGTTTCCACGTTCACTTTCCCAACACTTGTTAATACTGACGATAAATAGTCTGCGATTTCTTCGTGACAAATTGCATACCCCGCGCCATCACTGCCTAGAGTCACATCTCCTACTCGTCTTCGGTCGATTTGTGCGAGTACGGCACCGAGTAGGTCACGCTGTGAAACTGCTCTCATGTCAGTTTTGAATTGTTCATGGAAGCGACTTATCCACTTGTTATCTGACACACGTACCATTCCCTCGTTGTAGCTCGCCTTGAATTGCGATAGCTGCGAGATGTTCGGAACAGGCGGTTTCAATTAAGTCCTCATCACCTCCATGCCCGTGAAGCGGTGCACTGACGAGAACGGCGCGCTCTGCCTCTTCTGTACCACCCGTAATTACCGAACGTGCGTACGGCAATGACCGTGTTACACATCGAAGCAAAACTTCCGCATCATTCCAAGGAACAAATTCCGAAACTACGGAGCTGTTTCTTGCGCGCTGTACACTGCCGATTACTCGTTCGGCCACCTCTCTCGGAACCCCGCCATTGACAGCCGAAGTCACAGCAGCCGACTCACCAGCATTCTTCTTCCCTGCACGAGCACACGCGGTGGGTACGCTTCGAGCAGCAGTGCAGATATGCCGTTTCGGACAAAATCGGTGGCGCAAGGCTACACGAAGATGTGCAGCGAAAGCAATTTCGCCAGATACTTGCATGAGGTGCAGTGGCGCTCGCGGAGAGAGATGTGCCGGCTCAATTTTGGTGTATGGACGGTCATACTGTATTACCCATACAGCACACGTAATACAACATCCACTCCACTCAACACCGCATTACAGTCATGTTGACGCAAGACTAAGCAGTGCGGGTACAGAACGACACAGCCGTGATTCGACGACCATTTCTCGTTGCGCCCTGCATGCGATGGGGGATGCGCAGGGTGGGAAGGACGTTCCCAATGGAGTGAGCGAAAAACACGATGAGATGGAGGCCCTCCGTGCGCAGCTGAAGGCGGCGAGGGCCGACGCAGAGAAACGCACCGAGCAGCTCGAGGCGGCGAAAGAAAAGGCGAAGGCGCTGATTCGCCTGCAACAAGAACGCGCGAAAGGCGACAAGCAACGCCTGGAGAGCGAGAACAAAGCGAAACAGCAAACCATCGATGACCTCACCAAGCGAATCACTGAACTGGTGCCACCTCCGGGATCTAGCGTGCAATCCGACTTGCAAGAAAAAGTCGAGGCGCAAGAGAAAACCATCACCGACCTTCTCAATCGAATCAAGGAGCTTGTGCCACCGCCTGATGATAAGGCCGCTTCACCGCCTGCGAAACAACGACCTCCCTCCGCAGCATCGACGTCGAAACATCCGCCAGCTCAGAAAATCGCGGTGATTCGCGAGCGAATTTTGAAACTAGCTGGGGAGACGAACAAACAAGTCGTTGCGGAAGTGGCTGAGGAATGTGAACAGATTGAGGCGGACGTTGTGGCGTTGGCCGACGACTTTCTTGCGGCTAAAACCGCTCTTGGGCTGGCGGAACAGGACGGTCAGAGTGCGACGCGGTACGCGGGAGAGGCTCGAAGTGAAACGCGTGCGTTACGTGCGAAATTGGCTGCCGCGGAAAAATCAGTCGCGGAAGCACGTGCTCAGGTGAAAAAATTGGAGAAGCAAACTGCCGCACCGTCGGCGCCTACGCCCAATTCGAAAGAACTGACGCAATTGCGCGATGAAAAGGCTGCACTGGATGTGAAGCTGGCTGGCATGGATGCGATTCTGACGGAGAAAAACACTGAGCTGAACAAGGTGCGAGAGAAGGCGCGCGTGTATTTGAAACAAATCAATGCGGATAAACGGGCGGCCGAACAACGAATGAAGGGTGAAGTAGACTCGTTGAAGGAAAAACTCGATGGCATGAAAACATTGGTGGCGAATGCGGAAAAGAACGCCAAGGCGCAAGATGCGGAGCTGGAAAATTGTCTCAGCCTCGTGAGTGAGAAGCAGAAGACGATACAATCGCTGAACATGGCGTTGAGCACGGAGCGAGGAGCTGTTGCAAATTCAGCAAAACAATTGCTGCAGCTCCGTGAGGAATTCGCAAAGTACAAGGAACGTGCACGTGTTGCTCTTGAAGAACGGGACTCTCGACTCCACAAATCAGATACGGCAGTAGAGACAGCGACGGAGGAGCTGAGAACTGAATTGGAACAAGTGCGGGGTCAACTCGCCGAGACGAGAAGGCAATTGGCGACAGCAAAGAAACATAACGCAGATGCCAAATTCAATCTGGAACGAGCAATCCGAGCAGAGACTGCACTTGAGTTGCAGCGAAGTAGTGCTAGCACAGAATCTAGTGTGCAGATCGCGAACCTGCGCAAGATGGAACGTCAGGTTGAGATGGCGGAAGAGCGATTAGCAGATGTCAGGACTCGAGCAGAAGAAGCAGAAAGTCGCGTGGAATCACTCACTTCTCGATTAAGTAGTGTGAACCAGAAGCTAACTGATGCCGTGCAAGATGCAGCGGCAAAGGAAAAGGTGTCGGAACTCGAACTTAATCGACTTCGCGAAAAGGTATCCTTGTTGCAAACGCAACTAGTCAAGTCGAACTCGAGTGCAACCGCCGCGCATCGTGTTGCCGCAGTTGCTGCTCGCGCTCTATCATCCTCACCTTTACCTGGTGCTACGGCTGATCGGGCAAGTACAAGTCTTGATATGACGCCTCGAGTATCGCCAGCGGTTAGCCATCTTGCACTGTCACCACTGTTGAAGGGGGCACGCAGCCATGATGAAGGGTTATCGCGATTTAATAGTGGTTCATTGCAAAAGGTGATGGCATCACATTCGCACAGTATGGGGCTTTCCTCTCCACGAAGTACGGCAGGTGAATCGGACGACGCGGCGTTCCGGGAAAATCAAGTGGCGGTCCTCACGAGCCAACTTTCGGAGCTCAGTACGCTGCTTGACGATTCGCAAGAAGAGGCCAAAACGAGAGAACAGCAGAACTCATTGCTGAAGAGCGAGGTGAAACGACTCGAACAGCAACTAGGAGCGGCACAAAAATTGCATGATGGCGCGCCCTTCAATTACCTACGTTCGGTTGTCATGAGCTATCTGGAGAATCCCGATAACGCACTGTTACCTGTGCTGGCGGATGTACTCGCCATTTCGAAGGATGAGCTGGATCGAATCAAGGGCAGACCGCCGCGTGCACCGAGCGGGGGTGGCGGCCGTGTACTGTCGTTCTTGGGACGGCGGTAGACTTATTGTAAACAGCGAATTTTTCAATTTTTGGCTACATTGTGCTATATCGAGCGAGTGAGGTGTAGTGTTGAATTTGTCTTTTGTGTGTTGTGACTTCTTGTGTACACGATTGAAGATGAATAAGCATCAATCTAGAATGGAAGAAATTCTGGAGGAATGGGACCATGGAATAGAAGGATGAGCCTCAGTAAGTTCGACCAAGCAAGGCGTGCAGAAGCCACCTGCTTGCTATCTGCCCGCAGGTACATCTTTTACGATTTGGACCAATCGATTTGCCGAGCAATTTCTGCAGGCCTTTTGATTTCAAGTTTGCGTTAGTCCGCAACGAAGGTCGGAAAAAGTCGAAATAGTGCAGAGATACTATTTCGAAGCGATAGGAACCCCTGCCAAAACATACGGCCACCTAGATGCGTACTAAACTTTAGACCATCATGCTCGCGTACAGCGTGTGATTCCTCATTTCTTCTCAACGAATGGCATCCACAAGCTTTTCTATCTTATTCCAGTCAAAGGTCTGACTATGGCCGTTCTTTATAAAAATCTTTAGTCCTCGTTTCGAGTCGATTCCTATGAGTTCATTCAGAAGGCAGTGAGCCGGGTACAACCTCCATTCCAACATATAACCGAGCTTCATCAATTGTTGCTTAGAAGTTTTCAGTAGGGCCTCTTTCTCGACACGTTTCTGCCCTGTCAAATTACTTTGTCTCCACTTCCATATTGCTCTATCAAAATAAGACATATTTCGAGTTTACACACTACATCATTGGTTAAAATCTGCTAATCATTCATTCGCTTGATCCAAATTTTAAGGAACTCAAATCATATGGTTATTTAACTTACAGTGACGGTCACAATAAGTTAGGGGCGAACAACAGAAAAAACATAAGAATTACTAGGATACACAGTTAAACTATATTTACTGGTGTATTTCGTTCGTCATTGCAGACAGAATACATCAAAGTGTTCATTATTTATCTTTATTAAACATGTGAAAGAAACTGTTCTGCCTTGTGTTGATTAGAAGTTCCTGCTCTTCAGGGATGTGTGAGTAGAGACAAAATGGGAGGAAGGTTCTTACTAGTCTGGACTATGCTCAATCTAAAGCTAAACAAATTTGAGCTCCGTATTGCACTCACCCCTACTTGTCTTGACCGCTGCTGTTAACTGGCCGAAAGACTTTTCGATTATATTAGCTTATATTAGTTTTATAATAGTAAATTTTTTCTGTTATATAAGTCCTATACAAGACTCTAGACCATTAAAATTTTTAAATTCCCAATTAATTGAGCAACGAAGTAGTTGCTTATGCATGAATAACTAACTAGTTGAATCGAAAGGTACGAATCATGACCTATTTTTGATGTTCGATTGGTCAATATAATGTATTAATCATTATATGCTCCTTTCTGTCAAGAGGCAAGAGACCATCTATTTCCGACACTTTCGGCTGAATCTTCAAATAAACTTTCCTGACAGGACTGAGAGAGAACATGAAAATTTGCAATAAATCTGAGTTGCTGTGTGAGCTTGACAGCTATAGGGCCAACAAAATCCACAACAATCAACCTAGTTTACAAAAAGCGAGATAGAATTTGAGCTCTGACGCTAGTGTTTTGAGATCGATGTTATTGTGAATGGTTTCAGCTGCGCGTAACTATCGGAAAAGCCAATAATACTTACTTACTCATAAGAAGTCAAAAATTCTAGTTCGGTTTTTTTAAATCATCAAAAAGATTATGCCTCGCTCTTACAATAAATTTCTTCAAAGTTATTCGGAATTGTAAATACGACTAGATCACGAAAATGCGATAAACTATTGTTCGTGACCAATAGTACTTACAAATCCTATATTGTCATGAGAAAATTCATGTAAGAGTATTCTCAAGTGAATAATATAGGCATCGGCACAGTTGTGAACTTGTAGACACAGAAATGGCCCGTCCAACCATTGATCAGCATATATGGATACTTGTAATGTGACTATATAGAGTTTGGCAATTTGCAGCGGCATCCTGATTGCAAATTTTGGTTGATAGAGATATAGGGCATCCAATTTGACTGGGACTTTTTCGAAATAGACTATTGATTTTTTCAGGAAAACGGCACGCATAATTACAGTAGGATAAGAAAGGTTCTACAGCAGAAAAGTAGGCAATAATCAAATCATTTATTGTTATATCTACATCATCTGGAAAGAAAAATTCACCAGTATTGCCTAGGGAGCTTCATTTAATTTGCTACATTTAAAGGAGCCATAGGAACAGTCACTGTGATTCTACAAGACTCGCAATCAACACAAATTTCAACTGAATATTATCTAAATCAACGGTTAGGGCCTGATAAAACTGTTTCTTGACATTTGAAACAACGGATTCCTTATATTACGTTTTTTCGAGCAATGATTTCAATAGTAAGGATATTCTCGTCTCAATTCGGCAATCTTCATTTACTTCCTCTCTGGATTCTGGAAAATATTTATGTACAATGTAGTTTCGGTGTTTTCTAGTAAGCTATGACTTTGCTTTTCTTGGAACCAGAACTTCAAGTGGATGAGAGGAAGCCAAAAATTTGTTCGTATATTTGTACTTTTTGATCTTACAATTGATGCAGAGTCCCAGATTTCTCTTAAACTTGGATTTCTAAGTTTTCAGCGATGCTAATTATCAAGAGTTCATGAAGGGCTTTGAAAAGCGAACACATTCGGCTCTAAATAATTCAATCTAATCAAAATCGGCCGTACACATATGAATTGATCAAATTTGTATTTTCCTCTATTTTTGGCCAGTTGTTGAAAGTTGTTTGACTAATATAGAGATCGAGTTCAAATGTAGTCTCCGTCTTCACTACACTGAAGTGCACACTAGATTGTACTCTGAACAGGCGAGAATGCCAGCTGTACGCGATGATTCGCGATTCTTGCAGTATCTGAAGCGCTTCGAGCTTTGCGTGCGGCTTTCTCACATAGAAAGAGGGAACTTGTAGGGATTGTCTGAATGAGGACGGAATTCATACTTCGAAGTTTCCTTCATAGGGCTTATTCTCGATTTACTGTTTTCATACAGATTTTTAATAGGACAGAAAAATAGCATGAAATCTAAAAAACGACATTGCAAGGTTTAGTAATCAGATCTGATCTAACGTGCTTAACTTATTCATGACGTTAATAACGATTTCTAGTTCAGTTTATCGGCTGTAGCATCACCAGCAAATTTTCAAGGAGCCTTGCCGCATTAGTAAAGAGCGAAATGGCCGCATGAAAGTCGTAAAAATTGAGATTGAATTGTAAAATTCGAATTCGATCGTTTAATCTTGGCTATTGCAATCGATGTTAAGGAATGGCATCTTGGTTTCCGATTTCCAAAGGAGATGATACTGTGGTGCGCAGATAAGGTAAGTAGAGAAACAGTTGACAAATCGAACCTGGGAATATAAAGTAAGTGTCGGAGAGATAGGAGAAGAATACAAAGGCTTACTTTACTAGTCGACCCATAGCGAAATCTGGTAGAGTCAGGCGATCTGACAGGCAATACAGTATGACTTCAAACGGACTAAATCATGAAATAATCTTTTGCAATATCAGGCAAAGTATTAATCCTGTGAAACCAACGCTGATATTCTACCTCAGATATTATTGACAGCACAGCAGTAAGTCAGGATGGACTGACGGAAATTGTTCGGCGTAAATGGCGGAGAAGTAAGAATCACCAATTCCAATAGATAGGTTTGGTGGAATCAATTATTATATTCGTGCAGTCTCTTCAAGAGAATAATTATTTCCTGCTACTTTTCAGATTTTACAATTATAATGTATAAGTTTCAGCTGTCACGCAAAATAGCCCCTGGGAAAATGACACACGCGTCCAACAGACCAAAAAGAGGTATGTGGTATAAATGAATCTAGGCGTAGGGTAGGATCAGCGATCAGTTAGGGAGGTAAACGCCGCAGAGCAGCACAGTACTCAACAGGATGCCTCCTGGAACTGAATGGTAACACCAGAACAGCGTGCCACGGTTGTTGAGTTTAATGATAGCAGGACTATTTCCTAGAATCTATTCTGGGATTAAAAATGCTACAGACTAAAAACTAATAATAAGGTAGGGACTAAATAGTAAGGGCACTAACTTCTGAATTGCTCGATATCCGTTTACAAGTTGCGCTATTGAATTGTAGTTTTAATGAAAAACTTGGACGTACGAGCAAGAAATAGCCAATTACGGCGAAGAACTCCTATATGCAAGCATGCGAAAACTTCAGTTGCCCTTTTACACATCATACTCCGAAGTCTGAATTAACTAAGAATCGAAATGTGTGCCCTATCAAAAGTGGGCCATTTCGTACCTTAGGCATCAATTCATACAACTAGTTTGTAATCAAACTGTTAAAGCAGCACTTTAGACCGTTTTGTTTTCACGACCGTTCGTGTTTCGTGCTATTCAAAGGTTAAAACTCAACATGAATCAGAAATTTGATCCCTTCCAGCTGGTAAGTTTTACATATGCAAAGCATGGGCTATTTTGGTCTCGTCTAAAAGAGTAAACATGTTCATATCAACTTTTTTGTTTCACTGCAAATCAGATCCTTTGAACTATCTTCGGTATTCGGTAAATTGCACTCTTTCGACTTTTTCAGATTCGTTTAGGTTAATACAAAACCATACGAAGGCAAGAACTCACTGACTTGTCATTTTCAATTCATATAGCAAATTCAATTCGAAGAATGGAAAATTTGGAACTTCATACTCCGCAAGCGAGGATTGTTCAGTACTATAACATGAGCGCTCCCGCGACTTCCAGACTAGCCCATCGATATTTAAAATTTATTTTAATGGAGCACTGAGTGGATCACTGGAATTCACCCATAAATACACAATGATTACTTTATCGACAAAAATGGTATCAGGTACTACAAATCAGAAATATGGTTGATGTCTGGTATAATTAAAAGTACATTATAGACACAGCTGTTCTATCATCGTTTATTTATTTTTGTGATTCGAGAAGCGCAACAGACACTCCGAGACAAAATTCCAGTATGATGAAGTTGCAAGCAGCACTTCTGTCTGATTAATCGTTCGACCAACTCACTTGAGACAAGGGCAGTTCTGAATCGTACTTTTTACTCGTCGCTATCATGCGTACACCACATAATAGATTCTGATTCTGTACTTAACGAATGGAGTTTTCGAAAATGTAACCTCATGGACTGCATCGCTAGAGTACTGTACTAATGGATTTGAAGATTTTCGTATTCCGAACGAAATTCTAAAGTTCACGGAATTAGGTCAAAAAGAAAAGTACAATCCTTGCTACTCTTATTTCGATTGATGTCACTGTTGAAAAGTCGGGATCTTGAATCAAATATCTTCGGCAAAGAAACAATGCATGCGCTTGTAATAACAGAAGAGTCAATTTTAAATTAGTCTAGTGACCAAACTGCAGTAATCTTTTTGTCTTACAGTAAAAATGACTACTACTGAATTAATCGACACTCATGTCAAAATGGCCAATAGTGACCGAATTGTTAAAGCGCTGTAATAATTTATTAAAGTGCCCGTCACATATGGATAGTGTCTGCTTTTAGTTAAAGACAAAATCGATTTGAATAAAATCGACAGAGACAACGGAACTGTGTTACGTTCGCAACAACAGATCAAGCAACATTAACCTCTTTCTAGAGTCTCCTTAGAGAAAACCCACGTTTTAAATCTCAGAGCGAACACATTTTGAAAATTGGACCGTGTCACAGTTGTGGTATCATGGAAATGACGCATTCCGACGAACGCGCACTTTGCATCGGTGGTCGGTCAAATCCTATGATTGATCGCTGAAATTATTGCAGAAAACTAGGCTGAGTTCTCACGGCACAACTCTGGTGTGGCAGAGTTATTTATCGATGTACATTCAGTAATACGCAAACAATAGAACAAAGCTGGTTTTGTTTAATATGGAGATAACTTGTGTCGATTCTGTTGAACAGAATTCACGTAGAATTATTCAACCTTTTTGCTACATCCCGGTTATTCCAATCGAGGCACATAACCATATAATTGTTATCTGGAGGGCTATCTTAAATATTATAGTACACCGGATAGCTCTCATATCGTTACGTGCCCTGGTTCAAAAGCTGTATTTGAAAACCACCGTTATTAATGCACCCCGTGACTCATACCAAATCAAACATTCCGAATGTTAGGATTTTTAGGTCGACTGTTTGACGTGCTCTTATGATTTCTGATTTCTTTTTTTAACAGTCCACGACACCATAAAGGGAACCATCAATATTTCGTGCTATCCAATGAAATTTTCAACAGTGGCACAATTAAATAGCTCAATGGTCCAAAACCAAAAACCCTTGGTTCCCTTTATGGTATCGTGAACCGTAAATGCGAAATCTGAGAGTTGGGCTCAAATACAAATACGTTCGGCCTTCAACTAAAATTTTGAATAAAATATGGAGGAAATATGAACCAATGAAGTGCCGGCTGGATCGGCGATGGAGTCAAACCGAAACGAGCACCCTGAGGCAGAAAATCTAAATGTCCTTCCGTAATTCTTCATGAAGTCACATGAAATGATCGTGTGCTATAGTGGCTACTGTTGCTGCTGCAACAGCTGCTAATACTGACCCGAACCACAATGCGCGAATTGTGGCGGCTGCGGCTTATGCTACTGAGTTCGTTCGCCATTGCTATTATTGCCCACCAGAAATGTTTGGACAAATTCAGAGACGGCTGGTACTGCCGCTTGAGTGAGCGCGGCTTAGTGAAACAGCAAACTATCGATGAACTCATCAGACTTAGGGAAAAGGGAAAGTACTTGGATTTTGAACACATCGAATACCTTGTACCCGTACTTCTTCTATATCACTACCTATTTTCATTTTACTTATTTACCAGAAGAGTGTTGCGATGATATTAATTCCATTCTTTCCTATAATTTTCAAAATTGATCACAAATAAGTTAGAGCCGGAATCATGACGCAATATGAAGCCGAAGTGTTGATATTGCAACTCCATGAATGAGAGGCACCAAACTAATCCTGAGCCTGTATTACCTCCTACATCTAAAATACCATCCGTCGTACATGAAAAGGAGAAGGCGCAATAGAAGGCTGTTACTGATCTTCTCAATAGAATTACGGGTACTGTTACAGGAGGTGGGCACATTGGATCAGTTTCGAACTACAGTGTGTGCAAAAAAAACCACCGATTTTGAATGGGCCATTTTCTTTTTTAAAGGTACAACGACAAACTGTTCTGTTTTGCTATACCATGTTGACGTGATTTCTCGGGTTATGGGCCAGAGCATATTTAGCTCTGGCCTTGCGTTTCATTTTTATGTCAAGATTACGAAAATTCAATATTTTGAAATTTTACCTTAGATTTCTATGGTACAAAACTACCTGTAACTAATGGATTTCTGATTCAATTCGAATAAATATTGGCACACTAATAACATTATCTCAGATACACAAATTAAACGATTGAAAGTGCTTCAACAAGCTCGCATCAATATTCTGCGGATCAACAAAGGAAAATATGCAGCGAAGTGGTTATACCAACGCAGAGAGAGCACAGTGTGTTATTTGGATTTCTCAAGGTTATGGTGCGACAGACGTTCGAAGGTTGTTCCAAGAGGCATACAGAAGGAATCATCCAGCTCGATCTACGATACGGCAATGGCACGAAGACTATCAAGAAGGAGGAACTCATAATCATAGAGGGGGAATTGGACGCCCGCGAATAAGCACTGTCGTGCGGAATCAAATTCGCGACCTATTTATGGTCACCCTACAATATCTCTTCGTTTAGCAGCAGCTTAAACTAGAGTTTATTCTTCAACAGTAAGGAATGTTGTACGCAAATAGTTGAAGCTTTACCCTTAAAAACTGCAAATGAGCACCGCACTGACTGAACACCACAAAACAAGTAGATTTAATTTTGCTCAAAATTGCCGTACAGAGCTGAGGAATGAT
>JAAUYH010111030.1_pt1 | contig 21177 bp, 20 predicted proteins | sample 7278061 | NCBI WGS metagenome assembly JAAUYH01 (sample SAMN14350203, study PRJNA611818) | marine sediment metagenome | isolation source: surface marine sediment (0.6m) | place: French Polynesia: Moorea | collected 2018-08 | reverse complement strand
TTCACCTAAAGTTTTAGAAACCGTAATGCTGTTGGATCGCATCCATTCAACAGCTTCATCTAATCGGTCAATGTCTCCCGAAAGTTCCACTACTAATTTACCAACTTGATTCGGTGCTACCTGAGCGCGGATAATATTAGCTGCAACATTAAAGTCCTTTGCTAACAGATATGTAATAGGGATTTGGACAGCGCGTTTGGGAAAGGTAAGGGTAACTCGTTTTTTCACAGGTTTATAATCGGTTTTTTTTAGTTGTAACGTATTTATCAAGCAAATATAATTACCATTCTCCAAGATTTAAATCAGTTCGGATAGATAAAGACAGGGTTAAACTGAAGTAAGATACCAGCACTTAATAATTTTTGATAAATAGGCGATGTCTACGGATTCATCAGCAAATTCTCCAATCCAAACTGAATCCACCACAACTGGAAAACGGCTGCGAAACTTCCTAATCGCAGTTGTTGCAATTATCCTTGGTGTGACTTTACTTCTGGGAATACGAAGTCAAACAACAACAACTTCCCTCGCAGAATTAGACAGCAAATCTACTCCACTAGAAGTAGCAATGAAAAATGGGAAACCCTCATTAGTAGAGTTTTATGCTAATTGGTGTACAGTTTGTCAAAAAATGGCACCAGATATTGCTCAATTAAAACAAGACTATAGCGATCAAATTAATTTCGTAATGCTAAACGTCGATAATACCAAGTGGTTGCCGGAAATGGTCAAATACCAAGTTGATGGTATCCCTCATTTTGTGTATCTAGATGATGGTGGAGTTACAATAGCCGAAGCTATTGGCGATCAACCCCGCCAAATTATGACAAGTAATCTAGATGCCTTGGCGAATAATTCAGATTTGCCTTATGCTCAAGTGAGCGGTCAAGTGTCTGAATTTTCTACTCGGGTTGCACCTGTTAGCAGTCAAAGTGATCCGCGCAGTCATGGTAGCCAGGTAGTTAATTAGATCAGGTAGTTAATTAAATCAGTGCATTTACTCAATGCCAGTTTCTATATAAATTGTATAGATTTCTGAGTTACAAAATTTTGTTGATAATTTGCACTGCTATTAACTTACGCAAATCTTTTAGTACATATAGAGGCTTGGAAAATAATAATTTTGTAATAGCTATATCCTATTATATGTAGCGGGTTATAAGTTTACTAATCCTCTCAATGTTGTTATTAGATTTGTGTAAGTTTCAAACCTTATTTAACTTATCTAACATATCTAATCTAATGCCATCATAAAACTGACGTGTTTCTTTCTCAAGTCATTACAGAAAAGAACGAATAAAAAGCATTTTTCCATTAGGTTGATATTCCGAAAAGAAGTATTTATGGGATTTATTGGCGAAAAATTGCAATTATTTTTATTCCGAAGCCGTTTATTTACGACAGGCTGCTATTTTAGCAACCGCAGTCAAACGAAACACTCAATTCAAATACCTGAAACTATATGTGAACCCTTACATACCAACCATTATTCTTAAGTAATAGCAATGAGAAGAAATTTGGAAAATCATCAATTAAAATAGATTTTTTTTCCAGCAAACTTATTCCAACACACTTAATTGCTTTTTTCTTTAAATAAATTTTCTCTGGATTAACTCATTAATTTTATAATTGCAAATCGTTTTTTTCATAGCAATGGGAAAAAAGACTAGTTTAATAAGGCTTATCTTCCAAAATACTCTCAACAAAAATACTACTTATGAAGTGGTAAGGAAGAGAGAAATTCGATGGATAGAGGGTGTAGCGTTATCTGTCCAATAGTATAAACTTTTTTGGCAGTTCATTAATCTTTACTATTTCTTCCCACAATTGGGAACTAAAAATGTTTCAACTTATTTTTGTTGTATTAACGGTTATCACAGGTTCGGCTTTGTGTTCTGGGATCGAAGTCGCATTATTTTCAGTTTCTCCCCTCAGAGTTAAACAATTAGCACAATCAAAAAATCCTTCTGCTCTAGCACTTCTGGCGATTCGCGAACATATGAATCGACCAATTGCAACTATTGTTATTATTAATAATATATTCAATATTATCGGTAGTATTGTTACAGGTAGTGTCGCCACATCGGTATTAGGAGACCGGTGGTTGGGAGCTTTTTCGGGAATCTTAACTTTTCTAATTATTATTTTTGCAGAAATAGTGCCAAAAACTATTGGTGAGCGTTACGCGGAACAAGTTTCCATGTTAGCAGCGATTCCTGTTGCAGGGTTAGCTCTTATATTTACTCCTTTGGTGTGGGTAATAGAATTTGTCACCGCACCAATTACTAAAGGTAAGAAACAACCAACTACCAATAAAGCAGAAATTAAATTATTAGCAGACATTGGACATCAAGAAGGAATCATCGAACGCGACGAAGCAGAAATGATTCAAAGGGTATTTCAGTTGAGCGATCTAACTGCATCTGACTTAATGACACCACGAATTATGCTGACTTATTTACGTGGTGAATTAACTTTGAATAAAGCAAAAACAGATATTATTTCCTCACAACATACCCGAATTATTATCATTAATGAATCTATCGACAGAGTAATTGGAGTTGCTTTAAAACAAAACCTACTAACAGCAATGGTTGAAGGTAGATACAATCAAAAAATTGCGACCCTAACGCGTAAAGTCAGGTTTGTTCCAGAAACAATTCGAGCTGATAAACTCCTCAAAAGTTTTCTTGATGCTCACGAACATTTAACGGTTGTAGTAGATGAATATGGTAATGTTTCTGGTGTTGTGACCCTGGAAGACGTCTTAGAAGTAATTACTGGCGAAATTGTCGATGAAACAGATAAAACTATTGATTTACAAGCTATAGCTCGGAAAAAGCGAGAAAAAATGTTGCAGTCTATGAGTTTGGATTATCGAGCTTTAGATAAAAAATAACCTAAATTATGGTGTTTTGATGATTTAAATAGAGAAATAAGACAAGACGAAATGTTAAACAATCACTGATAGTTTATTTTCTCTCAAAAAACAATAATCTCAATAAACTAAGATACCAAAAAATACGTAGTTACTAACAGATACACCAAAAGCAATATGGTGTTTTTTTGTTGAAAAATAATAGATATTTTTGTCACTGAAAATATCTATTTAATTATAGAAATAAGTTTTTAGAGTTCAATAATCTTGATTTTTATCCTATTTTTAATTTGCTTTATTGGTCGAATTAGTTAATAAAAACAACTTTTTGTAAAAATTCTTGTAAAAAAGGTATATGAAGATACACTTTAATGAGAAAGTATCAAATTAATATCAGTAATGTATAACATTTTGCACTTTGATGGTTACGAAATAATCTCAACTTCATAGCATTATGCTTGACTAAATTTAATTAAGAAAATTATATATTTTGGGTAAATAAAAACATGAAAAACAGATTTAATAGAAGAATTTTCTTAATTTATGGTATGGGTGCATTTAGTACGAGTGTTTTCTTAAAAGCTTGTGCTAATAATTCACCTGTTTCTACAGAAAATCCATCAAAATCTACGACAGACTCATTTAACACAAAGACTACCAATGGTCAGACTATTAAAGTAGGAATTCTACATTCCCTGAGCGGTACAATGGCTATTAGTGAAAAAAGCGTTGTAGACGCAGAAAAATTAGCCATCAAAGAAATCAATGCTAATGGTGGAGTTTTAGGAAAACAAATTGAAGCTGTCCTTGAAGATGGGGCTTCTGATTGGGATATTTTTAGAGAGAAAGCTAATAAACTTATTGACCAAGATAAGGTTGCTGTTGTTTTTGGTTGCTGGACTTCTGCTAGTCGCAAAAACGTCAAACCTGTGTTTGAAAATAAAGAACACATGTTGTGGTATCCAGTCCAATACGAAGGTCAAGAGTGCTCGCAAAATATTTTCTATACTGGTGCAGCACCAAATCAACAAATTGAACCTGCAGTTGATTGGTTATTAAAAAATAAAGGGAAAGAATTCTTTTTAGTTGGTTCCGATTATGTTTTTCCCAAAACAGCCAACCAAATCATCAAAGCACAATTAAAAGCAAATGGTGGTAAAACAGTTGGAGAAGATTACTTACCATTAGGTAACATCGAAGTTACACCTATTATTAGCAAGATTAAGCAAGCTTTACCTAAGGGTGGGGTAATATTTAATACTTTAAATGGAGATAGTAATGTAGCTTTCTTCAAGCAGTTGAAAGGTGCAGGTATAACACCAGATAAATATCCCACCATGTCCGTTAGTATCGCCGAAGAAGAAGTGAAGGCGATTGGTGTAAAGTATCTCAAAGGTCACTATGCAGCCTGGAATTATTTTCAAACAGTAGATACTCCTGCAAACAAAAAATTTGTTGAAGCTTTCAAGAAAGAGTATGGAAGCGATCGCGTAACTAACGACCCAATGGAAGCAGCATACATTGGAGTTTACTTGTGGAAGCAAGCAGTAGAAAAAGCTGAAACAACTGATTTAGAGAAAGTGCGTGCTGCTGCTTACGGTCAAACTTTAGAAGCACCGGAAGGAAAAGTGACAATGAATTCCAACCATCACCTGTCTAAAGTTGTTCGTATCGGTGAAGTCAGAGATGATGGTTTGTTTGAGATCATTAATGAGACTCCCACTGCTGTCGATCCAATACCTTGGAATCAGTTTGTCAGTTCCACCAAGGGTTTTGCTTGTGATTGGTCGGATCCGAACAAGGGTGGTAAATATAAGACGACTTAGAAGTGATGAATAAGTAATGAGGTAGAGACGTAGCATGCTACGTCTGTACAGGAGTAATAAGTAACAAGTAATGAGTGATGAGTAATGGGTGATTGGTTTATCTATTTATCAAATTATCAAATATCAAAAAAAGAGGTTTCAAGGATATGGGATTCCAATAGTGTGTTTATAAATACAAAATAAAATCTTCGTAGGGTGTGTTAGGCGCGCAAAAGCAATATCTTTTTAGGTCACCTTTATAATCGCGCCGTAACGCACCGCTATATACAATTAATACACATACAAATTTGGTGATGAGTAAGTAATAAGTAATGAGTAATAGGTAATAGGTGATTTTGGGGGGAATTAAAATAAGTGCTAGCAAGTTTTTTAGATGTTTTATTTAATGGTATTAGTACTGGATCTGTATTATTAATTGCGGCTTTGGGACTTGCTATTATATTTGGCTTAATGGGTGTAATTAATATGGCCCATGGTGAGTTAATGATGTTGGGAGCATACACAACTTTTATTGTACAGAATGTATGCAAACAATTAGGTGGGATCTGGTTTGAGAGTTATATATTTTTTGCAATTATCATCGCTTTTTTATTAACTGGTTTTTTTGGTTTAATTCTCGAAAAAGGTGTAATTAAACATCTTTACGGTAGACCTCTAGAAACTTTGCTTGCAACTTGGGGTGTAAGTTTAATACTCAAGCAATTTGTCCGCAGTGTAAATTGGGTATTAGTTATTGGGATCGGTTTATTTTGTTTATTATTTTTTGGTGGGTTATGGATTCTAAATTTTAGTTTAAATTCTCATTTTAACTTTCATTTTAATTTTCTTCGGTTTCGTCGTTGGGTTGTAGGATTATTATTTTCCCTATCTTTAGCAATCTCGATCGCAACAGCTAATTTCTTCAATCAAACATATAAACTATCAGTTAATCAACCTTGGTTTGGGGCTCAAAATGTAGATGTTACCGCTCCTACTTGGTTACAAGAAGGATTAAATTTTAGTGAATTAAAGATTCCTGTGTGGTTAAAAGAAGATTTGGGTTTAGAAACTTTATATTTTCCCTACACTCGAATATTTATTATATTTTTAACTATTGTTTGTGTTACAGGAATTTATCTATTCTTACAACGTTCGAGATGGGGGTTAAGGATTCGTGCTGTAACTCAAAACCGAAATATGAGTGCTTGTTTGGGTATCCCAACAGAAAAAGTTGATGGAATTACCTTTGCACTTGGTTCGGGATTAGCTGGAATTGCTGGAGCTGCAATTAGTTTGCTTGGTTCTGTGGGACCAAATACCGGACAAAATTATATTATTGATACTTTTATGGTTGTTGTGGTTGGAGGTGTAGGAAACCTTTTAGGTTCTATCATCGCAGCATTGGGGATTGGTACGGCTAACTTTTTAATTGCTTCTGGTACTTTGACTTTTCTGTTTGCTCCTATCCCACCTTTAGTTGATTTTTTTAAGTTCTTTTCTACAAATAGTATGGCAAAGGTGATGGTTTTTGGGTTAATAATTGCATTTTTACAATGGAAACCTACTGGTATTTTTGCCCAGAAAGGTAGAAATTTTGAGTTGTAGTTTTTGTTAGGTAATTGGTAATTGGTAATTGGTAATTGGGATGAATAATTGACATCTTAATTTATTTAATTCAATTTTGTGGGTAATCAATAAATATCAAAATATTAAATAAATTGAGGTTCGATAAATTTAGAAAATCATAATACTTAAAAATATTAAAGTTGAAAAAGATTAAACTTAAAGGGGGAAAATTAATATTAATTGAGGTGGGATTGGTAATCGCGATCGCACTCATCTTGATTTTTATTATGCCAGTTATACTTTCAGATTTTCGCTTGAATCTGTTAGGAAGATTCTTATCACTGGCGATTGTAGCTTTAGGTATAGATTTAATTTGGGGTTATACCGGTTTACTTAGTTTGGGACATGGTATTTTTTTTGGTTTGGGTGGATATGCGATCGCCATGCACCTAAAATTACAAGTTCCTGAAGGTGAATTACCAGATTTTATGGGTCTTTATGGGGTAACAGAACTCCCTGGATTTTGGGAACCTTTTCATTCATTTCGCTTTGCTGCGATCGCGACTTTTCTTGTCCCCAGTGTATTTGCAGGGTTATTGGGATATCTCGTATTCAGAAATCGGATTCGAGGTGTATATTTTTCGATTTTGACACAAGCTGCAACAATCGTTTTCTTTAACTTCTTTAATGGGCAACAAAAGCTGTTTAATGGAACCAATGGATTAATAGATTTTACAACTTTATTTAATTTAAAAGTTAGCGATTATAGCACCCAATATATTTTTTATAATCTGACAATTGTTTTCCTGGTATTAACATATTGTCTTTGTCGGTGGTTGACAAGTGGACGTTTTGGAAGGGTACTAATCGCAATTCGTGATGATGAAAGTCGGGTGCGTTTTTCTGGTTATAACCCGACAGATTTTAAGGTATTGGTATTCGCAGTTTCTGGTGCGATCGCAGGAATCGCAGGAGCATTTTACACCCTTCAAAATGGTTCGGTTTCACCTAAAACAATGGAGATTGCTTTTTCAATTGAAATGGTAATTTGGGTTGCGGTTGGAGGACGCGGAACATTAGTCGGAGGAATTTTGGGCGCTTTATTAGTAAATTATGCTCGTACTTTTTTCAGCGAACAATTTGCAGAATTCTGGTTATTTTTTCAAGGTGCGCTGTTTTTAATAGTTGTGACGGTACTCCCTGATGGTGTTATTGGATGGTTGCGTAGTGAAGGGATGGAATTAGTTCAAAGAAAGAAACAAGTTTCAACTTATCCCGCGCTAGAAGAATCTGAAGTACAGCGAGAATAAGTAATGAGTAATAAGTAATGAGTTGTAGAGACGTGACAGAGGCTAACGCCGACGCCGCAGGCTCTGTCACGTCTATATGAGAGAGCAATGTTCGAGAAACTATTCTTATCTTCCCCAATCCCCAATCCTCAGTCGCTAATCCCCAATCCCTTCAACCATGACCCCTAAAATCTTACAAACTCAAAATGTAACTGTCAGCTTTGATGGTTTTAAAGCATTAAATAACCTTAATTTCAGCATGGATGTAGGAGAGTTACGGGTCGTAATTGGTCCCAACGGTGCTGGTAAAACAACTTTTGTTGATGTAATTACTGGAAAAGTAAAACCTACCGAAGGACAAGTTATTTTTAAAGGTAAAAATATTCGTTCTCTTCAAGAGCATGAAATTATCCGTATGGGTATTGGTCGGAAGTTTCAAACACCTCGAATATATCTCAATTTAACAGCTAGTGAAAATTTGGAGTTGAGTGTAAATTGTGATAAAAATATTTTTTCCACTTTATTTGTAAATTCTAAAAAGAAAGATAAATACAAAATACAAGGATTGCTCGAGACTATCGGTTTGACATCTAAAGCAAATATCAAATCGGCTTTTCTTTCCCATGGGGAGAAACAACGTTTAGAAATCGGAATGTTAGTCGCACAATCTCCAGATTTATTATTGGTAGATGAACCTGTTGCGGGTTTAACGGATGAAGAAACTTATAATGTTGCACAACTACTTTTAATGCTTGCAGAAAGTCACTCAATTCTTGTTATTGAGCATGATATGGAATTTGTCCGAGAAATTGCGAGAAAGGTCACAGTTCTTCATGAGGGTTCGATTTTATGTGAAGGTAGTATTGAAGAAGTACAAAATGACCCTCGTGTTATCGAAGTCTATTTAGGACAACAAAATAATAATTAATCTCAAATCATATATATAAAATCTAGTCAGAATTAATGCTGCAAATATCTAATTTAAATGTTTACTACGGTGAAAGTCATATTCTACGAAATGTAGATTTGAGTGTTCCTGAAGGTCAAATGGTGTGTTTAATTGGACGTAATGGGGTAGGAAAAACGACCCTAATGAAAACAATTATGGGTTTACTTAAACCTCGCAGCGGTACCATTAATTTTTCTGGGACAATCATCAACTCGAAATCTACCGACCAAAGAGCAAAAATGGGAATTGGTTACGTTCCTCAAGGAAGAGAAATTATTCCTCGGTTAACGGTCAAAGAAAACCTATTATTAGGTTTGGAAGCAAGAAAAAATCGAGTAAAAAATCCAGATATACCTGAAAGTATTTTTAGATTATTTCCCGTTTTAAAAAATATGCTATCGCGTATGGGTGGTGACTTAAGTGGAGGACAACAGCAACAACTAGCGATTGCTCGTACTTTAATGGGAAAACCCCAATTACTTGTATTAGATGAGCCTACTGAAGGTATTCAACCATCAATTATTTTAGAAATTGAAGCTGCTGTTCGTAACATTGTCGAAACCACTGGAATTTCTGTTTTATTAGTAGAACAACATTTACATTTTGTTCGTCAAGCTGATTATTACTATGCAATGCAAAAAGGTGGTATTGTTGCTTCTGGTTTAACTAGCGAACTCAGTCAAGATGTGATTCAAAGATTTTTAGCAGTTTAAGGTTTTATCTTTTTGTATATGTTTTATTTTGAAAATAGTAAATGTATAAAATTACACGCGAATTTCTTTGTGCTATTTATCAATTTCATTATCTCTTTAATAAGAGCTTTATTACTAATTAATAATATATATTATTTTATTTGAATTACTAAACACAAAAAACAAGCTAAAGATTGTGAAATCTAAAAATTAATTATTATTTGTTTTACTAGTAAAACAAAAGATTGGATATACCCTCATATAGTTTTTGAATTCTTTTATTACTTTTTGTTGTCTTTCAATTTCATTCTTGTCATTGTCAAGTTTTACTTCTTTAGCTCTTCTAGTAAAAGGTTTATGGACTTTCAAATAATACTGATGTATAAAGTTGTTGAAATTTATAGGTTTATTAAACTCAAAATTTTTAAGACTTGTACCTCTCATCGTTGTAACTATTTTTAGTGATGTTTCAACTGCTGAAATATCTAAGACTTTGTAGCCTAGATATTTCGCCACGAAACTGAAACAGTAAGCTAATTTCCAACCATAGTTACCATACTCTTCTTCAATAAATGACTTAAATTCTTTTGGCAGTGTCATACTTATATTTTCTATCTTTAAACTAAAAATGATAACCTTAACAAGGACTACTACTTTATATTTCCCACATTATGTCAATTATTATTATGCAATTGCAAAAAAGTTGTATTTTTGCTTTTAGTCTCACCAACTGACATTAAAAAAAACCCAGTTCAAATCTAGAACTAGGAATTAATTGGTTGCGGAACGAATATTTTTATATTTCTTGTTTTTTTCTCTGCTTGAAACTAGAAGTAGTTCCTATATTATCTGATTTTGCAAGATGTGTAGTGTCTAGGATATTTCTCTTGGTGAATTGTCTATTTCTGCTTGATACGACTCTAACAATCCACTACGAACAACTAATTGGGGATAAACCAACAAAAAAAAGCCCATCCATGTCAGAACGGGTATCGCAACCAAAAATGTCAGCCAAACCATTCCAAATATTAGCTTAGATATTAACCAACTACCCCCGATCGCACTTATCCCCACAAGCAAAATAGACCAAGGTTGACACCACCAAGGTTTGTAATTCCAGACACTAACAGGTTTTTTGTTCATAGGTATTAGGTAGGGATTGGGAATTGGCGTTAGTGGAGCGTGACGCGTTAGCAAAGCGGGACACGTAAGTGTACACAGCGTTATATAGGTCTTGAGGAGAATAAAAATAGTTTCTCAAACGTTGCTCATTATTTTCATATAGACGTGACATGTCACGTCTCTACAACTCATTACTCATTACTCATTACTCATTACTTCCGCACCAACTCTCTCACCAACTGTGCCATTTTCTCTGCACTATCGGGAATTGCGATCGATGAAGCTTTATCTCCCATAGCTTTTAATTCTAGGGGAGAATGCAAAAGTTTTAAAACTTCATTTTGCAAGCTTTCTACTGTTAGCTCCGACTGCTTAAACATTAACCCCGCATCTACAGAGGTAAATACTTGAGCATTATAGGTTTGATGGTCTTCCGCAGCATAGGGATAGGGAATTAAAATCGCTGGCGTTCCACATACAGCCAATTCCGTCAAACTACCAGCACCAGAGCGACTAATTGCTAAATTAGCACGTTGTAGCAAAGCTGCCATATTATCATAGAAAGGCATGGAAATGTACTGTTCGTGTCGCAGACTTTCCGCCTCTGGATCGTTATCTCCAGTTAAATGCACAATATAAGCCCCAGCCTCAAACCAAGCTGGTGCGCATTGTCTAACTAATTTATTAATTGCTACAGCCCCTTGAGAACCACCAAAAACTACAATTAATGGTGCATCCTCTGCAACTGGTAAATCCAAAGATGCTCCAATCTCTGCTTGTCTAAACTCTGGGCGTACTGGAGTTCCTAAATATACTGTTTTGCCCTTAGGTAAATACTGAGCAGCAACATTAAATCCAAGAGCTACAGAAGTACACAAAGGAGCAAAAATACGAGTTACCTTACCCGGAAAAGCATTTGATTCATGGAGAATAACAGGTAAACCTAAAGACCGTGCCGCGATCGTAGATGGTCCGGCTATATATCCTCCCGTTGTTACGACTCCTTGAAAATTACCTGCTTTTAAAAGTTTCCTGACATCGAGAACACCTCCAGCAAGTTTACCCAAAGTAAATAATGACGAAAAACCAAAACCTTTTTGAAATCCCTCAACGGAAATAGTGTGTAATTTATACTCTTTGGGCACAAGTCGCGTTTCCAAACGATTGGGAACGCCCAACCATTCTATTTGATAATCTGGTAGTTGTTGTGCCAGTGCGATCGCCGGAAACAGATGTCCTCCAGTACCGCTAGCAGCCATTAGTAGTTTGATCGGAGCCTTTGTCATCAAATTTCTACCGTGTCAGCACTTAGCTTAACTAAGATAAAACTACATTACATATTATGTGAATTCAAAACTAAACGAGGGTAATTTAGCTCACATAATAGCAATAGTAAATCAAGCCTATTACCAAAAACATCATCATTGCTTGATTAATTGTAATTTACGTTGCGTTCTTATGGCTAACGGGGTAATTTTAGAAGAAATTATAAATTTAATTATTTTTAACATTTACTCAGTTATTTATCCCATTTTTTTAGCAGCAAATTGCATATTAACTGATGCATGGAACATTTAACTACATGCTTAACAAAGTATTCTTTGCAAGAAGATAATAATCACAAAAACTTTGCGATCGCGATCTCTTTATATGCTATGTGGAGACGGTATATCCGCGAACTGTTAATTAACCCTTAAAGGATGTTTGAAAAAATATATTAGACATCTCCGGAAAAGAATGTAGAGACGTACCAGAGCCTGCGGGGTCGGCGTTAGCCGTACGTCTCTACAAAGATTTTGGGTTATGCATATTCAATTTCAGGAGAGGTCTATTGGGCTCACGGGGTGACAAGCTTCCCAAACATCCCGTTAGAACAAAACCCCCACCTTCCAACATAAATTGGTTATCTTATATAAACCCGCTATAAATTTATGTTTCAAGAATTTATGTTTCAAGATTTATGTTTCAAGATTTATGTTTCAAGCATCTGACTGTAAGGTTTTTGCTGAAAAACTGTGAATATCTTTATTAGAACCACCTACCAAGTACCCTATACCCATGCCAAAATTAATTAATTTACTACTCAAACGCCAATCCATGCTTAAAATTTGCAGAGGGTTAGTTTTTTGTTTATTTGCGCTCAGTTTGGCAGGAAGCATAAAATCTGCTCAAGCTAAAGATTCCAAAGCTGCACCGGTAGAATTAAAAAGTTTGTTAACCCAAATTGATACTGCGGCATCTCAACGTAATGTTAATGGGGTAATGAAGTTTTATGCAAATAACTTTACCCACAATGACGGGTTAAACCGCAGTAGTTTACAAAAAGCGCTCAAATCATTTTGGAAAAAATATCCCAACTTAAAATATTCTACCGAAGTCAAGTCGTGGAAAACTGAAGAAAATGGAATTGTTGCTGAAACTGTGACTAATATCACTGCAGCTTCCTTTAAGGACAAGCACAGTTTAAAGATGAACGCAACAATCACATCTCGCCAACGTATAGTAGGTTCTAAAATAGTCAGTCAAGAAATTTTATCAGAACGTACTCAAATCACATCTGGTGCTAAGCCTCCACAAGTTGATATTAATTTACCAGATAAGTTAAAAGTTGGTGAAAAATATAACTTTGATGCCATAGTTCAAGAACCTTTAGGTGACGATTACCTACTGGGAGCAGCATTAGAGGAATCTGTTAAACCAGACAAATATCTCCAACCAACATCAGTAAATTTAGAATTACTTTCTGCTGGTGGTTTGTTTAAGACCGGAGAAGCACCATCCACTCCTGGTAACAAATGGATTTCTGCAGTCTTGGTACGCGGTAATGGTATGACAATGATTACCCAACGAATTCCAGTTGTAGGGAAATAAATTCTCTGTTTTATTTAAATTTTGTTTTAAAGTACAAATAAACAAACCCGTCTTTTTGCTCAAAGGCGGGTTATTTAATTGCATTGAGGATTACATAGGAAAACCAGTTTTCCTTAATTCCTAATTTATTACCAACCACCCATTAACAATTAGCAATTACCAATTACCAATTACTCATTACTCATTACTCATTACTTATTACTCATTACTCATTCCCAATGAACAATAAAATAGTTTTCATAACCGGTGCTAGCAGTGGAATCGGTGCTGCTTGTGCAAAATTGTTTGCAGGTGCAGGTGCTAAATTAATTTTGGCTGCACGACGGAAGGAACGTTTGCAAGAACTAGTTAAGAAATTAAACTTAAAATCTTCAGAGTTTTATTTGCTAGAACTTGATGTCCGCGATCGCAAAGCGGTAGAGTCTGCAATTTCTTCTTTACCTTCTGAATGGTCTGCAATTGATGTTCTCGTAAATAATGCTGGACTCAGTCGCGGTTTGGACAAACTTTATGAGGGTGATTTCCAAGATTGGGAAGAAATGATTGATACCAATATCAAGGGTTTACTTTACATGACTCGCTATGTTGTTCCCGGTATGGTCAGTCGTGGTGCGGGTCATGTAATTAATATTGGTTCTATTGCTGGACATCAAACCTATCCGGGCGGTAATGTGTACTGTGGTACTAAGGCTGCGGTGAAATCAATTTCTGAAGGTTTGAAACAAGACCTTTTGGGTTCTCCGGTGCGGGTTACTTCCGTAGATCCTGGTTTGGTAGAAACTGAATTTAGTGAAGTAAGATTTCATGGAGATAGCGATCGCGCCAAAAAGGTATACCAAGGAATGACTCCCCTAACTCCAGATGATGTGGCTGATGTGGTGTTCTTTTGTGCGACCAGACCAAGTCATGTCAACATTAATGATGTAATTTTAATGCCGACAGAACAAGCCAGTGCAACTTTAGTTCACCGTCAGGGGTAAAAAATTCAAGCCCGTAATAATTCAACCCAGGAAGACGTACCGTGGTACTTCTCTACAATCAAAACTTACGAAGATGTACCGTGATACGATTCGGTTAAGGTTTATACGTTATAATTTTGGGCGTGTAGAGACGTAAAATTTTACGTCTCTACAGGGATCTCGTTGGTAAACAGATATATTATCCGAACCGTATTGAGACGTACCGTGGTACGTCTCTACAAAATATTAGAACTAAACTAATTAAATTTTTCTCTAATTGTTTCGATTCGTTTGCGATTTACACCCAAGTCGCTTTGACCTAAGCGAGAAGCGGAACGAACGTGAATCTTTTGAGTATCGGGCTCGATGTAAAATTCTACATCATCAACATATCCCATTAATGCACTCTTGAATTCTGCATACAGATAATTATCTGTTTCATTAATTATTGTCGTTCTGGGTAAAGACTGAATTATTGTCTTGAGCTTAGCTAAGGCTTCTTGGGGAGTAGAAGTATAAGTAAGTGGTTCAATATAATGAATTGTGTCTGCAGGTTCGGTTTGACTGGAAACACAATTGGGTGATTTGGGACAGCTTGCTAATTTACCGTCATTTACACCTAAGTTATCTGGTCGCTTACCTGCAAAAATCATAGTTTTATTCTGTAGAATATTAAGAACTATGAAAATTTTACAGCTTTAATGTTGGATAATGGCTGAAAATATTCCTATTATCACACCAAGTCTCGTCCAAGAAACAGCAGAATCTCCAAAATATTTCATTGCCATTATTGAAGATATTAGCGATCGCAAGCAAGCTGAAGCAAGATTAAAAGAAGCTTCTCAAGCTCTAGCAGAACTTACAGAACTTTATCAGTTAGCGGTTACAGGATCGGGAGATGGTATTTGGGACTGGGATTTAAAAACTGGAGATTCATACCTTTCTCCAAGGTGGAAAGAAATTTTAGGTTACCAAGACGATGAAGTTTCCAACCATGCGGATAGTTTTTTCTCGTACCTACATCCAGAAGATAAGAAAGGTACAATTATCAAAGGTAAAATTACCAAAGATATAATTCCAGAACTTACTTATCCTCATACCAATAATAAGGTAAATTCCTGTGATTTAACTTTCCGCATTAAAGATACGGGTAAGGGGATTGCAGAAGAAAATTTAAGCAATATATTTGATGCTTTTGTACAAGCAGGTAATAATCAAGAATATTGTGATGGTACAGGTTTGGGCTTAGCAATTTCTAAGAACTACGTCGATTTGATGGGTGGTCACATGCAAATTCAAAGTAGTTTAGGAAAAGGAACCACTGTAGAATTTGATATTCCTATCACCATCATACCTAAAGAAGAATTTGTAGAGTCTTTGCCAAAAGGTCGGATTACAGGATTAGAACCAAATCAGCCCAAACGGTTAGTTTTGATCGTAGAAGATAACTCAGATAATCATCAATTATTATTCGAAATTCTCTCAGAAGTAGGTTTTGAAACAATTCAAGCCCACAACGGGAAAGAAGCAGTAGAAAAATGGCAAAAATACAAACCCGATCTGATTTTAATGGATATGCAAATGCCAGTGATGAACGGCTATCAAGCAACCCGTGAGATTAGATCCACAGTTGAAGGTAAAAATACAACAATTATTATCGCCCAAACATCTAATGCGTTTAACGAAGATAAGAAATTAATTATGTCCCTTGGTTGTGATGACTTTATTAGTAAACCATTTCAAGAACAAGTTCTTTTGGAAAAAGTCGCCTACCATTTGGGGGTTAAATACACCTACAGCAATGAAAAACAAGATTTAGAGCCAGAAAATCTGCCAATTCAAATCACTCCAGAATCATTAGCATTCATGTCTGATAAATGGCGCTTCCAACTTCACCAAATTGCTAGCACCTGCAATAAAAAAGATATCCTCAAAATACTTGCAGAAATCCCTGAAGATAATAGTAGCAATAGTCAGGTTAAACAATATCTAATGAGTTTGGCTAACAAATTTTTATTTGACGTAATTGTTGATTTGACCGCACCTCTTGAAGAAATTAATTCAAGATAAGAAAGTACACAAATATTCTCATTCTGCATTTTCATCAAGAAAAATCAGATACTTTATTCTGGTTACCAAATTTTCAGGAGTTAATCAACTAGAGTAGCAATTGCTACTTAGCTGAATTAAGTAACAATGAAAAAATATCACATTTATTGAGGCTTATGACTTTAGTTAATAATCTCTTTAAATTCTAAAAACTCTTCTATATCAACAATTATGCACGATATCAAGACATTGACATATCATAAATATTTTCATATGTACTATATTGCCTAGATACGTAATATCACTGATGCGATTATAAACTAAAGACATTAGCATCGTGAGAAATAACTAATTATTTACTGGCATAAGAAAACTAAGAAGAGTAAAAAAATATGAATAACATCTTAGATGCAGACTACCAAGGAGACATCCTTATCATTGATGATGAGCCAAACAACTTAGACGTTCTGTCTACCAGTCTTGAATGTTATGGTTATCAAGTAAGACAAGCTGTTACTGCTGACATAGCTCTCAAAACTATTAAGCTTAAAGCACCGGACTTGATTCTATTAGACGTAATCATGCCGAAGGTTGACGGATATGAGTTATGCAAACAGTTAAAATCAAATCCAAATACTAAAGAAATACCAATAATTTTTTTAAGTGCTTTGAGTCAAGAACACGATAAAGGCAAAGGATTTGAATTAGGTGCAGTAGACTTTATCAGTAAACCCTTTCATTTAGAAGAAATTTTAGCCAGAATCAACCATCAATTAACTATCCGTAAATTAGAAACAAAACTCAAAGAAACTAATCAAGAGCTTGAAGAACACAAATATCGCTTACAAACGGAAATATATCTGCGAGAGAAAATAGAAGAAGAATTAAAAAATTTGCAACATTTACCAATGTCCTAACCGAATTAATAGTGTTATTTAAATGTAGATATATAGATATAGAAATGTACCAGAAGTTGTTGTTTAGGAGCAACTTCTGGTACATTTACACTAATAATTGTGTTACAGATATCTCTCTAAATATTTCTTATAGAAAAACTCAAAAACTAACCACCAGCAACAGCAGGGACAATACTCACTTCATCCCCATCTTTTAAAGGTGTACTAGTACCATCCAAAAAACGAATATCTTCACTATTAACGTACAAATTTAAAAAACGTCGTGGTTTTCCTTGTTCGTCGCACAAACGTGACTTAATTCCAGGACAAGCTTGTTCTAAAGAGTCGATTAACTCCGAAATCGAGTTACCACTGCAATCTAAAGTAGCTTGGTTATTTGTGAATTTCTGAAGAGCAGTTGGAACTAAAACTTTTATTGTCATATGAAAACAAAGCGAAAAGTTTAAAGGGGGTTTTTTGTTGGTAATGGGTAATTGGTAATTGGTGATTGGTAATTGGTAATGGGAATTGGTATTTAGCAATTTATTATCTCTTGCTGCTTACTTACTTACTCATTACTTCTTACTTCTTACTTCTTACTTCTTACTCATTACTGTGCGCAATACTTACAGTACGCTTACGCTAGGTCGCGCCCCGCTGCGCTAACATTACTTATTACTAAACAAGTACTTGTTGCCATTCTAAACGCTCGAGGGTGCGGGAACGTTCGAGGGCTTGTTCAAAGCTATCGAGTTTCGCATCGATTGTCAAAGGTTCACCAACATAACCTTGTACAGCTTCTTGGGTTTTGAGACCGTTACCAGTAATGTAAGCTACGGTAGTTTCTTCTGGATCAATTTTACCTGCTTCTACCAGTTTCTTTAATACGGCTATTGTTGTACCGCCAGCTGTTTCTGTAAAGATACCTTCAGTTTCTGCAAGTAACTTCATTCCTTCAATGATTTCTGCGTCACTGACAGCTTCAATATTACCACCAGTCTTTTTCGCAATTTCGACTGCATATATACCATCCGCAGGATTTCCAATTGCAATGGATTTAGCAATTGTGTTTGGCTTCACTGGCTTGATGAAATCTCTATCTTCTTTGAATGCTTCATATATGGGGGAACATCCTTCAGCTTGCGCTCCACTGAAGCGGACATTCTTACCTTCCACTAAACCAACTTCAGTAAACTCGTTAAATCCTTTGTAGATTTTAGTAAACAAAGAACCACTAGCTAAAGGTGCAACTATGTGGTCAGGTAATTCCCAACCTAATTGTTCTGCAACCTCAAATCCTAAAGTTTTAGAACCTTCTGAATAATAAGGACGTAAATTAATGTTTACAAATCCCCAACCATGAGTATTTGCAACTTCCGAACACAGACGGTTAACCTGATCGTAATTACCTTTAACCGCCATTAGGGTGGGGCTGTAAATTAAGCTTCCTAAAATCTTACCCGCTTCCAGATCCGCAGGAATGAATACACAACAATCTAAACCTGCATGGGCTGCGATCGCAGCGGTGGAATTTGCTAAGTTACCAGTACTAGCACAAGAAACTGTACTAAAACCTAATTCTTTTGCTCGAGTTAACGCTACTGAAACCACCCTGTCCTTGAAACTGAGGGTAGGCATGTTAACAGCATCATTTTTAATATAAAGCTTTTTCAAGCCAAGGCGACGAGCCAAGCGATGAGAACGTACTAGGGGGGTCATTCCGGTTCCCACATCAATTGGGTTTTCGCTAGCTACAGGTAAAAACTTGCGATAGCGCCAAATTGAATTTGGTCCGGCTTGGATAGTTTCACGAGTTACCGTGTTGCGTAGATTGCTGTAGTCATATTTAACTTCCAAAGGACCAAAACACAACTCACAAACATGACTGGCTTGCAGTTCGTATTCTGCACCACATTCTTTACATTTTAGGTTTTTAAAGGATGCAGTAGCTGCTTGAGTACCGGTCGTCGCTTGCATAGAGCTATCCCCCTGAGTTCTTGTCTATTGCGAAACGATACTATCACGGTGGAAAAATGGCAGTCAAATAATCCCGACTATTTTTGTCGGGATTAGCAAAATCATGAGTAAAGTAAGTGTAATTGTGTCAAGAGGTACATAATTTTAGAAAAATTTCAATGGTTTGCAGCCAAGGATTTATCAATTCTAAATATCAAAAATGCAGTGTATTTTACGCTCCTTGAAAACTACTGCTAACAATTGTTAGATAAGCTAATCTACTAACGTAAGTTGCTAGTTTAAATCTGTCGGATTTTGTTCCTTGTTTGCACGCATTCCTTAAGGAATGAACGGAATATAGCGGGTTGGTAGGTAAGCTGCTATCGTCCAGATCCCCCCTGACCCCCCTTGAGAAGGGGGGAATTAGATCAAAGTCCACCTTTTAAAGGAGGATTTGAGAGAATCCGAGGGAATCTAAATTTTTTTTACAACTAGCAACTTGAGTTACTAATTACAATTGAAGAGACTGATGTGATGAGAAAGTTGTATTTCTTGCTTCCAGGAACCGATGGTAAGTTTGCTTGTGGTGGTTTGTGGGCGGAGTTAAAAACCTTTAACCTTGTAAAACAGGTATGTAGCGCCGATGTTGTTACTTACCGTCAACGAGAACAAGACAAGCTGTTTTTAGATGATGTACTCCAGCAGTCGAACTTAGATGGTGTAATCTTTATCGTTAGCTGGGGATTTGACGTTGCGAAACTTGCAACTAAGTTAAAAAAATATAACGTGGTTTACCATGCCCATAGTACAGACTATGGTTTCAGTTTACCTGCAAGCATCCCAATCGTTACAGTTAGTCGTCACACCATGGGGTATTGGGGTAAAAATTCACCCAATTCACTGATTTACTATTTACCCAATCAAATAAGCGATGAATTTCAAAATTTAAATTTGTCACGGGATATTGATGTTTTAGTACAAGCGCGTAAATCTTCTGAATATTTAATGGAAAAATTAATTCCTGCTTTGCAAAAGCAATGCAAGGTGGAGGTAGTTAATTCCTACGTAGAAGATTTACCCGGTTTATTTAACCGAGCCAAAGTTTACCTTTATGATTCCGCTGAATATTGGGCTTTACAGGGAGTAACAGAAGGTTTTGGTTTGCAACCAATGGAAGCTTTAGCTTGTGGGTGTCAGGTTTTCTCTAGTATTAATAGTGGTTTATCAGATTATTTAGATCCTGGATTTAATAGTTATAAGATTGCTGCATATTCCCAGGAGTATGACGTACAACGTATATTAAAAAATGTCCGTAATTGGACACCGCCAGAATTACCCGCTCATTTTTTTACTGAATATCGCCGTGAAAGTATAATTCAGCGTTTGCAGGTGATTGTAAATGACTTAAATGATTTTTTTACACATAAACAGCAATATAAATCTGATATTGAAAGCTTGACTAAAATTCGATTTGCTAAATTATTTGCTCAAAGTGCTTACAAGAAGATTAAGAAAAAGTATTTTGCTCGTTCTTAGGGGATGTTTGGAAAACTATATTACTTATTATTTACTTTCCTAAAATATTTTAGATCCTCCTAAATCCCCCAATTCATTGGGGGACTTTTAGCCTACTGTTTTCAAGGGTATTGGGAAGATAGCTAGGTGAAAGCTCTATTCTACATTCCCTTTTCCCTAGATTTAGGGACTAACAGAAAACTAAAGATAAATTTTTCGCAGTTCTTCCAAGGTATTTTTGATCTTAATTCCATTCAAAACTGCTCTCAAGACATCCACATCTTTTATTTGAGAAATCTCTGGGAGAATTTCTAAACCTTCAGCACCAAATTTAATTTCTAAAGTTACCTCGATAAGTTCGAGTATTCCTTCTTTTTTACCTTCTACTTTTCCTTCTCTTTTACCTTTTTCAATTCCTCTTTGTTCTACGCTAGTAATATAAGGCATTTTTTTGTCCTCCTCATATTCAGTGACTTGATCCCAAAAACTGTTCTCTAACTCTTTAGGTAATTTCATTACCCAGTCGATAAACCGAAATAGTTTAATGATATCTTCTTTTTGATAACCTCTTTCGTATAGGCGTTTCGTTAGATAAAGTTTCCAGTATTTTCGTACCTCATTATCTTGGCG
>JAAUYH010145837.1_pt1 | contig 21190 bp, 14 predicted proteins | sample 7278061 | NCBI WGS metagenome assembly JAAUYH01 (sample SAMN14350203, study PRJNA611818) | marine sediment metagenome | isolation source: surface marine sediment (0.6m) | place: French Polynesia: Moorea | collected 2018-08 | reverse complement strand
CAGCAGAATCTAGTTCAGTAGTAGGCTCTTCAGTAGTTTGATAGTCAGAACCTTCCATTTCAGCAGAATCTAGTTCAGTAGTGGGTTCTTCAGTAGTTTGATAGTCAGAACTTTCTATCTCAGCACTATCGGTAGGAACTTCTTCTACACCTTCGAGTCCTTCTGAAGATTCTAATTCAATACCACTATTAACAGAAGGTTCGTCAACAGAAGGGGTAGAACTATTAACAGATGAACAAGCACCTAAAAGAGAAGCTAACACCAAAGTCGCAGAGAGAGCTTTAATTTGAAATTTCATAGTTATTCCTCACTAATTTCCTTTACTTGTTTACTTAAGATAAAAAGAAAAAGTAAAAAATATGATAGTTATGTAAATTTTTTTGGGTTTAAATTAGCAACTTCTTTTAATACATAAACCTTGAAAAATTATCCGAAATTTTACTTTTAAGAGATATAAAAAGAAATTTATAATTAGTTTTTATTTGAGTGTTAAATAGCTATAAGCTAATCCCGATTTAGATATAGCAATCCGATTTGAGTTGTCAACTCCAAAATCTCTGGAACAAATCCAATATGACGCGATCGCCGAGCGCTGTTCATGAATCAAATCGGATTGCTATATAAGTAATTATGAAGACCTCAAGAAGTCTTATTTCTATCCTGAATATAGTCAACTTATTAACAAAATATTAGTAAGATTCGAGCGGTTAAATGATAATGGAGCTATGGAAAATCGACTATTGAAAAAAGTGAAAAACTAGTAAATTTTATTGAATCAGCTTGAATTTATCTAAAAAGTTTAAAAGAGCAAATAAAAAACCCTCTTGTTACAGAGGGTTAGTTGTAAATAACTGAAATTAAGCTAAAAAATAAATTAACCTAATACTTCTTTGGCTTTGGCAACTACATTATCTACACTAAAGCCAAATTTTTCGAGACAGACAGTACCGGGAGCAGATGCACCAAAGCGTTCCTCAATACCTACCATACCACCTTCATCGCCTGTATAACGACACCAGCCAAAACTGGAGGCAGCTTCTACAGCTACACGCTTCTTAACTGCTTTAGGTAATACAGATTCTTTGTAAGCTTGGTCTTGAGCTTCAAATAGTTCCCAAGAAGGCATGGAAACTACACGGACTTTCTTACCTTCGCTAGAAAGTTTTTCGGCAGCACCGACACAAAGTTGTACTTCCGAACCAGTACCAATCAAAATTAAGTCTGGAGTTCCATCGCAATCTACTAAGGTATACGCGCCTTTGGTAGTTTTTTCTAAGGAAGTACCTGCTAAGTTGGGTACACCTTGACGAGTAAACGATAATAAAGTAGGTGCTTTTTTCTTAGCTCTTTCGACGGCTACCTTATAAGCCCCAGAAGCTTCATTTCCATCTGCGGGACGAATTACAGTTAGGTTAGGAATAGCTCTCAATGAAGCCAAAGTTTCAATTGGTTGGTGGGTAGGACCATCTTCACCTTGTCCGATCGAATCGTGGGTCATTACCCAAATTACACCAGCGTGAGACAGTGCGGATAAGCGAATAGCAGCACGCATATAATCTGTGAAGATTAAGAAAGTCGCACCATAAGGAATTAATCCCGAATTATGAAGGGCTATACCGTTACAAATTGCGCCCATACCATGTTCGCGTACGCCGAAGTGAACGTTACGATTTTGGAAAGCACCTTTCTGGAATTCGCCTTCACCTTTAATTTCAGTAAGGTTAGAATGAGTTAAGTCAGCCGAACCACCGATAAGTTCGGGTAAAACTGATGCTAATTTATTCAGGCAAGCTTCAGAATATTTACGAGTTGCTAAACCTTTATCTTCGGGGGTGTAGGTAGGTAATACCTTATCCCAACCATCGGGAAGGGTACCATTCAACAAACGTTCAAATTCTGCTGCTTCTTTGGGATATTTTGATTTGTAGCTAGCAAAAGTTTCGTTCCACTCTTCTTCATAGCCAGCACCGCGTTCCACTGCTTTTCGTATATGCTTGACAGCATCTTCCGGCAATACAAAAGGTTCGTACTCCCAACCCAAGTTTTCACGGGTGAGTTTGACTTCATCTGTACCAAGAGCGGAACCGTGAATACCTGCCGTATTTTGTTTATTGGGAGCACCATAACCGATGGTAGTTGTCACCTTAATCATGGTGGGTTTATCGGTAACAGATTTAGCTTCTTCGATCGCTTTAGCAATTCCGTCTAAATCATTATTGCCATCTTTGACGTGTAAAACGTGCCAACCGTAAGCTTCAAATCGCTTAGAAACATCTTCGGTAAATGCTATATCGGTGGAACCATCAATGGAAATATGGTTGTCGTCGTACAGCGCAATCAGTTTACCTAAGCCTTGGTGTCCTGCAAAAGAACAAGCTTCACCAGAAACGCCTTCCATATTGCAACCATCACCTAAAATTACGTAGGTGTAATGGTCGACAATTTTAGCATCGGGTTTGTTGTACATCGCAGCAAGGTGTGCTTCTGCCATTGCCAAACCTACTCCATTAGCAATTCCCTGACCCAAGGGTCCGGTAGTAACTTCTACCCCTGGTGTCATGAAGTTTTCGGGGTGTCCGGGAGTCTTAGATTCCCACTGACGGAAATTTTTAATTTCTTCTAAGCTGACGCTATCAAAGCCCGTTAAATAAAGCAGAGCATACTGCAACATAGAGCCATGACCGGCGGACAAAACAAAGCGATCGCGATTGAACCACTGGGGATTTTTGGGATTGTATCGCATAAAGCGGTCCCAAAGGACAAAAGCCATGGGAGCACCCCCCATAGGCAGTCCTGGATGACCAGATTTAGCTTTTTCTACAGCATCAATTGCTAAAAAGCGAATTGAATTGATACAAAGTTCTTCGAGTGACTGGGTGGCAACTACCATAATTTATCTAGAAGTGGACTACGATAAAACAATATTTGTGAGAGTTGAAACCTGATGGCTGTGGGTTGCCCCAAGGCTAAGTCCCATCATCCCATTGTTTGGGATCGATCGGCAAGGGGGGAAAAAATCTAAAATTTGGCTATGAACCCGACGATCGAGCAATCAACCCCTTTATTAATTCAGAATTCACCTTTTACAGTTCAGTTATATTTTTTGAAGGCTAAGGTAACATTATGACCGCCAAAACCAAAGGAATTGGATAAAGCTACTTCCACTTGGTGAGAGCGAGATTGATTGGGAACATAGTCTAGATCGCATTCTGGATCTGGATTTTCGAGGTTAATTGTTGGTGGTACTTTGTCGTTAGCGATCGCCATTACTGTTGCAACTGCTTCTATGCCACCAGAACCGCCTAAAAGATGACCCGTCATTGATTTAGTCGAACTCACTGCTACCTGATAAGCACTTTTACCTAGGGCTTTTTTAATTGCCTTGGTTTCAGTGGGGTCATTAGCAGGAGTGCTCGTTCCGTGAGCATTAATATAACTTACTTGCTCTGGAGACAGTTGGGCATCTTTTAAAGCTAATTCTATGGCTTTAGTAGCCCCTTGACCATCGGGTACGGGAGAAGTCATATGATAGGCATCGCAGGTCATTCCATAACCCACAATCTCCCCATATATTCTCGCCCCGCGGTTGAGAGCTTGTTCTAACTCTTCTAGTAACAAAATACCAGCCCCTTCTCCCATCACAAAGCCATCACGGTCGCGATCGAAAGGACGGCTGGCATGAGCAGGATCGTCGTTACGGGTCGATAAGGCTTTAGCAGAAGCAAATCCAGCAAAAGATAAAGGCGTAACTGCTGCCTCCGTACCGCCACAAATCATCGCCGTAGCATATCCTCTCTGGATTAGACGAAAAGCATCGCCAATCGCATGAGAACCAGCAGCACAGGCAGTTACGGTACAGGAATTTGGACCTTTAGCACCAGTGTGTATTGCTGTTAGACCCGCAGCCATATTAGCGATCATGGTAGGAATAGTAAATGGACTAACCTTTCTCGGTCCTTTGGTCAACAAAATTTCCTGTTGGTCTTCCATAACTTTCAGACCTCCGACCCCAGTACCAATTAACACCCCCACCCGGTCTGCATTTAGGTCGTCAATGACAAATTTGGCATCGGCGATCGCTTGTTTACTGGCTGCTACTGCAAATTGAGTAAAGCGATCCATGCGTTTTGCCTCTTTTTTTTCAAAATAGTTGTGAGGATCGAACCCTTTAACTTCGCCAGCAATTCTACAGGCGTGCTTGGAAGCATCAAATAAAGTAATAGGGGCTATACCATTACGTCCATTTAATAAACCTTCCCAGTACTCGCTCAGATTATTACCAATAGGCGTAATTGCGCCGAGACCTGTTATCACAACCCGTTTAACGTGCCAATTTGTCATTATCCTAAATTTAGTGAGGTACTTTTTCTCCAGAATGCCGTTTTAATTTTCAGTCAATAGTTTGACGGTTGATAAGATATTTTTTATTTAAGCAGTCGCTTTTTCAGAACTAATATGATCCACTGCTTTACCTACTGTATCTATTTTTTCTGCTGCTTCATCAGGAATTTCTATATCAAATTCTTCTTCTAATGCCATGACCAACTCTACTGTATCTAGGGAATCTGCCCCCAGATCGTTAGCAAAACTGGCTTCTGGCGTTACTTGGTCTTCTTCTACTTCTAATTGCTCGACTACAATTTTTTTTACTCTTTCAAAAACTTCTTTATCCATGGACTTTCTCCCGCTAAAGACCCTATTTTTGTTAATAGGTAGGAAACGGGGCGGGTATTACCGTTTCCCAGATAACAAAATATTAAGTTTAACTTTACTCAGTATGTCTCATCATATCTGAAAGAGTGACAAACCTGGCGATCGTAATATTCGCATTTTTAACTGGCATCAAAATACCACGTTTGCTAACCACTCAATGCTCTTGGCAAATTATTTATGTTTTTAATCCAGTTTTAAATATCGCGATTATCGATGATTGGTAGATTGGTTGGCGTTTGGGTTTTTTAATAATTGTAGACATAAATGAATATAAACTTCGTTGGACGTTGACGTAAAGCAAGTAAATAAAGGAACAAAAAGTAAGTAATTATTAGTTTAAGTTTATTTGATTATTTTAAAGTTAATTTAAACTCATTATCTCAAACCAATCAAACTCCAGTGATTAGTAAATTTTCTCTTGATTGGATATCGCTCTCGCTCGGGTCAGAATTATAAATAGTTCTTGTTTTTTTTGCCTATAGTCAAAAAGCTAATATGAAATCAAGCAATATTAATTGACAGGTTTATCTTAAGAATTATAAAATCTCTTAAAATTAAATAATTTATTTTTTATTTGACTTATTTTTAAGCAAGATATAAAAAAAACTTGTATTATTACTAGCTTTAATTAACTGAAGTAAATAACAGTGATATTAATCAAATGCAATCTACATACAATAACTTTAAGCACAAAAAAAGTAATCATAAACTTTTTGGCTATTATTTTCTTGAAGCAGGTATAGTTACTCCAGAGCAACTTCAAGAGGCTTTAATAGCACAAAAAAATGTATATCCTTACAAAAAAATAGGAGAAATTTTACTTATTCGAGGTTGGCTAAAACAAAATACTCTAAATTATTTCGTTGAAAAAATTATTCAACCAGAACGAGAAAGACAAAAGAAATATAACTTAAATCTATACTCTAAAAACCAAGTAAGTAAACAAAATAGGTTTACTTTAAACTTGCCACCAGACCGAGTATGTAAAATTTTATTGGTCATTATTATGATCTTAATTTTCACTAATATATTATCTGATTCAGGTGCATTTATTTTCAATCAATATGGTGGTGGAAATCATTCAGAAAGATTGCTCCGCCTAGATACAGAATCCTTATTTCTAACTTTTTATTCAGCATTAAGCTTGGGGATTTGCTCGATATTATTAGCGGTTATTGCTTGTCAAAAAAAAGCGATCGACTCTCGTTATACTAGACATTATAAATTTTTATCTTTACTTTTTCTCTTGTTAGCTATTGATGAAATTGTAATGATGCATGAAATTTTAAATGTTCTAAAAGAACCAGTAAATGTTAGTGGAGTTTTTTATTTTACCTGGGTAATTCCTGCTTTTATATTTTTACTTGTTTTTACGATGACATTTATTTCTTTCCTTAAATCTCTACCTCGAAAAATAAGAACGTTATTCATCTTATCAGGTATGATTTATGTAGGAGGAGCAGTAGGAGTAGAAATGATGGGAGGGGATCATTCGGAAATGTATGGAGAAAACAACTTTGTCTATGAAATGATTACTACAGTAGAAGAATCATTAGAGATGATGGGGATTCTAGTTTTTATTTATTCATTACTATTTTATTTACAAACCTATTTAGAAAAAATTAATCTGTCTATATCATTTAAAAAAAAGCAATAGTTAAACAAAATTTAAGTTTTAAAGATATACATTTATTTTAAATACCGAGGATATATAGGAATCCTATCTAAATAATTAGCGCCTACGATCGCCTTAGAACAAATTTATTGAACTACAAGCGATCGCAGGCGTTTCAATTAGATCGGTCTCAAGACTATTAGTGTCTTAGAACAAACCTAGAGTTAAAGATTCATCGATGGGGAAAGTAGCACCAATTCCCAACCAAATAGTTACCAAAGTACCAAATAAGAATACAGTGGTAGCTACAGGACGACGGAAGGGATTTTGGAACTTGTTTACACTTTCGATGAAAGGAATTAGCATTAAACCTAAAGGAACTGCTGTTTGAGCAGCGATTCCTAATAGTTTGTTAGGTATAACACGTAAAATCTGGAAAACAGGATAAAGATACCATTCTGGTAAAATTTCCAGGGGAGTAGCAAAAGGATTAGCTGGTTCGCCTACTAAACCAGGATCTAGTACAGCTAAACACACTACTAAACCAATAGTTCCCAAGATAACTACTGGGAAGATATAGAGCAAATCGTTAGGCCAGGCAGGTTCACCATAATAATTGTGACCCATTCCTTTCGCCAACTTAGCTCTTAAAGATGGATCGCTAAGATCGGGCTTTTTTAAAGTTGACATTGTTTTCTCCTTTGTTTCGTCGGAATCAGCAGGCAATTAATATATATATAAGATAATTGCTATTTGCTGTTGGAGTATGTGACTCTGTAGGAAAATTACAGATAATTCGCTTTAAACTTTACAGAAAAGGCAAATCTAAGCTTAACTGTAAGTATTTTGATTTTGTTTACAAAGGACCCGAAATACCTTGTTTGCGGATCATTAAGAAGTGCAGCAACATAAATACTGCAATTAACCAAGGTAGTACGAAGGTGTGTAAGCTGTAGAAGCGAGTTAGAGTTGCTTGACCAACACTAGCACCACCACGTAGTAGTTCTACCATTTGATCGCCAACAATAGGAATAGCAGCAGGTACACCAGATACAATTTTTACCGCCCAGTAACCTACTTGGTCCCAAGGTAAAGAATAACCAGTTACGCCAAAGCTAACAGTAATTACTGCCATAACCACGCCAGTAATCCAGGTTAACTCACGAGGCTTTTTAAAACCACCAGTAAGATATACACGGAATACGTGCAGAATCATCATTAGCACCATCATGCTAGCAGACCAGCGATGGATAGAACGAATTAGCCAACCGAAGTTAACTTCATTCATCAGGTACTGTACCGAAGCAAAAGCATCAGTTACAGTTGGTTTGTAATAAAAAGTCATACAAAATCCAGTGGCAAACTGAATTAAGAAACAGACTAAAGTTATCCCACCTAAGCAATAGAAAATATTGACATGGGGTGGTACATACTTACTACTAATGTCATCAGAAATCGCCTGAACTTCGAGACGTTCGTCAAACCATTGATATATTTTTGAATCGGTTACTTGTTTAGTAAACATGAAGCCAGAGTCAGCTATAAATATTTGTGGATTTATGGTTGCACTTACCTAACGGAACCCTTTAGAGTCAGCTAGACTGCTAAGGTGTATGGTAAGGGTTATTTTGTAATAGAACAAAGAGATGTAGATTCTCGATGTTTACCTGTTTAGAGAGAAAGAGCTAAACAGATTTTTCCTATTAAAAAATGTAACATAGCTTTAAGCTAGGATGGGAAATATTATCAAAAGATTTTCTGGTCTTTTCTAATATATTTAGCTTGTATAAAGCATTTTAAGAGTCGATCGCGCTAAAATTTACGGACGACGATCTTATTGTCCCAATTTTAAAAATATATAAATTAAAGTAATAAAAAACTATAGGTTAATATCTGCACTTATGCTGAAAAAAGCTTTCTGGGTTAGTCTTACTCTGGTTATCTTTCTAATATCTTCTTTGACTTGGTTTATTCCCGATGCATACGCATTTACCGAAGAACAGAAATTACTCCTGCAATCTTGGCGAATTGTCAATCAGTCTTATGTAGATGAAACTTTCAATCATCAAAATTGGTGGCTGATGCGCCAAAAATTTATTAAAAAGCCTCTCAACAGTAGGGAAGAAACTTACACGACGATCGAAGAAATGCTGGCTAGTCTGGAAGACCCTTTCACTAGACTACTTAGACCAGAACAGTATCATAGTTTACAAGTCAATACTTCTGGCGAATTATCGGGGGTAGGATTACAAATTAATCTTGACCCAGAAAGCAAATTAGTTGAAGTGGTAAGTCCCTTAATTGGTTCTCCCGCAGAGTCTGCAGGTATTGAACCAAGAGATTATATTTTGGAAATTGATGGTGTAAGTACTACTACTCTGACTCTTGATGAAGCAGCAGCGAGAATGCGAGGACCGATAGGTACGAAAGTATCACTAAAAATCCAATCTAAAAACCAAGGAGATACTCGCACGGTTAAATTAGTACGCGATCGCATTTCTCTCAATCCTGTCTATGCTACTCTCAAAAAAGACAGTGAAACTCTCATTGGCTATGTCCGCCTCAATCAATTTAGTGCCAACGCCACCAAAGAAATTGCTCACGCAGTAGATAAATTGGATAAAGAAGGGGCAGAAGCTTATATTCTCGATCTGAGAAATAACCCAGGTGGTTTATTACAAGCAGGAGTAGAAATAGCTCGTTTATGGCTAGATGAAGGGACGATAGTTTACACAGTGAATCGTCAAGGGACTATTGGTAGTTTTGAATCTTTTGGGTCGGCCTTAACCGACGAACCTTTAGTAGTATTAGTCAATCAAGGAACTGCCAGTGCCAGTGAAATATTAGCAGGAGCCTTACAAGATAATGGTAGGGCATTACTAGTTGGTGAAAAAACGTTTGGTAAGGGTTTGATTCAGTCTTTGTTTGAATTACCTGACGGTGCGGGGTTAGCCGTCACCGTAGCTAAATACGAAACTCCTAGCCATAAAGATATTAACAAACTAGGAATCCAACCCGATCGTGTAGTTTCTCAAGAACCAATTACTTATAATCAAATTGCCACAGAAACAGACCGACAATATCAAACCGCAGTCAAATTATTAACTACTGATACTGTAGTTGCCAATGCTGCTTAATTTTGGTTCGGAGTTCGGAATTATGAGATAGTATAAAAGTTCTACTTAAAGTTGTTAGTTCTTCCTTCTCTATGTTAGAAAACTCCTTACCACCACAAATTATTGAAGCAGAAGAAGCAATTTTGGGTGGAATATTGCTCGACCCAGAAGCGATGGTAAGGGTAGCAGATATTCTGGCGAAAGATGCTTTCTATGTCCAAGCTCATCGAGAAATATATCATGCAGCTATGGTGTTGCACGGTCAGGGAAAACCTACAGATTTAATCTCTGTAAGCACTTGGCTAGCCGATCGCAGTTTACTAGAAAAGATTGGTGGTACTACTAAGTTAGCCCAACTACTCAATCGTACTGTTTCTGCTGCTAATGTCGATCGCCTTGCTACTCTAGTAATGGATAAGTATGTTCGTCGTCAATTAATTTCTGCTGGACATGAAATAGTCGATCTCGGTTACGATACCGCAGAAGAGTTGGAAAAAGTCCTCGACGAGTCGGAACAGAAAATTTTTCGTCTGACTCAAGAACGTCCGCAACAGGGTTTAGTTCCTATCTCAGAAACTATTATTCAGACTTTTACGGACATCGAAAACCTGCATCAAGAAATAGCTTTACCCGGTATTCCTTCAGGTTTTTACGACCTAGATGCTATGACTAGCGGTTTTAGTCGTTCTGACTTGATTATTATTGCTGGTAGACCATCAATGGGAAAAACTTCCTTCTGTCTGAATATTGCTGCTAACATCGCCAGGGAACAAAAATTGCCTGTAGCTGTCTTTAGTTTGGAAATGTCGCGGGAACAATTAACGCAAAGAATGCTATCTGGAGAAGCTAAAATTGCTAGTAACCGTTTGCGCTCTGGTAGAATTAGCCAAAATGAATTTGAACCTTTGATTAATGCCGTTGCTAATCTGTCTGAGTTACCGATATATATCGACGATACGGCAAATTTAAGTGTAATGCAAATGCGCTCACAAGTCCGTCGTTTGCAAGCACAACAGAAAGATAAATTGGGTTTAGTATTACTCGATTATTTGCAATTAATGGAAGGAAGTGGAAGCGATAATCGAGTTCAAGAATTATCCAAAATTACGCGAAGTTTAAAAGGTTTAGCTCGCGAAATTAATGCTCCTATTATTGCCCTATCTCAGCTTAGTCGGGGAGTAGAGCAAAGAACTAATAAACGTCCCATGCTTTCCGATCTTAGAGAAAGTGGCTCGATCGAGCAAGATGCGGATTTAGTAATTATGTTATATCGCGAAGAATATTATAATCCCGATACTCCCGCTCGCGGTATAGCAGAAATAATTATTACTAAACATAGAAATGGGCCAACGGGTACGGTAAAATTACTGTTCAAATCTGAATTAACTAAATTTGAAAATTTAGCTAGACCGAGTAATTATTAAATTTAAAAATCAAATAATAGGGAGAAAAAAATAACTCTTTTCTATTGGTTAGTAAAAAATAAATATTACTGGAGCGAACTTTGACAGGTGGTCATACTATTTATACTGCTCTTAAGTAAAAAAAATTGTGTATTTAGTTCTGAAAAAAGTAATTAGTGGAGTCGAATATGGTAAGTATTATCTAGAAATTACAAGATCCAGAATTATTTAAGTATAATCACGGATAGATTACGATTAATATAAACAGTGAAAAGCGAATTTTCCAGGCGGAAAAAAAATGAAAATTCTGCTAATAGAAGATGATTGTCTTCTTGCCGATTTAGTCAAACGAGCTCTTAAAGAGCAACAGAACTCGATAGTAGACTTTGCTAGCAATGGTTATGATGGCTTGGAACTAGCTAATTCTTTTGAATACGACTTAATTTTACTAGATCTAGTTTTGCCGAAATTAAACGGGATTGAAGTTTGTCAAAAAATTAGAAGCAGAGGCGATCATACTCCTATTTTACTATTAACTGCTCAAGATACAACTAGCAAAAAAGTGAGTGGTTTGGATGCTGGGGCGGATGACTATTTAGTAAAGCCTTTTGAAATAGAAGAATTATTAGCTCGCATTCGTGCTTTACTACGACGGGGTAATGATTCTTTACGACCAATTTTGCAATGGGGTAACCTCGTCTTGGATCCTAATAATTGCCAAGTAGAATACAATTATCGCAGGGTTAAATTAACAGCTAAAGAGTATGCTTTGATAGAGTTATTTTTGCGTCATCCTCACAGAATTTTTAGTCAAAGTGCTTTATTAGACCATTTATGGTCCCTCGAAGATTTCCCTTCAGAAAACGCAGTGAGAACTCAAATAAAAGGCTTGCGCCAAAAATTGAAAAAAGCTGGTGCAGAAGCTAATCTAATTGAAACAATTTATGGTTTGGGGTATCGACTAAAACAACGATCGGAATCAGAAATTACTACCACAAAAAGAAGCAATAAACCCGAAATTTTAACAGATTTGCCTGATAACCAAGGCGGAAACACTTCTATTAACTATGCTAGACAGCAATCCTGGGATAGTTCTAGTTTAACTAAAGTATGGCAACAATATCGGACTCAATATCTACAACAATTGCAAACTTTGGAACAATCAATCAAAGCCTTAAAAACAGAAAACTGGCAAGATATTGTGCGAAAGCAGGCAATGAAAATTTCTCATACTTTAGCAGGTTCCCTGGGTAGTTTCGGTTTAGCTGTTGCTTCAGACAAAGCCCGTCAAATCGAGCATATCTTAGAGAATACTAATAACTCTTTAAATCAAAAAGACATTAATAATTTATTGCAAATATTGCCAGAATTAACCGCCGAATTAACTATTACAGAGTATTGTGATACAGTTGTATCTCATTTAACTCCTCTTCCTTTAGGTAGTGATATTCCCCATCGACTCCTAATTATTGACGATGATATTGCTCTGACTAAAGCTTTAATTGCTGAAGCCAAAACCTGGGGAATAAAAGCTGAAGTAGCCCATAATTTAGACGAAGCCAAAAAAGCAGTCTCTTTAATTAAGCCTGATGTAATACTATTAGATTTGTCTTTCCCTGAATCAGAAGAGGGGGGCTTTGAATTATTACAAGAACTAAGTCCCCAAAAATCTTCCATTCCTGTAATTGTCTTGACTGCACGAGAGAGCTTCACTGCAAGGGTTAGGGTAGCTCGCATGGGAGGCAAGGGATTCTTACCCAAACCAGTTTCTCCCCATCAAGTGATGGAAAGCATTAACCAGATTTTACGACAATCTTATCCTCCTGTTGCCAAGATCTTGGTAGTAGATGACGAGCATCGAACTCTCGATCTAATTCGTACTTTATTAGAACCTTCGGGTTTTCAGGTTACTCTTCTCGAAGATTCGCGAGAATTTTGGGATATTTTAGAACAATCTAATCCCGATCTAATAATTGCCAAGGTAGAAATGCCTTATGTAAATGGCATTGAACTCTGTCAGGTAGTACGCAACGATCCTCGTTGGTATCAGTTACCCATACTATTTACCTCTGTCTATCAAGACGCTCAAACAATTCAACAAGTGTTTACTGTCGGTGCAGACGACTATCTTTGTCAACCAATTATTCCTGAAGAACTATTAGCCCGTATCCTCAATCGCTTAGATAAAGAAAGATATCGCCGTCAGTTAACCGAGACAGATGCCCTCACAGGAGTTAGTAATCGCCGATCTTCTATTCGGCAATTAAATCGAATGCTCAAACTTGCCCAACGTCAGCAAAAACATTGGTGTTTTATTATTATCGATCTGGATAATTTTAAACACATTAATGATAGCTATGGTCACGATATGGGAGATGTAGTACTGAGTAGTTTTGGCAAGCTACTTAAACGGGTTTTTAGAAGCGAAGATGTTATTGCTCGTTGGGGTGGAGAAGAATTTATATTTGGTCTATATGATATGACTAAAAGTTCCGCTATAACTAGATTGACAGACTTGCTAACTATCTTTCGCCAACAGAGATTTATAGATGCTCGACAAAATAAGTTTAAGGTTAGCTTTAGTGCTGGAGTAGCAGAATACCCTCTAGATGGTGACAATATAGAAACTCTCTACCAGGCAGCAGATCGAGCTCTCGATCGAGCAAAAGCAAAAGGAAAAAATGTGTAGCGTAGCATTTATTTTTTATTACAAACATACTGGTATCGATCTGTTAGACTCAATATGATTTTACCGATTTCACCAGAAACAAAAATTAATTATCTTCTGGCAACCGTTGCTCTGAAAATTCGACAGTCTCTTAACCTTCAAGAGATTTTACAAGTAACAGTCCAAGAAGTACGTAAATTACTAGAAAGCGAGCGCGTATTTATTTATCAGTTCAAACCTCAAGACAAGAGTTTTGTTGCGGTTGAGTCTCTCAGTCATCAAAAATGGTCGATTATAGAAGAGAATATTCAAGATTGCATATTTACCTCTTCTTTTTTTCCATTGTATCAACGGGGAAAAGTAATCACCAAGATAGATGAGAGCAATTATCATTTTTGCCATAAATTGCACGTTCAAGCCAATTTAATCGTCCCGATTATTTTGCCAAAAACACCTAGATCTAACAATTATTTGTGGGGATTACTAGTTGTTAATGAATGTAGTAAGCCAAGGCAATGGCACAAAACAGAGATTGATTATCTCAAACGATTGATCGATCAGGTTGCCATCGCCATCCAACAAGCTGAATTATTAGCCAAACAAGAACAAAAACTCCAAGCAGAAGAGGAACTAAGACGCAGTCAAGAGCGTTTACAGTTAGCTTTAGAAAGTTCGGGAGATGGACTTTGGGACTGGAACATTTTGACAGATGAAGTTTATTTGAGCCCTCAATGGTTACAAATGCTCGGCTACGAACCCGATGAGTTACCAGCTAGCTATTACACTTGGGAAAAATTAATTCACCCAGAAGATAAACCTTGGGTAATGAATATTTTGCACAATCATCTTCAAGATAGTTCTGTTCCTTATTCTTTCGATCATCGCTTGCGGACTAAATCTGGGGAATGGAAATGGATTGCTAATTATGGGAAAGTAGTGACCCGCGACCGCCACGGTACACCGATACGTATGGTGGGTACTCATAAAGATATTAGTTCTCGCAAGCAAGTAGAAGCTGAATTGCTGCACAAATCAGCCGAATTAGCTGAATTTAGTTACAATCTCAAGCAGTTACATCGTCTGAATACAACGCACTACAGTAGTTTAAAAAAATTATTTAATGACTATCTCAAGACTGGATGTTCTATTTTTCAGTGCGCTACGGGAATTATTAGTCGAGTTCAAGCACAAACCTACACCATATATGCAGTTCAATCCGAGATAGAATTTCTCTCTCCTAATCAACAATTTGACATCGGCACGACATTTTGTGCTGAAGTAGTCAGAACAAAAAAGACCATTACCTACAATAATATTGGCGCAGATATTAAATTACGCCATCATCCCGTCTATCAAAATTTACAACTAGAATGCTACATTAGTACTCCTATATTAGTATATGGAGAAGTTTATGGTACTCTCAATTTTTCCTCTACTCAAATAAGAAATCGTGATTTTAGTATTCACGAACGGGAAATTATTGAATTAATGGCTCAGAGTATTGGTAAATTTATCGAAGTTTATCAAATCGAGATCCAACGTCAGCAAGCAGAAATAAAACTGAGAAAAGCCAAAGAAGAGTTAGAAATTAGAGTCGATCGACGTACAGTTCAACTAAGAGAAGCTAATAAGCGTCTGCAACAAGAATTACAACAGAGGGAATACGCACAAGCAGCCTTACAGGAAAGTGAAACTCGTTTTCAAACCATGGCAAATTGCTTTCCCCTATTGATGTGGATAGCTAACGAAGAAGGAAAATGTACTTTCTTTAATAAATCTTGGTTAGATTATACGGGACAGACGATAGAAGAAGAACTCGGTTATGGCTGGGCTAAGGAAGTTCATTCCCAGGATTTGACCAAATGTATAGCTATTCATCAAGAATCTTTTAAATCCCGTCAGCCTTTTCAGCAAGAATATCGTCTCAGGCGATGGGATGGAAAATATCGCTGGTTATTAGACTATGGAACACCAAGATATAGACCAGATGGTAGCTTTGCCGGTTACATTGGTTCTTGTATCGATATTAACGACCGCAAAGAAATTGAAGCTACTTTGCAAGAATCTGAGCGACGCTGGCGTACTCTACTAGAAAATGTACGTATGCTAGTTGTAGCATTAGATCCGCAGGGAAACGTTGATTATGTCAATCCCTATTTACTAGAAGTTACCGAATACGACCGAGAAGAAGTTATCGGTCAAAAATGGCTCGATAAGTTTATTCGTTTTCAAGATAGACCAGAAGCAGAAAAACTATTTAAAAAGGTACTAAAGCCCAATTCTTGTTCTCAAAATCATCGCAAGGTTATTTTGACTAGATCGGGAGAATGTAAAGTTGTTGCTTGGAATAGTACTCAATTACGCAATCTGCAAGGAGAACCCATAGGCATGATCTGTATTGGAGAAGATATTACAGAGCGTCATGCCATTGAAAAAATGAAAGATGAGTTTATTTCGGTTGTCAGTCATGAACTACGCACTCCTCTGACTGCCGTCCATGGTGCCTTATCTTTATTGGTTAAAGGTGCGGTAACACCTGAATCTACTCAAGGTAAACGTACTTTACAAATTGCAGCAGAAAGCACAGAACGCCTAGTTCGCTTAGTCAAAGATATCTTGGAATTAGAACGCTTAGAATCGGGAAATATTGAGTTAATTAAGCAAAAAGTCAATGCTAAAGAACTTATTAAACAAGCGATCGAACAAATCCAATTTATGGCAAACCAAGCAGGCGTTCACCTCAAATTGCAAAAAGCAGATGTAGTTTTTTATGCTGATGGCGATCGCTTAATTCAAGTATTAACTAATCTTCTGACTAATGCTATTAAATTTTCCAAACCAGGCTCTAGTGTTTGTCTATGTGCCCAGAGCGAACATCCAGATAATTTAGAACAACAACCTCAGATTTTATTTGTGGTTAAAGACGAAGGTAGAGGTATTCCAACCGAGCAATTAGAAAGTATATTCGAGCGATTTCACCAAGTTGATGCCTCTGATTCTCGTCAAAAAGGTGGAACCGGTCTGGGACTTGCCATTTGTCGTAATATTGTAGAACAACATGGCGGTAAAATTTGGGTAGAAAGTATGGTTGAAAAGGGTAGTACTTTTTACTTTACTATTCCTTTTGTTGAATAATCCATCAATAATTTAGATAGAATAAGTATTTCAGCCTATCCAAAACTCGGGTTAACCCAAGCAACATCTATGTACCAACAATATTATGGTTCAGAAACGTATTTTAGTTGTCGATGATGACGATGGAATAAGAGAAGTCATCCAAATTTGTTTAGAAGCAATCGCCGGATGGGAAGTCATTCCCGCTGCTTCTGGAAAAGAAGCATTGACAGCAGCTCAAAATAGAAAACCCGATGCTATTTTGCTTGATGTAATGATGCCAGACATGGACGGGCTGAAAACTTTTCAGCAACTACAAACTCGCAGTCAAACTGAATTGATACCTACTATTTTCTTGACGGCAAAATCTAAAATTAGCGAACAAAGAAAACTTCAATTTATAGGAGTTGCTGGGGTAATTATTAAACCTTTTGAACCTTATAATCTAGTCGATCAAATTAAAACTATTTTAAATTGGTAAAACTAAAGTTTAGTTACTAAATAGCTTAGTTGAATTTTTATTCAAACTACAATAAGATCGAGATTAAACTAGAGGATAAATCGAGTGACTCAAAATTTTGGTCAACTAATTCGTCAAGCAAGAAAAAATAAAGGTTATAGCCAAAGGGAGTTAGCTAAACTCTTAAAAATTGACTTTACTTACTTATCTAAATTAGAAAACAAGCGAGCAGATTATGCCCCCAAAGAAGAAGTAATTCGTTCTTTGGCACGCCATCTCAATTTAAACGCAGAAGAGTTAATCTTTTTAGCAGGGCGGATTCCTCAAGCCCAAGAAAAGTTACTCAAACAACACTATAAAAATATGCCCACTTTATTTAGACGCATGGGAGAAAATCCCGAATTTGCCCGACGAGTATTTCAAGAAGCAATTGCTGTAGATAGTCAATCTTCTGAACTTTGACTATGTTTTTAGATATTTTCCCTCCTTTTCGTTTTATTTCTAAAGTTGAGATTGAAGCTATTGCTTTAGAAATTTTAGTAAAAATGCACCCAAAACCAAACTATATTCCTAAGTATCCCTTAGATGCTAGTAGGGTTGCTGAATTTTTGGGACTAGATATTGTGTGGGATGTTATTGCTGATGACGAACAAGGACAAATAGCTGCCAGGATTTTACCCTTAGAATACTTGATTGAAATTAATGAAAATATTTCTCAGCTTCAAGGAGGATTTGCAGAATCAACCATTGCTCATGAAATAGGACATTGGGTACTCCATATTGATGTCGAACAAGTAGCTCGTTATAAAAGACTGCAAAATAAAGGCATTAATATTCAAGCTAAACCATTAGTATGTCGTAGTGCGAATCATTCCGCGGGAATTGAATGGCAAGCACAATACTTTGCTGGATGTCTGCTAATGCCTCAGTATATATTAGTACAGCTAAAACAAGGAAAAGATTTAACTAGATGGTCTCATTTATACTCTCTAGCCGATGAATTAGGAGTAACAATATCTAACTTGATTCATCGTTTACAAGACCTGGGTTGGATTTATCTTGCTCCTAATTCTCGTCAAATACATTTAGTTACATCTAATATTAGCTCCTAGTTGAAAGATAGTAGTTAAGAATAAATAAGTAAGTATAAATATATAAAATACTAATATCTAGATAATATATTTACTTATAAGATATCTTTGGATAATCATAAATTACAAATCATAGTAGTTTTTAACCAATCCAAATTAAAATTGCTTTTCAGAATTTTTATCTTTTGGATCGAGAACTTCACTGAAACTTTAAGATAAATATTCCTTTTATCGCTTATAAATGTATTGTAAAGGGGATATTTTGAGTACATAAATATATTAAGTCCATAAGTAAGGTAAAAATTAAAATAATTTAAGCTATGTCTAATTTAGTGCCGAGCGATAGCGGTATCCAAAAAGGTAATTTATCCTTCACCAATAATTATATAGAAGTAAAAGAATCTGTAGATTTGGACTTTACAAATTACTTCCAAAAATTAAAACGTCGCTGGAAACCAGCTTTATTTGTATTTTTATTGACTGTAGGAGTTAGTACTGCTTTGAGTACCCTACTCAAAACCACCTATCAGGCTGAAGGTAAATTACTATTCAAAGAAAATAACACTTCATCTTTAGCAAATATAGGAGAAGGTGTTGGCGAATTAAAACCTTTACTAAATAATCAGACCCCTTTGAGTACTCAAATTGAAGTTATTACTTCTACTCCCATATTGCAACAAACTATCGATCGACTCAAACTAGAAAATGAAGAAGGAGAACCTCTCAATCCAGAAGATTTAGAAAAAAATTTAGAAGTTAATATTGTTGGTGGAAGCGACGTAATCAAAATAACATATAAAAACTCAGACCCCCTTACTGCTGCTGATATAGTCAATACTTTAATGAATACCTATATAGAAAAGCAAATCAGTAGTAATCAGGAAGAAACTAGTGGAGCAAGGGAGTTTATTAGCGATCAAATTCCTCAAATGGAAACAAAAGTTGTAAGAGCAGAATCGCAATTACGACAATTTAAAGAAGCAAACAATATAGTCGATCTAGCAAAAGAACGAGAAACTGTTGTTCTAGAACTAGGGAATCTTAACCGACAACTGGCGAGTACCAGTTCTAAGTTTCAAGGAGTCCAAGCACAAGCTAACACTTTACAAAGACAGCTTGGTTTAACCCTCAAACAAGCAATTTCTGCTAGCCAACTAGGTAATTCTCCAGTAGTCGAAGGTATTTTTAGAGAATTGATTAATACAGAATCAGAACTCGCTCGAGAACGCCAAAGATTTCGAGATAATCATCCTAGTATTATTAGTCTAGAAGAGAAAAAAGCAGACTTAAATCAAAAATTACGACAGTTAGTCAGACAAAGAGTAGGTTCACGAGTAAAAGTTAATGATGGTTTACTCCGAAACAATAACAACAGAGAAGGTCAACTAGAGAAATTTATTGCTTTAGAAATTGAAAAACTAAGTCTTCAAAGACAATTAGCTTCTCTATATCAATCTCAGCAAGTTTATCTCAATCGAGCCAAACAATTACCTCAACTAGAACAAAAAGAAAAAGACCTTGTCCGTCAGGTTACTGCTGCACAGACAACCTATGAAACACTTTTAGGCAGTTTGCAAGAAGTACAATTAGCCGAAAATCTACAAACTGTTAACGCTAAAATCATAGAATTTGCCCAATCTCCAGAACGAGGTAGTTCTGGTCAGCTAGGCTTAATGATTTTAGGAGTTTTGCTTGGTCTGTTATTTTCTAATCTCTCCGTATTGTTTTTAGAAATGCAAGACCATACTCTGAAAAACATTACTGAAATTAAAGATAAATTTGCTTATAGTGTCTTGGGTATTATTCCAGAAGAACCAGAAGAAAACAACTCCGGCGTAATTGTACAAACACAACCCGATTCTTTGAGCAGCGAACTGTATCGCATGATTCAAGTCAACTTAAAACTGATCGACTCTCATAAACAGCCTCAAGTTATTCTCCTCACAAGTTCTGTTCCCGGAGAAGGAAAATCAACTGTCTCAGCTAACTTAGCTGCTGCTGCTGCCCAGATGGGTCGTCGAGTTTTGCTGATAGATGGAGATTTAAGAAAAGCATCTCAGCATAAGCTATGGAAACTAGATAACCAAACAGGATTAAAAGATATCCTCACTCAAAAAACAGACATCGAAGCAGTAGTATCTCAGCCAATGGAAAAATTAGATATTTTAACCTCAGGAGTAATACCTCCAAATCCACTAGCTTTGTTAGATTCCCCCGAAATGAGTAATTTGATAGCTCAAGCACGACAAGAATACGAGCTGATTCTGATTGATGCCCCTCCTTTACCAGTTACAGCAGATGTACTCACTATGAGTAAGATGGCTGAGGGAATTCTTTTTGTCAGTCGACCGGGAGTAGCAGAACATGAAAGCGCAATTTTAGCAACAGAAATTTTAGCTGCTGTAGACCAAAAAGTTTTGGGTATGGTCATTAATGGAGTTCAACAGAAAGAATTTGAACGCTATTCTTACCACGCTAGATATGCCAAAAGTTATTTTTCTCGCAGACAAGATTATGTTGATAATTCTAATTCTCCTAAAGCAGCCGTTGTTTAGTGGGAATTAGTATAACTTTTAACTTTACTGATAAAGTCTTATAAATATTGCAATAGCTATTGCTAATACAAACACCTATTCTTGCGATTAGCCTGAATACTAGCGATCCTAACTCAATCAACCTATGGAAGGAGAATAAAATAGATGAATCGAGAAGTAGAGGTATCAGTAATTATACCTGCCTATAATACAGAACAATATATACATCAAGCGATCGCTTCTCTTCTCAGCCAAACTCTCGAGAATATAGAAATCATTGTGGTGGATGATTGTTCCACAGACAATACAGTAAGAGTAGTTCGGAGTTTTGACGATCCTCGTTTACGATTATTATTAAACCCGCAAAATTTGGGTGCGGGAGGTGCCCGTAACCGAGCTCTCAGAGCAGCTAGAGGGAAGTGGGTCGCAGTGCTGGATTCTGATGATTGGTATGCACCAGAAAGACTATCAAGACT
>JAAUYH010120774.1_pt1 | contig 21195 bp, 18 predicted proteins | sample 7278061 | NCBI WGS metagenome assembly JAAUYH01 (sample SAMN14350203, study PRJNA611818) | marine sediment metagenome | isolation source: surface marine sediment (0.6m) | place: French Polynesia: Moorea | collected 2018-08 | reverse complement strand
GGTGATTTCGCGCACGCCGGGCATGAAGCTTTCATGGGGCACGATGACGCCGCCAGCGCCCAGGACGGGCTCCATGATCATCGCGGCGATGGTGCCGGGGGACTGGAAATTGATCTCGTCTTCAAGGGCTTGCAGGCAGAGCTGGGCGAGGCGTTCGGGGTCGGTTTCGTTGAACGGGTTGCGGTAGGTGTAGGGCGCGGGGATGTGGTAGCAGCCGGGCAGGAGCGGTTCGTAGGCGGTGCGGAAATTGGCGTTGCCGTTGACGCTGGCGCCGCCGAAATGGGTGCCGTGGTAGCCCTTCTTGAGGGAGAGGTACTTGATGCGGCCATGCTCGCCGCGGATCTTGTGGTACTGGCGGGCGAGGCGGAGCGCCGTTTCCACGCTGTCGCCGCCGCCGGAGGTGTAGAAGGCGCGGGTGAGGCCGTCGGGCTCCCAGAAATCGCGCAAGGTCTCGGCAAGCTCGATGATCACGTCATTGGTGGTGCCGCGGAAGGCGGAGTAGTAGGGCAGGCGGTCGAGTTGGGCCGCGATGGCGTCTTTGACGGGCTGACAGGAGAAGCCGAGATTGACGTTCCAGAGGCCACCGACGGCGTCGACGACCTCGTGCCCGTCGATGTCCTTGATGCGGGTGCCGTGGGCCTCGGTGATGATCGTGGGCGGGTTGGCCTGCATGTCGCCGGGATGCGCCATGGGGTGCCAGAGGTTGCGGGCGTTCTTTTCCTTGAGAAAATTGGAGTCCTTCATGGCGCGGTCCTTTCGGGGATCAGGAGGTCGAGCGCCTGGCCGTAGGAGGCGGCGGGGCGGGCGACGTCGAAGTGGATTGTGGGGATGTTGAGGGCCTGGGCCCCGGCGATGTTTTTCAGTTGGTCGTCGAGGAAGACGGTGTGTTGCGCGGGCAGGGCGAGGGCGTCCAGAACTTGCTGGTAGGCGCGGGGGTCGGGCTTGAGGATGTCGGTGTGGGTCGCGTCAACGATGGCGTGGAAGTCCTTGAGGAAGGGGAGTTTTTCGCGGAAATCCTGCCCATAGAACAGGTCGAGTTCGTTGGAGAGGATGGCGAGTTTGATGTTGTGCTCTTTGGCCTCGCCCAGGCATGCGTGGAATTCGGGGCGGATGATGGCGCCGGGTTCGGCGCCGCGGGCGGCGCGGACGAATTGCGACATCTCGGTCCAGTGCTCGCCGAGGAGCGCGCCGACCTCGCGGGTGCGTTCGAGCCAGTAGGCGCGCTCGGTGATCTGGCCGGCTTGCATGGCTTGCCAGAGGCCGTCGGTCTCGGGGTGGAACGGGCCTTGCCAGGTGAGCGTGCCGGGGGGCAGGCCGAGGGCGCGCTCGGTCATGTCGTGGGTTTCGAAGAGTGTGCGGGTGATGACTCCGCCGAAATCGAGGATCAGGGCGCGGTCAGTGGGCATGGGGGTGGCCGTTGAGTGAGAAGGGCAGCGCCGAGCCTGGGAGGCGTTTGATCCATTTCAGTTTTTTGGGCGGGTGAAAGAGTCCGGGCGTTTGGCCTGATTGTGCCGCTGCAATAGCGCCTCCCGGGGGGAGGGGCGGCGCTGCCCGGCCTTGCGGCCGGGCGGGACGGTTGTGAGGGACTTGTTCGAGATTCTCTCCCACCGGATCGGATGTGAGGGGGGCAAGGGTTTTCGAAAACCCTTGCGAAAGCGGTTTCGAAACCGCTTTTTCCTGCCCGCTGAGCTCACGCCGCATCGGACCAGGCCACTTGCAGCTCGCTGGGAAGAACGCCGCCCCAGCTGTCGATCAGGGTGCGGGCGGTGTCCTGCAGGGCAGTGACGATGGTGGCGCGCAAAGCCGGGGTCATCCGGGCAGCGGGGGCGGCGACGGCGACGGCGGCGGTGCAGGCTGCGGTGTCGTCGAAGAGCGGGACGGCGAGGGAGTGCACGTCGCGCTCGAACCCGCCGGACGACTCGGAGAGCCCGGTGGCGCGGATCTGGTCGAGGTGGGCGCGGATCTCGGCAGGGTCGGTGGGGGTTTCGGGGGTCAAGGCGGGCAGGGCGCCGGCGAGGACCTGATCGCAGAAGGCGGGTTCAGCGAAGGCCAGGACGGCGAGGCCGGAGGAGGTGGCGTGGAACGGCAGGATCTCGGCGTCCTCCATGCGGACCGAGGTGCCGTGGGCCTGGGCGTAGGTGTAGGCGTAGGTCACCAGCCTGTCGCCCTGGAGTTGGCTGAGATGGGCCGTTTCGCCCGTGCGGTCCGAGAGGGTCTGGAGCGCCTGCAAAGCGGCGGCGCGCCGGGGCACGGTGGCCTCGCGCAGGGCGGCGAGGCGCAGCACGGCCGGGCCGACCCGGTAAATGCGCCCATTGGTCTGTTCGACGAATCCGTGGCTCTGAAGCTCCGTGACCAGCCGGTAGACCGTGGCCTTGTTCATTCCCGCGAGGCGCGCAAGATCACTGAGCCCGATCTCGGGCCGGCTGCGGGTAAAATACTCCAGCAAGATCAGGGCTTTGGAGACCGTTCCCATGTGCCGCGCCGCCGCTGCTCCTCCGTGAACGTGAAATCGTTGGACAGGCGGGGCCTGCCGGTGTTTCATTTTTGTTGACAGATCGGCGACGCGGCTGTCAATCTAAATCAGAACCAACGGTTTGAATAATGAACCGACTGGATGAAAAAACAGAAAGTCGCAACAGGGAGTGACGACATGAAACCCACCCATCTTCTTGGCGGGGCGCTGGCCCTTGCCGTTTCGGCAGGCGCTGCGCTGGCCGAATACCCCGACAAGCCGGTGAGCTTTGTCGTGCCCTGGCCGCCGGGGGACCTCGAGGATGTTCTGACGCGCATGATCGCCGAGGATTTCCAGGCCGAATACGGCGTCTCGGCCGCGGTGGTGAACAAGCCCGGCGGCGGTGGCGGGCCGTTCCCGGGGGCGATCGAGGTGGCCAACGCGCCGGCAGACGGCTCGATGATCGGCAGCTTCGTGATCGGCGTGCCCGTGGTGGGCCACCAGATCGGTATCCCGGAGCTCAGCCCCGAGAAGTTCGACCCCGTCGGCATCTTCCTGACCTATCCCTTCGTGATCGCGGCAGGCGGTAACGCGCCTTATTCGACAATGGAAGAGCTTGCGGCCTATGCGGCGGACAACGACGTGGCGCTGGGCCATTTCGGCGACCCGCTGACGCCGACGCAGGTGACCAAGGCGCTGGCTAAGAACCTCGGGTTCGAGTGGGGCTCGGACGCGGCCTTCGACGCGCTCGACTGCAACACGCTGGCCTCGGGCGACGCGGATGTGATCAACACCACGCTGCAGCTGATCCTGCCCTGCCTCGACCAGGTGAAGGTGCTGGTCTCGATCACCGATGAACGCATCTCCAAGGTGCCGGATGCGCCCACGGCGGGTGAGGTCGATCCGACGCTGAACATCGCGCTTTGGAACGGGCTGTTCGTCACCAAGGACACGCCGCAGGACGTGCGCGACAAGATCGCGGCGGTGGCCGAGAAGACGGTGATGTCGGACCGCGCGCAGGCCGTGGCCGAAGAGACCGGCGCGCTGGTCTATTGGCAGGACGCGGCTGCCTCGGCCGAGCGCATCACCAACAACATCGCGACCATGGCGGCCATCGAAGAGATCATGAAGTAAGCCTGCGGGGCCGGGGGAGTCCCCGGCCCGCTTTCGAGGCCGCTAATGCGCTACGAAGACGACCCCACGGTCCCCAGAGGCGTGCCGCGCCGCGGCCAGATCGTCTTTGCCGTGGGGTTCATCGTGTTCGCGGTGTTTCTGGCGCTGAGTTACCCCAGCCAGACGACCTGGGTCGAGGGCGAGAAGACCGCGGCGCAGCCGGGGTTCTGGCCCTTGATTGGCGTCGGCGGCATGGTGCTCTTTACAGTGTTGCACGTGCTGCGGCTGAACCGGCGAAAGGTCCTGCGGCCGGATTGGGTCGAGGGACGGCGCTGGTTGCAGGCGCTGGAGTTCTGCGCCTGGTTCCTGGCCTACGTGTTCCTGGTGCCGGGGATCGGGTATGTTTTCGCCAGCGCGCTGTTCCTGCCGGCGCTGACCTGGCGCATGGGGTATCGCTCGCCGCTGATGCTCTGGCTGTCGGTGGGGTTCGCGGTCGGCGTGGTGGTGCTCTTCAAGGCGTTCCTCGAGGTGAAGATCCCTGGAGGCGCGGTTTATGACTATTTTCCAGCGGCTTTGCGGTCGTTCTTCATCTTAAACCTCTGATGGACCTGCTGCTCTCTGCCATAGATGTGCTGGCCCGCTGGGACGTGGCGGTGGCGCTTTTGGTGGGGTCCGTCGGCGGCGTCCTGATCGGAGCGATTCCGGGGGTCGGGCCGGCGGTGGCCATCGCGATCCTGTTGCCGGCGACCTTCTCGCTGGATCCGATCGTGGGGCTCACGGTGCTGTTGGGCATCTACGGGTCCTCGATGTATGGCGGCGCGATCCCGGCGATCCTGATCAACACGCCGGGCACGGCGGTCAACGCGCTGACCACCTATGACGGCTACCCGATGACGACGCGGGGCGAGGCGCGGCGGGCGCTGTCCCTGGCCTATTCGGCGAGCTTCTTCGGTGGCATCCTGAGTGTGATCGCCTTGATCCTGTTCGCGCCGGTGCTGGCGAAGATCGCGCCGATGTTCGGGTCGCGTGAGATCTTCCTTGCCGCGCTTCTTGGCATCATCCTCGTGGTCATCGCGCATCGCGGGCAGACGTTGATCGCGGCGGCGCTGGCGTCCTTCGGCATCTTTCTCAACACCGTCGGGCTGGAGCCGGTGAAATACACGCGCCGCTACACGTTCGAGCAATCCTGGCTCGCGGGCGGCATTGACCTGATCGTCGTGGTGCTGGGGCTGTTTGCGTTGTCACAGGCATTCCTATTGCTCACCGGCGAGGACGAGAAGACCCGGATGACCAGGTTGCGCGGGGGTTTGTTCCAGGGGTTCCGGGAGCTGGCGCGTCACCCGCGGATCGCGAGTGTATCCAGCGGGTTCGGCGTGATGATGGGCATGATCCCGGGCGTGGGCGAGTTCACCGCGCAGTTCATGAGTTACACCTATGCGCAGAAGTCCTCGAAACGGCCGGAGGATTTCGGGCATGGCTCCTCGGAGGGGCTGATCGCCTCGGAGGCCGCCAACAACGCCGTGCCCGCCGCCGCGATGGTGCCTTTGCTGGCGCTTGGCATCCCCGGTGAGGCGCTCACCGCGATGATGCTTTCCGTTTTCTACGTGCATAACGTCGTGCCGGGGCCGGGGCTGTTTCTCTACCAGATGGATTTCGTCGTGGCGCTCTACCTCGCGCTTCTGATCCTCAACGTGCTGGTCCTGGTGTTCCTGCTCGGCGCCACGAACCAGCTGATCAAGGTCGTCAACATCCCCAACCGGTTCCTGGGCGCCTGCATCCTCAGCCTCAGCTTCGTCGGCGTCTACAGCTTGCGCAACTCGGCGACCGATTGCGCCATCGCCGCGGCCTTCGGCGTCTTCGGCTACATCCTGAAACGCCTTTCCCTGCCCATCGTGCCGATCATCCTCGGAATGGTGCTGGGCGGGATCATGGAGGTGAAGCTGCGCTCGTCGATGAACCGGGTGAAGGAGCCGCTGGATTTCATCGACCGGCCCGTGTCCTTCATCCTCTTCTGCATGATCGTGATCATCCTCGCGCTGCACATCCGCCGGGTGTGGCTGGACGCGAAGCTTCGGAAAGAGACCAAATGGCAGATCAATCACAGATCGACGCGCTTCGGGGCGCATCTCTACCGCCGCAAAAGCTCTATATCGACGGCAAGGGCCAATACGCTGAGGGCGCGCCGCTCGCCGTATGCTCCCCGATCGACGGATCGGAGCTGACGACGATAGCGTCCGCTTCGGCGGCCGATGTGGAGCGTGCGGTGGCCTCGGCGCGGGCGGCGTTTGAGGACGGCCGTTGGGCCGGGCAGCCGCCCGCGGCGCGCAAGAAGGTGCTGATGCGGCTGGCGGAGCTGATCGAACGCGAGTCCGTGTCCTTGGCCGTCCTGGGCGTGCGCGACAACGGCACCGAGATCTCGATGGCATTGAAGGCGGAGCCCGGCTCGGCGGCGGGCACCTTCCGGTATTACGCCGAGGCGATCGACAAGGTCTATGGAGAGATCGCACCGACGGCGGGCAACGTCCTCGGGTTGGTGCATCGGGAACCGGTGGGCGTGGTCGGTGCCATCGTGCCGTGGAACTTCCCGTTGATGATCGGGGCCTGGAAGCTGGCGCCGGCGCTGGCGGCAGGCAATTCGGTCGTCTTGAAACCGGCAGAGACGGCGTCCTTGTCGCTGCTCAGGCTCGCGGAGCTCGCCAGCGAGGCGGGGTTGCCGGACGGGGTGCTGAACGTGGTCACCGGGCCGGGCGCGGTCACGGGCGAGGTTTTGGCGCTGTCGATGGGCGTGGACGTGCTGGTCTTCACCGGGTCGGGGGCGACGGGGCGGCGGCTTTTGGAGTATTCCGCGCGGTCGAACCTGAAACGGGTGTTTCTCGAGCTGGGGGGCAAGTCGCCCAACGTGGTCTTTGCCGACGCGCCGGATCTGGCGCAGGCGGCGAAGGTGGCGGCAACGGCGATCTTCCGCAACGCGGGGCAGGTCTGTGTGGCGGGGTCGCGGTTGCTGGTGGAGGCGTCGGTTGCCGGGGAGTTCACCGAGGCGGTCGTGGAGGCCTCGCGGGCCCTGCGGGTCGGCGATCCCTTAGCGCTGGAGACTCAGGTGGGCGCGGTGAATTCCGAGGAGCAGCTGGCCAAGAACCTTGGCTTCGTGGCGCGAGCGCGTGAGCAGGGCGTGGAATTGGCGCTGGGCGGACGGCGCGCGTTGGCCGAAACGGGTGGCAGCTATTTGGAGCCGACGGTGCTGACCGGGGTGCGTCCAGACCACGAGGTGTTCCAGAGCGAGGTCTTCGGGCCCGTCTTGGCGATCACGAAATTTGAACATGAAGATGAGGCGGTAACACTCTGCAATGCAACGGAGTATGGGCTTGCAGCAGGTGTGTGGACAAGCAACCTGAGCCGGGCGCATCGCATGGTGCGCGGCATCCGTGCGGGCGTCGTGCATGTGAACACCTATGGCGGTGCGGACGGGACGGTTCCGCTCGGCGGCGTCAAGCAGTCGGGCAACGGGCATGACAAGTCGCTGCACGCACTCGACAAATACACTGATCTGAAAACCGCCTGGATCCAGCTGTGAGGGGGACGTGATGGGCAACCGGATACTGGTCGTCGGGACCTATGACACCAAGGACGACGAGTTGGGCTATCTCTGCGACTGCATCCGTGGGCAGGGCGGCGAGGTCGTGACGATGGATGTGAGTGTGCTGGGCGATCCCTCGGGGCCGACGGATTATTCCAAGCATGACGTGGCGTCTGAGAGCGGCAGCTCCATCGCGGAAGCGATTGATTCGGGGGATGAAAACCATGCCATGCAGATCATGGCGCGGGGGGCGGCGGCCTTGGCCGCGCGGTTACATGCCGAAGGTAAGGTGGATGGTGCGATCGTGCTGGGCGGCTCGATGGGGACCGACCTGGCGATCGACCTCTGCGCCGCGCTGCCGCTGGGCGTGCCGAAATACATCGTCTCGACGGTGAGTTTCTCGCCGATGATCCCGCCGGAGCGCCTGCCGGCGGATGTGCAGATGATCCTCTGGGCGGGCGGGCTCTATGGGCTGAACTCAATCTGCAAGGCGTCGCTGAGCCAGGCGGCGGGGGCAGTGCTGGGGGCCGCGCGGGCGGTGGAGGCCCCGGGTTCAACTTTGCCGCGTATCGGCATGACATCGTTCGGGAAAACCGTGTTGCGTTACATGGTGCCGTTGAAACCGGCGCTGGAGGAACGCGGCTGCGAAGTGGCCGTGTTCCACGCCACCGGCATGGGCGGGCGGGCGTTCGAGTCGCTGGCGGCGGAGGGCGCCTTCGCGTGTGTCATGGACTTCGCGCCGCAAGAGGTGGCGAACCACCTGATGGGCTCGGCGATCAGCGCGGGGACAAGCCGGATGACGGCGGCGGGTCGGCGCGGCATTCCGCAGATCGTTGCGCCGGGCTGTTATGACCTGGTGGATTTCGTCGGGTGGCAGGACCCTCCGCAGAGGCTGAAAACCCGGGAAATTCATGCGCATAATCGGCTGCTTTCAAGTGCTTTGCTCGACGCCGGCGAACGGCGTGAGGTGGCGCGGGCGCTGTGTGACCGCATGGCGCAGGCGACAGCGCCGGTGGTGTTTCTGTTGCCGCTGCAGGGGTGCAATGAATGGGACCGGCCAGGGGCGCCGCTGCATGATGCGGACGGGCTGGCGGCGTTCATCGACGAGATGCGCAAGGCGTGTCCGGGGAACGTCACCTTGCGGGAACTGGATTGTCACATCAACGATCCGCGCTTCGCCGAGGCGGCGCTCGAGGTCTTCGATGCCTGGGTCGCTGACGGGACCGTGACGTTGTGACCGCGTGCGGGTCAGGCCCCTTATAACGCGGCACATGCTCGGCTATATTCGGAAGAAGACCGCGAGGTGACCCCGTGCCCGAACTCCTGACCCACACCGCAACCCTGACCGTGCCCGGCATGCATTGTGGCGGCTGTGTGGGGCGTGTGGAGAAGGCGGCCTTGGCGGTGCCAGGGGTGCAGGACGTGGCTGCGAATCTCGCCAACCGGCGGGTGACGTTGACCCTGGACGCGCCCGAGGCGTTGCAGGACGCGGTGACGGCGCTGGAGACGGCGGGGTATGCGCCGGAGACGGTGACGGGGGTGCTCGACATCGAGGGCATGCATTGCGCGAGCTGTGTGGGGCGGGTCGAGGCGGCGCTGGCGGCACAGCCGGGGGTGCGGGAGGTCTCGGTGAACCTCGCGTCGCAATCGGCGCGGCTGCGGTACGTGGAAGGGCAGGTGACGTTGCCTGCCTTGGCGGAGGCGTTGGGCGCCGTGACGAGCTATACGGCCACTCCGCGGTCAAGCGAGACTGTGGATCCGGGCGTGCGGCAGGCGGCGGAGGCGGCGGCGCTGAAGCGGCAGCTGATCCTTGCGGCGGCGCTGACGGCGCCGGTTTTCGTGATCGAGATGGGCGGACATCTGGTGCCCGTGCTGCACCATTTCGTGGCGCAGACGATCGGGATGCAGGCGAGCTGGGTGCTGCAATTCGTTCTGACGACGCTGGTGCTGGCGGGGCCGGGGGCGCAGTTCTACCGGCTGGGCCTGCCGTCGCTGGCGCGCGGGGCGCCGGACATGAATGCGCTGGTGGCGCTGGGGACCGGAGCGGCGTACATCTATTCGACCCTGGTGACCTGGGCGCCGGCGCTGCTGCCGGCCTCGGCGCGGCATGTCTATTTCGAGGCGGCGGCGGTGATCGTGGTGCTGATCCTCCTAGGCCGTTACCTGGAGGCGCGGGCGCGGGGGCGGACCGGGGCGGCGATCAGCAAGCTTCTGAGTTTGCAGCCGAAAACGGCGCGGGTGTTGCGGGATGGCGCGACGGTCGAGGTGCCGATCGCAGAGCTCTTGGTGGGCGACGTGATCCAGGTGCGGCCCGGGGAGCGGGTCGCCGCAGACGGCGAGGTGCTGGAGGGCCAGAGCTTTGTCGACGAGGCGGCGATGTCGGGGGAGCCGGTGCCGCTGGCCAAGGGGCCGGGTGATTATATCCTCGGCGGCACGGTGAACGGCAACGGGGTCTTCAGCTTTCGCGCGACGGCGGTGGGGGCGGACACGACGCTGGCGCAGATCGTGCGCATGGTCGAGGACGCGCAGGCGGCGAAATTGCCGATCCAGGGGCTGGTGGACCGGATCACGCTGTGGTTCGTGCCGGTGGTTCTGGCGGCGGCCGTGGTGACGGTGCTCGTATGGCTCGCCTTCGGGCCGGATCTGACCTTTGCGCTGGTCGCCGGGGTCTCGGTGCTGATCATCGCCTGCCCCTGCGCGATGGGGTTGGCGACGCCGACCTCGATCATGGTGGGCACCGGGCGCGGGGCGGAGTTGGGCGTGCTCTTTCGCAAAGGCGACGCGTTGCAGCGGTTGCAGGAAGCGCGCGTCATCGCGCTCGACAAGACCGGGACGCTGACCGAGGGGCGGCCGGAGGTCACGGATCTGCTGCTGGGCGAGGGTTTTGGCGAGGACGAGGCGTTGGCGGCGGTGGCCGCGGTGGAGGCGCTGTCGGAGCATCCCCTGGCGAGCGCGGTGGCCCGGTTTGTCGAGGCCCGTGGGCTTGAGGTGCCCGTGGCAGAGGGGTTCGAGGCGCGACCGGGGTTCGGGGCCTCTGCGACGGTGGACGGTTCGGAAGTGCTGGTCGGTTCGGCGCGGTTGATGTCCGACGCGGGTGTCGATTTGGGCGGCCTGGGCGCGCAGATCGAAGCGCTGGCGGCGGCGGGCAAGACGGTGGTTTACGGCGCGATCGGCCGACGGTTGGCGCTGGTTTTTGGGATCGCGGACCCGGTGAAGGCGTCGACGCCGCAGGCGCTCGCGGCGCTGCGTGCGCAGGGCCTGGAGGTCGTGATGATCACCGGCGACGGGCGCGCGACGGCCGAGGCGGTGGCAGCGGAGCTGGGGATCACGCAAGTCGTGGCCGAGGTTCTGCCGGCCGGCAAGGTGGACGCCTTGCGCGCACTGAAGGCACGCGGGCCGGTGGCCTTTGTCGGTGACGGGATCAACGACGCACCAGCACTCGCGGAGGCGGATGTGGGCATCGCCATCGGCACCGGCACGGATATCGCAGTGGAGGCGGCGGACGTGGTGCTCGTTTCGGGGGCTTTAACCGGCGTGGTCGATGCGCACCGGGTCAGCCGGGCGACGCTGCGCAACATCCGCCAGAACCTGGGCTGGGCCTTCGGCTACAACGTGCTGCTGATCCCGGTGGCGGCGGGGATTCTCTACCCGGCGTTCGGGCTCTTGCTGTCGCCGATGCTGGCTGCAGGAGCGATGGCCTTGTCATCGGTGGCAGTGGTGAGCAACGCGCTGCGGCTGCGGTGGGTAGCGCCGGCGGGCGCGGCCGGGCGCGGGGCCGGGAAGCAGGCCTTCGCCGGAGACCTGGCGCGCGCGCGGTGACCCACGGCGATGTGACTAGCGCAAGATCAAGGCCGGGCCGGCCGGCCTTGTGTACGTGATTTCCGATTACTACTGTCGGGCATGGGCGGGTCATCCGCCTGGATTGCGAAGAGACGAAACATGGTGCCGCTGAAGATCGACCTGCCGCTGTCCCGCGCGCCCGCCGCACCCCGGATCGATCCGCGGGCGCGGCCACTTCTGAACCATTTGCGCGTGGTCGCACTGAAGTGCCGGGTCTCTGCGCGCACGGATCTCTTCGAGGCCTGCGCGATGCTCTCGACCGACAAGAGCGTCGCGCGCGCGGCCCATGCCGAGACGCTGATGAAATGCCTCGCGCAGGCGACCGGCAAAAGGCCGGTGATGTTCCGGCCGGGCGCCGAGGAGGTGTCGTTCGACGAGGCATGGCTGGCGCGGATGGTGCTGGCCGCGGCGACAGGCGACACGGACAGTTTCGAGTTCCTGATCCGCAGCCGCGTGCCGCATTGGGCGCGGCGCAATCTGGCCTTCCTGATCCACGCGGTGGCGGCGGAATTCGACAAAGTTTAGAATAATTCTAAAAACTTCTTGAACTCGCTGCGAGGCTGTTTACCTTGTAGCGGGCTAGCCAGCCGATGCGAGCCAGCACTTTCTGATCCCGACCAAGAATAGGTGCAATCATGACCCAGACAGCTTCTGCGTTGACGTCCAACGCACGCGCGGCGATCGTCGAGGCGCTGAACCAATCCGTGGCGGAAACCGCCGTCACAACGATGCTCGCGCAGAACTTCCATTGGAACGTGACCGGCATGGCCTTCGCGCCGCTGCACGAGCTGTTCCAGCAGATCTACGAGGATCACTTTACCGCCCAGGATGACCTGGCCGAGCGCGTCAAGGCGCTGGACGGACATGCCGAGGGCACGCTGGTGGGCATGGTGAAGCGGTCGAAAGTCTCCGAGCATGACGGCAAGGCCGATGCCGAGACGATGATCAAGGCGATGCTCGAGGCGCAGGAGACGCTGGCCTCGACGCTTGCAGGAGCAGGTGAACTGGCCGCCGAGCATGGCGACACGCTGACCGAGGATCTCTGCATCGCGCGCGGCCAGGTGCACGAGAAATTCGCCTGGTTCCTGCGCTCACACCTTCGCTGAGCCGAGCCGCGGCCTGACGCCCTTCCTGGCGCATTTGCGCTGGTAGGCGGGCGCCCAGGCGCCGTACTTGCCAAGGGCTTTCTGCTGGGCCACGAGCATCGTGAGGAACGCCTCGCGGTGCTTGTTCTTTTTGAGGGATTTCAAGAGTTTCTTCTGCGGCTTGGTCATCGAGCAGCCGATGCAGTGCCCGGCGCGCTTGAACTTGCAGACGTCGATGCAGGGGCTGGGGAGTTTGCTCATGATTTTGGGAAGGGCGGGTCTGGGCCAGGTTACTTGGTCAGGATCAACTTGCCTGCGCGGGTGATGCGCAGGGTGTAGATCTGTTGGTCGAGAATGACCCGCGCCTGGACGCCGTTGGCGATCAGCGCGCGGGCGTCATGGGTGGGTATCTCGTCCTCGGTAGGCGCGGGGGCAGGGCGTCTCGGGGTCGGCGCGGTGTGCATCTTGGGCTCCTGATATCCGCGTCCGGTCCGGGGTGCTCTGTTCGGTTTGTTGACGGTAGAAATGTTGACTGTTTTGGTTGGGCATGTCAATTCCGGGAAACATGCGAGGTGCGAATTCGCGCCTTGTTTCCGGCCCACCCGGCACGCTAAGGCCCTGCGAGAGGGGAAGGACGCCGCGACGCGATGGAGAAAGCTGCAAAGCAGAAACCGGCCGCGGGGGAACGCGGCCTCGGCGTCATCGCGGCGCTGGTGGCGGCGTTCTGCCTGTTGCCGCTCTTGGGCGTGCTCCTGGCGGCGATCTCGGCGGAGAGCGACACGCTGGCGCATCTGGCCGAGACCGTGCTGCCGCGCTACGCGGGCACGACGCTGGTGCTGGTGCTGCTGGTGGGAGCGGGGACCTTCGCGCTGGGGACAGGCGCGGCCTGGCTGGTGGTGATGACCGAGTTTCCGGGACGGCGCATTTTCGAGGTGGCGCTGGTCGTGCCGCTCGCCTTTCCGGCCTATGTGATGGCCTATGCCTACACGCATCTGCTGGACCATCCGGGGATCGTGCAATCGACCTTGCGCGACATCACCGGCTGGGGGCCGCGCGACTATTGGTTCCCCGAAATCCGGTCGGTCGGCGGGGCGGCGGTGATGCTGATCTTGGTGCTTTACCCCTATGTCTACCTGCTCGCCCGCGCGGCTTTCCTGAGCCAGAGTGCGACGACCTTTTTCGCGGCACGATCCCTGGGCCGCAGCCCGCGCAGCGCGTTCTGGGCGGTGTCGCTGCCCATGGCGCGGCCGGCGATCGCGGCCGGGGTGCTGCTGGCGGCGATGGAGACCATCGCGGATTTCGGCACGGTGTCCTATTTCGGCGTGCAGACCTTCGCGACGGGCATCTATCAGAGCTGGTTCTCCATGGCGGACCGGGCGGCAGCGGCGCAGCTGTCGCTGGGACTCTTGGCGTTCGCGCTGCTGCTGGCCCTGCTAGAGCGGTATTCGCGCGGCCGGGCACAGTACCATATCGGGCGGCGGCGCGAGAGCATGCCGCCGTTGCCGTTGAGCGCCGCGGGCCGCTGGTTCGCCACGTTCCTTTGCCTCGTGCCGGTGCTGCTGGGCGTTATCATCCCCGCAGTCGCACTGTGGACGATGGCGCTGGGCTCGGAGCAGGACCTGCTCAGCCGGCGCTATGTCGGTTTCATCCGGAACTCGCTGACGCTGGCGGGGATCGCGGCGGTGCTCACGGTGCTGGCCGCGGCGATCCTTGGAAGCTGGGCGCGGCTGACGCCGGGCGCGGTGTCGCGCGGGGCGCTCTATGTGGGGCGGCTGGGTTACGCGGTGCCGGGCGGCGTGATCGCGGTGGGGCTGCTGGTGCCGTTCGCCGCCTTCGACAACGCGCTGGATGCCTGGATGCGGGAGACTTTTGCCGTCTCGACCGGGCTTCTGTTCACCGGGTCGATCTGGCTTTTGGTCGGCGCCTACATGATCCGCTTTCTCGCCGCCGCGATCGGCGCCTACGAGGGCGGCATCGCGGCGGTGAGCCCGAACATGGACGCGGCCTCGCGCGTGCTGGGCCAGAGTGCCGTGTCCACGATCCGAAAGGTCCACGTGCCGCTGATCCGGCCGAGCCTGATGACCGCCGCGCTGATCGTCTTCGTCGACGTGATGAAGGAACTGCCCGCGACGCTGATCATGCGTCCCTTCAACTTTGACACGCTGGCGGTGCAGGCGCACCGGCTGGCGGCGGATGAACGGCTCGAGGGCGCGGGCGTGCCGAGCCTGGTGATCGTGGGGCTGGGGCTGTTGCCGGTGATCCTGCTGATCCGGGGGCTCCGGAAGGGCGAGGGGAAGGACGCGCTGACGGGGGCGGAGACGGCCTAGCGCGGGTGTGGAAGAGGGAAGGGCGCCCACGGGGCGCCCTTTTTTTGTTTCGCTTCGGGCCTGGCGCTAAAGCGCGCCGCGCGTTCGTCGCTGAAATCGGTCCACTGGACCATTTCCCAGACGGCCCTCACTCCCAGCCAGCCTCGTTGAGCAACTTCTGTGCCTCCGGGACGTTATTCGCAATTGCGGTGGCGTCGAGGTCGTCGGGCTTGAAGAAGCCGAGCGAGGCCACCGACGGGCTGAGCGCCACGCCTGGGACGGCCGGGTATTCATCGTTGCCGGCGGAGAAATACTGCTGCGCCTGGTCGCTCGCGAGGTATTCCAGGAACAGAATCGCGTTCTCGCGGTTGGGCGCATGCGCTGCCACGCCGCCGCCCGAGAGGTTCATATGCGCGCCGATGTCGTTCTGGTTCGGGAAGACCCAGCCGATCATGTCGAGACTGTCGCTGACGCCAGAGACATCCCGGCGCACTGCGCGGGCGAAGTAGTAGGTATTCGACATCGAGATGTCGCATTCGCCGGACACGATCCCGCGCAGTTGGTCCGTGTCGCCCCCTTGCGGCGCGCGCGCGAAGTTCGCCACCACCGCCTTGGCCCAGTCGAGCGTCGCATCATAGCCCAGATGCTCGATCAGCGCTGCGGTAATGGTCTGGGTGTAGACGTTCGAGGAGGACCGGATGCAGATGAGCCCTGCGTATTTCGGGTCGGCCAGGTCCTGATAGGTCTGCGGCGGGTCGGTCACGTCGGCCTTGTCGTAGAACAGGATCCGCGCGCGCTGGGAAAAGCCGAACCACTGGTTGTCCTCGTCCTGCAGGTAACCGGGGATGCGCGCCTCGAGCACGTCGCTTTCGGCCGCTTGCAGCACGCCCGCGTTCTTGGCGCGTTCCAGACGCGAGGTGTCGACAGTGAGCAGCACATCGGCGGGCGAGTTCGCGCCCTCGGCCTGCATCCGCGCGATCAACTCGTCGGCCTTGCCCTCGATCCGGTTGATGGTGATCCCGGTCATCTCTTCGAAGTCGGAATAGAGCCGCTCGTCGGTGTCGTAGTGGCGCGAGGAATAGAGGTTCAGTTCACCCTCGGCCGAGGCGGTCGAGGGCGCAAGCACCGCCGCCGCCGCAAGGGCGAGCACGGAGGATCTGAGCGCGTTCTTCATCGGGGACTCCCTGAGTGACAATTCCTACAAATTCACTCAATTACCCGGTTTCGGCGCGGGTGCAAGGCATTCTTGATGAAATCAGTCAGAATTACTCCGCGACGAATTGGCTTCCTGGTGCGGGCAGCGCACGATCATTGCGCCCCTGCATGACGCACGCCGTCCGATCGGGACAAGACCCGACCGGGCCATGATTCCGGTTCACAACCGAGGTCGAGGGGCCGGCGCCGCAAGGGCGCCGCGACCGGCCGGAGAAGGACCAAGCCCTGATCTTGGCCGTCCGACGGCTGCGGACCCCGTGGGGGCCAAGTCGCAGATTTCGCCTATTCCAGTGCGTAGAGATCGATGCGGACGGACTGTTTCTGACGCGCACCGACACCGATGAAAAGCGTACGATTGACCCAGTCATACCGCGTATCGCCTGTCTCCAGGCGGGCATGGGTGCGCATGTAGTACGAGGCCGGATCGACATCGTCACCGTGTGCTAAGGCGTCCAGTACCGTCTTGGGCCCGTGGCGATAGCCGTAGTTGATGATCTCGATCGTCGCGCCGTCATGTGTTTCCATCGCATAGCGCGTGTCCAATTCCGCCAAGCCGCCGGAAAAGACCGTTTGCCAGTCAGCGCCGACGTTCAGAATGCGTCCGGAGAGACGCGGGCCGGTCACCTCGCCGCCGACAATCGGGACGATCCGGCGCTGACCGGCACGGCCGGCCCCCATCTCACGGATCGGATCGAGGTCGACCTTGAGTTGACAGACGTGATTGAGCGTGGGGCGGGGCAACGGCATGGCCAGGCCTTTCACCAATTCAACTGTTTACCGATATAACAAAATTCGATTAGACTGCCAAGCCAGGGAGGGCCGGAAATGGCACGCCAGGCTTTGCGACCGTCAAACGACCTCGACGCGGACTCGGAGGAGTCCGATCTGGAGGATCTGATCGGCTATAACCTGAAACGCGCCTATGTCATCGTGCAGACCGATTTTCGAAGAACCCTGGGCGAAGACGGGATGTCGGCGCGGGTGTTCTCGGCGCTGTCGCTAAGTGTGCGATACCCGAATATCACGCAAAGCAAGCTTGCGAGGATGATGGGAATCGAGCGTTCCGGTCTCGTCGCCATCGTGGATGAGCTCGAAGCGAAGCAATACCTGCGCCGTGCTCCGGTGCCCGGGGACCGCCGGGTGCAGGCCCTCGCTCCGACGGATGCCGGACGCGTGGCCTACGACGAGGCGATCAAGGCGGTCAGGGCGCATGAAGACCGCCTCTTTGCCGACATGACCAGCGCCGAGAAAGAGACCCTTTTGTCGCTTTTGAAGAAAATCCGCGTCCGGGAGGAGGATAAATGACCCTTGTGAATTGGGCCGGTCACGCGGCCATCGTCACCGGCGGCGCCTCTGGTCTTGGGGCTGCGACGGCTGCTCGGCTTGCCGAGGACGGGCTAAAGGTCGCGCTCTTCGATCTCAATGAGGAGGCCGGCCGCGCCCATGCCGACGGGATCGGCGGGCATTTTGTCAAGGTCGACGTTTCGGACCCGACATCGGTCGCCGCCGCCATCGAGGACGTCATAGAGGCGCTCACAATGCCGCGGGTGCTGGTCAATTGCGCCGGGATCGGGGGCGCGGCAAAGACCGTCTCGCGCGGGCAGCCCCATGATCCCGGTCTGTTCGAGAAGATAATCAGGATCAACCTGACGGGCAGTTTCAATTGCGCGAGCCAGTTCGCCGCGAAGGCGGCGGCGGCGGAGCCGGTGGACAAGGACGGCGCGCGCGGTGTCATTGTCAACACCGCCTCGGTTGCCGCCTTCGACGGGCAAGTGGGGCAACTGGCCTATTCGGCGTCGAAAGGCGGGATCGTCGGGATGACCTTGCCCATGGCGCGCGATCTGGCGGACAAGGGAATTCGCGTCTGCTCCATCGCCCCCGGACTGTTTCTGACGCCGTTGTTGCGTGAACTGCCCGAGGAGGTTCAGGCCTCGCTTGGCGCACAGGTGCCGTTTCCCTCGCGGCTGGGCGCACCCGGGGAATACGCGGACATGGTCAGCCAGATCACGCGCAATCCCATGCTCAATGGCGAGGTGATCCGGCTGGATGGCGCCATCCGGATGGCGCCGCGGTAGGAGACACGCCATGAGCGCGCTCGACCCGACAGACTTCTGGTCACCGACCTTCGACATCGTGACACGCACGGATGGCACGATCCTGATGCGGCAGACGGATCCATTGCCGGATCATCTGCCGACCCTGGCGGACTACCTTGACAAATGGGCCGACGCGACGCCGGAGCAGCCCTGGATTGCGCGGCGCGAAAGCGGCGGCGACTGGCGCAAGATCCGGTATGGCGAGGCCCGCGACATGGCGCGGCGCATCGGTGCGAGCCTGCTTGACATCGGGCTTGGTCCGGACAAGCCGCTTCTGATCCTGTCCGGCAATTCGCTCGAGCATGCGTTGCTCGGGGCGGCCTGTTTCTATGTGGGCATTCCCTATGCGCCGGTCAGTCCGGCATATTCGCTGGTCTCGAAGGATCACGCCAAGCTCAAGGACATCGCCGCGCTGCTCGAGCCCGGCGCGGTCTATGCCGAGGACGGGGGCGCCTTTGCCCCGGCGATCGATGCGATCTCGCGGCCGGGTTTGGCGGTCATCAGTCTTGAAGGCCAAAACACCTTGCGGTTCGACGACCTGCTTTCGGGGGACCCCGGGAAGGCCATGGCAGCGCGCGCAGGCGTGACGGCGGACGGTGTGGTGAAATACCTCTTCACATCCGGTTCGACCGGATCGCCCAAAGCCGTCATCAACACCAACAAGATGATCTGTGCGATGCAGGCGATGGTGCGTGACTGTTATCGCTTTCTGGAAAAACGCCCGCCGGTGGTTCTGGACTGGGCGCCGTGGAACCACACTGCCGCCGGGAACAAGGTCTCTTATCTCGTGATGACGAACGGCGGCACCTACTACATCGACGATGGCAAGCCCGCCCCGGGCAAGTTCGACGAGACGTTGCGCAATCTGCGCGAGGTGGCCTGCACGTGGTATTTCAACGTGCCCGTTGGCTGGGACATCCTGGTCGAAGCACTGGAGAGGGACGACGCACTCTCGCAGACGTTTTTCAGCCAGCTCAGCATGATGTTCTACGCGGGCGCCGGGATGGCGCAGCATACCTGGGACCGCCTGCGCGCCGTGGCGCGCAAGACGACAGGACACGAGGTATTGCTGGCCACCAGCCTTGGCGCCACGGAAACCGCGCCGTTCGCGCTGGCCTGTACCGAGGTGCAGGACTTCTCGGGCAATGTCGGCGTCCCGGCCAGAGGGCTTTCCCTGAAACTCGTTCCAAATGGTGACAAGTTGGAGTTGCGCCTGAAGGGACCTAGCATCACGCCGGGGTATCACGGTGATCCCGCAAAGACCGCGGAAGCCTTCGACGACGAGGGCTATTACTGCATGGGCGACGCGCTCAGGCCCGCCGATCCCGAGGATTTGTCGAAGGGGTTCTTCTTCGATGGGCGCGTTGCGGAGAATTTCAAGCTGACCACGGGCACATGGGTGGCGGTCGGCGCCGTGCGGGCCGCCTTGGTCAACGCCATGGACGGCTTGATCCGAGACGCGGTGATCACCGGCGAAAACGAAGCCGAGCTGGGTGCGTTGCTGATCCCCTCGGAAAAGGTCCGCAAGATGCCTCGCGACGACCAGCGTGCCATTCTTGCCGAGAAACTGTCCTTGGCAGCCCAAGAGGCCACCGGGTCCGCCAGCCGTGTCAAACGGGCAGTGATCCTGACGCAAGAGCCAAGTTTCGATAAAGGCGAGGTCACCGAGAAAGGGTCGCTGAACCAGCGTGCTATGCGCAGGAACCACGCAGAGCTGATTGCTGCGATTTATGCCGGGCAGGCGGAGGTGATCCTAGTCTGAGGCGAAGATGTCCGACAGCTGCTGCGCGAGGGTCTCGGTTTCCGCGAGCGGCAGGACGTTGGACACGTATTGGTCAGGACGGACGAGGATCATGCAGCCCTCGTGCCGGTCGATCCCGCGCATGTCGAAGATGTCACCCGCGCGGAAATCCGGGCAGAACGCTTTTTCATAGTCGCGCAGGCCAAGGGCGCCCTTTGCCGGGAAGAGGCGCGCCGGCATCCGCGTAATGTCGCAGTCATGGTGATGGGATTGCAGCACCGCGCGCAGGTCGACGATCGCGTCCGGGTCGCTGCCCGCGGGGGTGATCCTTTCCAGGATCGGGTCGAGTCTTGTGCAAAGCGCTTCGAGTCGTGCGATCTGTTCGTCGGCTGTGCCGGATCCCGCGAAGGCGCACAGCAGCCAGCGGGCATCCGCCTTTTGCACGTGGCCCAGGTGCATCGGCTTGCCATCGGCGAGGCGCACCACCGGCGCGGAATGAAACCGCATGCCGATGGGAAAGCCCGTGGCAAGATGCTGCCATGTACCGGCACCGGTGAGGGCAGAGGGCTCGTAGCGCACCGACACACCTGCGGTATAGCGGCCGTGTTCAATGAAATACTGCTGGAACCGGGGTGCGGCGTCGCCGTCGCGCGTTTCGGGCGGTGCTGACACGATCCGCGCCCATTCATGGTCGAAGTCGATGAGGGCCTGCGCCACCGCCTGCCGTTCCGCGGAGTAGCTGAGCAGCAGCGCGCCATTCGACCGACCCGTCAACACGGAAACCAGCTTCCAGCCGAGGTTGAACGCATCCCCCATCGACACATTCATGCCCTGGCCGGCTTTCGGGCTGTGGGTGTGGCAGGCATCGCCCGCGATGAAGACACGGGGGCCGCGATCGCCGGTGGAGTCGTCGAACCGGTCGGTCAACCGGTGCCCGATCTCATAGACCGACCACCACGCGACTTCTTTCACGTCGATGGCGTAGGGCGACAGAATGCGGTTCGCGGCGGCGATCAGGTCCGCGACCTGCAGGTCGCGGCTGGCCACGCGTTCCTCGGGGTTGAGCTTGTCCATTTCGACGTAGAGACGGACCAGGTGGCCGCCTTCGCGCGGGATGATCAGGACCGTGCCTTCGTTCGCCGACTGGATCAGGCTCTTGTAGCGGATGTCGGGGAAGTCGGTATTGCAGAGTACATCCATGACACCCCAGGCCTGATGCGCGCTGTCACCTTTCAGCTTGCGCCCGATGGCCTGCCGCACGACGCTGCGCGCGCCGTCGCAGCCTACCACGTAGGCCGCGCGGAAAATCTCCTGACTGCCGTTATTGTCGGCGGTCACCGTGACGCCCTCTGCGTCGACGCTCAGCCCCGTGACGGTACGACCGTAGAGCGGTTCCAGGCGGGTCGGGGATTTCGCCATGACCTCGAGGTACATGTCGTGCACCCGTGCCTGGTTGAGGATCACATGGGGCATCTCGGACAAGCCGTCTTCGACATCCTGCACGCGCCCGTTGCGAGTGATGCGCGCGGGGTCATCCGGATCGGGTTTCCAGAACGTCGCTTCGTTGACCCAATAGGCTTCGCGTTTCACCCGGTCGGCAAACCCGAAGGTCTGGAACATCTCCATGGAGCGGCAGGACACTCCATCCGCCTGGCCCTTCTGCATGGGTCCGGTCTTGCGCTCGATCAGGACGGTTCTGATCTCTGGGAACCGCGCAAGATAGGCGGCAAGCGTCAATCCGGCGGGCCCGGCTCCGACGATCAGGACGTCGAT
>JAAUYH010039138.1_pt1 | contig 21195 bp, 17 predicted proteins | sample 7278061 | NCBI WGS metagenome assembly JAAUYH01 (sample SAMN14350203, study PRJNA611818) | marine sediment metagenome | isolation source: surface marine sediment (0.6m) | place: French Polynesia: Moorea | collected 2018-08 | reverse complement strand
TCCACAATTCCCGGGCGATCTTCCTGATCGGCGGTAACCCGGCGGAAGCCCATCCGGTGTCGTTGCTGCACCTGCTCAAAGCCAAGGAGCAGAACAACGCGCCGCTGATCGTCTGCGACCCGCGCTTCACGCGGACCGCGGCCCATGCCGACGAGTATGTGCGGCTGCGCCCCGGCACCGACGTGCCGCTGATCTGGGGCATCCTCTGGCACATCTTCCAGAACGGCTGGGAGGACAAGGAGTTCATCCGCCAGCGCGTTTGGGGCATGGATCAGATCAGGGAAGAGGTCAAGCGTTGGACGCCGGAGGAAACCGAGCGGGTCACGGGCGTGCCGGGATCGCAGCTCAAGCGGGTTGCCCGCACCCTGGCCAACAACCGGCCCTTCACCATCATCTGGTGCATGGGCGGCACCCAGCACACCAACGGCAACAACAACACCCGCGCCTATTGCGTGCTGCAGCTGGCGCTCGGCAACATGGGCACCTCGGGCGGCGGCACCAATATCTTCCGCGGCCATGACAACGTGCAGGGCGCGACCGACCTTGGCGTTCTCTCGCACACGCTGCCCGGCTATTACGGCCTGGCCGCGGGGTCCTGGGCGCACTGGGCCCGGGTCTGGGGCGAGGATCTGGATTGGCTCAAGGGCCAGTTCGCCACCGTCGGCGACAAGAACCTGATGAACTCCACCGGCATCCCGGTGTCGCGCTGGATCGACGGGGTTCTGGAAGACGCCGGCAACATCGACCAGCCCGAAAACGTCAAGGCCATGGTGCTCTGGGGCCACGCGCCCAACTCGCAGACCCGCATGGTCGAGATGAAACAGGCGATGGAAAAGCTCGACCTGCTGGTCGTGATCGATCCGTATCCGACGGTCTCGGCGATTTTGCATGATCGTCAGGACGGTGTGTACCTGCTGCCGGCCTCGACCCAGTTCGAGACCTACGGCTCTGTCACCGCATCGAACCGGTCGATCCAGTGGCGCGAAAAGGTGGTCGAACCGCTCTTCGAATCGAAGCCCGACCAGGAGATCATCGGTCTCTTCGCGCAGAAGTTCGGCTTTGCCGATCGCCTCTTCCGCAACATCGCACTGGAGGCGGACGGCGTGACGCCGAATGTCGAGGACACGCTGCGCGAGATCAACGGCGGCATGTGGACCATCGGCTATACCGGGCAGTCGCCGGAACGGCTGAAGCTGCACATGGAAAACCAGCACACCTTCGACCGGACCACGCTTCAGGCGATCGGCGGCCCGGCCGACGGCGACTATTACGGTCTGCCCTGGCCCGCCTGGGGCACGGCCGAGATGGGGCACCCCGGCACGCCGAACCTCTACGACATGTCGAAGCCTGTCAGCAAAGGCGGCCTGACCTTCCGCGCCCGGTTCGGCGTGGAACGCGACGGCGACAACCTGTTGGCCGAAGGCGTCTACAGCCAGGGCTCGGAACTGCAGGACGGCTATCCCGAATTCACCATGCAGATGCTGATGGATCTGGGATGGGACGCCGACCTGACGGAAGAAGAGCGCGCCGCCATCGAAGCGGTGGCCGGGCCCAAGACGAACTGGAAAACCGACCTGTCGGGCGGCATCCAGCGCGTCGCCATCGCCCATGAATGCGCCCCCTTCGGCAACGCCAAGGCGCGCGCCGTGGTCTGGACCTTCCCCGACCCGGTGCCGCTGCATCGCGAGCCGCTCTATACCAACCGGCGCGATCTGGTGGCGGATTATCCGACCTACGAAGACCGCAAGTTCTATCGCCTGCCGACGCTCTACAAGTCGATCCAGGACAAGGACTTCTCGGCCGACTACCCGATCATCCTCACCTCGGGCCGTCTGGTCGAATACGAGGGCGGCGGCGACGAGAGCCGGTCCAACCCGTGGCTCGCCGAGCTGCAGCAGGACATGTTCGTCGAGATCAATCCGCGCGACGCCAACAACCTCGGCGTTCGCGACGGGGCGCAGGTCTGGGTCGAGGGGCCGGAAGGCGGCAAGGTCAAGGTCATGGCCATGCTGACCAACCGGGTGGGCGAGGGCGTGGCCTTCATGCCCTTCCACTTCGGCGGCCACTTCCAGGGCGAAGACCGCAGATCGAAATATCCGCCGGGGGCAGATCCTTACGTCCTTGGGGAATCCACCAATACCGCGCAGACCTACGGCTACGACTCGGTCACTCAGATGCAAGAGACCAAGGCCACGCTCTGCAAGATCTACGCGGCTTGAAAGGAGGAATGAGAAATGGCTAGAGCGAAATTCCTCTGCGACGCCGAGCGCTGCATCGAATGCAACGCCTGCGTGACCGCGTGCAAGAACGAGCACGAGGTGCCCTGGGGCATCAACCGCCGCCGGGTCGTCACCATCAATGACGGCAATCCCGGCGAGCGGTCGATCTCGGTCGCTTGCATGCACTGCTCCGACGCGCCCTGCATGGCCGTCTGCCCGGTGGACTGCTTCTACCAGGACGAGGAGGGCGTGGTCCTGCATTCGAAGGACCTGTGCATCGGCTGCGGCTATTGCTTCTACGCGTGCCCCTTCGGCGCGCCGCAATACCCGCAGGCCGGCAACTTCGGCAGCCGCGGCAAGATGGACAAGTGCACCTTCTGCAAGGGCGGCCCGGAAGAGACCCACTCGACCGCCGAGTTCGCCAAATACGGCCGCAACCGGATCGCCGAGGGCAAACTGCCGATCTGCGCCGAGATGTGCTCGACCAAGGCGCTGCTGGCGGGTGACGGAGACGACGTCAGCGACATCTACCGCGAACGCGTCGTCGCCCGCGGCTTCGGCTCCGGCGCCTGGGGCTGGGGCACGGCCTACGACCAGAAGGGCGGGTAAGCGCAGGGCGGGGTCTGCCCGCAACATGCCCGGGGTGCGCATTCGTTGCGCACCGACCGCAGCAAATCAAAAGCGCCCCGGCCAATGGCGCGGGGCGCTTTCGATTTCGACCGGCAGTACGATTCCATCACCGCCACCAACCACCAACACCCCCACCACGCGTTTGCGCCAACATCAACAATCCCAACGCCTTACCCCCCATCCCCATGGGGCCGCCCCCGGCATCGCGCGCGGCCAAGCCCCTTTCCTTCCCCCATCCGCCGCGCTACGTTTTCCGGACAGCCGACCGGGAGGACCCAAATGATCCGCATCCTTCTTCTCACCCTGGCCCTCTCCCTCGGCCTGCCCGCCGGACTCACAGCCCAGGAAACGCCCCCGGACCCCGACCGTTCCGCCACCGGCGGGGCCCAGACACTCGAAGACATCCTCCGCCGCCAGCAGGGCTTGCCCATCGACGACCGGTTCCGCCGCGACGCCACCGGCGACCCCTCCGTCGCGGCGCCCTCGACCGACCAGCTCGGCACCCTCGGCGGTGCTTCGGACCCCGAGCTCTGGCGCGCGCTGCGCTACGGCACCGCCGATGTCACCGCCTCGACCAGCACCCCCGGCGCGACCCTGCTGATGCAGGACAGCGGCGCCGCCTGGCTCGAATTCCGCGAGGGACCGCTGCGGACCTGGGGCGGCTATGCCGTGCTCGGCATGCTCGGTCTTCTGATCCTGTTCCGCCTTCTGCGCGGCAAGATCATGATCGAGGCCGGCCCCGCCGGCACCACCATCGAACGCTTCAAGCCCATCGAGCGGTTTTCCCACTGGCTGCTCGCGGGGTCCTTCATCCTGCTTGCGATCACCGGCCTGATCGTCATCTTCGGGCGCAACGGGCTGATCGACTGGATCGGCAAGGACGCCTATGCCAACCTCGCACAGGTCTCGAAATGGGTGCACAACAACGTCGCCTGGGCCTTCATGCTGGCGCTGATCCTCGTCTTCGTCCTCTGGGTGCTGCGCAACCTGCCGCATTATCGCGACCTCGTCTGGCTGGCGAAGGCCGGGGGGCTTTTCAGCAAACACTCGCATCCGCCCGCGGGCAAGTTCAACGCAGGCCAAAAGCTGATCTTCTGGTCCGTCATCCTGCTTGGGGTCAGCGTCTCGGCCTCGGGCCTGGCGCTGCTCTTCCCGTTCGAGCTGCCGATGTTCGCCAAGACCTTCGTGGCGCTCAACCAGATCGGCGCACCGGGCTGGATCGGCATGGACCCGCTGCCCGAACAGCTGACCCCGCATGCCGAGATGCAGCTGGCGCAGGCCTGGCACGGCATCGTCGCCTTCGCGATGATCGTTATCATCATCGCCCATATCTATATCGGTTCGGTGGGCATGGAGGGGGCCTTCGATGCCATGGGCGACGGTCAGGTGGATCTCAACTGGGCCAAGGAACACCATTCGCTTTGGGTCGAAGAAGTTCAGGCGGACGCCAAGGCAGCGCCCAAGGGCGCGACACCGGCGGAATAGCTCCTTGCGGTCGGCCGTTTTCGCCGCGCTTCTGGCCGCCCCGGTCTGGGCGGATGGCTATGGCGTGCTCGAGGGCCACGGCGGCCCGGTGATGGATGTCGCGGTATCTGCGGACGGGACCCGGGCCCTGACCGCGAGTTTCGACAATTCGGTGGGCTACTGGGACCTCGGCTCCGGCGCCGTGACCTGGCTTGAAGGCCACGAGGCGGCGGTGAAGGCCGCGGTCTTCGCCGGGCCAGGCCGGGCGGCGAGCGCGGGCGACGATTTCGCCATCGAGATCTGGGATCTCGACACGGCCCGGCGGGCGCATCGGCTCGAGGGTCACCAGGGGCAGATCAAGGATCTCGCCGTCTCGCCGGACGGCACCGAACTTGCCTCGGCCGGATGGGATGGAACTGTCGGGCTTTGGTCGCTTGAAACGGGCCGGCATGACGCCTGGCTCAAAGGTCACGACGGTGCGGTCAACGACGTGGTCCATGCGGGCAACCGGATCTACACCGCCTCTGCCGACGGAACGATCCGTGTGTGGGACCGGGAAACGGGCGCGCAAACGCGCGTCCTCGTGCGCCACGGCTTTGGCGTTACCTGCCTGCTGCTGAACGAGGCTGCCGGCTGGCTGGTCTATGGCGCCGTCGACGGCGGCACCCGGGTCATGGACCTCGCCAGCGAAGAGATCCTGGCCGATCTCACCCTCGACCGGCGCCCGGTGCTGGATATCGCGGTGAACCCGGACCTGACGCAGATCGCGGTCGGCGACGGCGAGGGGCATATCATGGTGGTCGACACGGGGCGCTGGGACATCGTCCACGATTTCCGCGCCGCCAAACGCGGGCCGATCTGGGCCCTGGCCTATGACGCCACCGGCGAGACCGTTCTGGCGGGCGGCATCGACGATGCTGCCTATGTCTGGCCGGTCGGCGCCAAGGCGGACGGTCCGATCATCGGCACGGCCGAGCGCGGGTTCCTACAGGATCCCGCGACGATGTCGAACGGCGAACGCCAGTTCCGCCGCAAATGCTCGATCTGCCACAGCCTGTCGGACGATGGCCTGCGCCGGGCCGGTCCGTCGCTTGCGGGCCTTTTCGGCCGCAAGGCGGGCAGCGTGCCGGGCTATTTCTACTCCGACATCGTGGCGAATGCCGATATCGTCTGGAACGAGACCACCATCGACGCCTTGTTCGACCTCGGTCCCGACCATTATATTCCCGGCACCAAGATGCCAATGCAGCGCATCACCAACCCGCAGGACCGCGCCGATCTGATCGCGTTTCTGAAGGAACATACGAAAGGCTGACCCCATGCGTGCCATGTATCTCGCCTTTGCCGCCATTGCCGTCATCGCCGTCGGTGCCTGGTACGGGCTGAACGAGGCCGGGTTCTCGTCGGCCGAACGCAGCAGCGGCGATGCCGTGCGGCTTGACTGAATCTGCCACGGGGCCACGAATTTTCGTCGAAAATTCGTCCACACCCGACCATGCGCGATCTGCTTGCACCGCGCATGTTTCTCTGAGACGGTCCGCCAAACGAACGGGAAAAACGCGCGCATGGGGGAGATCTGGCAAGGCCTGACGGCCGCCTTCCGGCTGATCGTGACCTTTGACGCAGATCTCGTCGAGATTACCCTGCGCTCGCTTCAGGTCACGCTCACCGCCGTCGCCATCGCCTGTGCGATCGCCCTGCCGCTGGGCGCCTGGCTGGCCATCCAGCGCTTTCGCTACCGCCGCACGGTCATCGCGCTTCTGAACGCGCTGATGGGCCTGCCGCCCGTCGTCGTGGGATTGATCGTCTATCTCTTCCTGTCGCGCCAGGGCCCCTTTGGCGCGCTCAACCTCATCTTCACCCCCACCGCCATGATCATCGCCCAGGTGATCATCGTCACGCCGCTCATCGCCTCGATCGCCCACCAGGCGATCCGCGAGCTATGGGCCGACTACCATGACCTTCTGATCAGCCTGAACGCCACCAAGCGCCAGCGCATGGCCACGCTGATCTGGGACGCCCGCCGCGCGCTGATGACCGCCGCGCTCGCCGGGTTCGGCCGCGCCATCGGCGAGGTCGGTGCGGTGATGATCGTCGGTGGCAATATCGACCATGTCAGCCGGATCCTCACCACCGCCATCGCGCTGGAGACCTCGAAGGGCAACTTCGCCCTCGCCCTGGGCCTCGGTTTCGTGCTGATTGGGCTGGCCATCGCGGTGAATCTGATGATCCACGGCCTCGGCCGCACGGAACGAGAGGGCACGTGGTGACCGCGATCCTTCCCCTGCAAGTCCGCGCGGCCAAGGTCCGCCGGCGGGGCAAGACCATCGTCGGCCCGGTCGACCTCGACTTGACGGACGTCGGCACCACCATCGTCATGGGCCCGAACGGCGCCGGCAAGACCACGCTTTTGCATATGCTGCACGGGCTTGCGCGCCTGTCGGGCGGCGCCATTGCCTGGAACATGCCGACACCGGAGGCCCAGACCAGACAGGCCTTCGTCTTCCAGGCCCCCGTGGTGCTGCGCCGGTCGGTCCGCGACAACATCGCCTATCCGCTGATCCTGCACGGGACTCTGAAGTCCGAAGCCCGCCAGCGTGCCACCGACTGGGCCGAACGTGTGGGGCTCGCCGAGGCCCTCAAACGCCCTGCCACAGTACTGTCGGGCGGTGAAAAGCAGAAGCTCGCCCTTGCCCGCGCGCTGATTCGCGAGCCTCAGGTGCTGTTCCTCGACGAACCCACCGCCAATCTCGACGGCCGCTCGACCCGCGAGATCGAAACGATCCTCAAACGGACCGCCGCCGAGGGCACGCGCATCGTGATGACCACGCACAATATCGGGCAGGCGCGGCGCTTGGCATCCGAGGTGATCTTTCTCTATCGTGGCCGGGTGCACGAGGCGACTCGCGCCGACGCCTTCTTCGCCGGGCCGAAGACGCCCGAAGCCGCGGCCTTCATCAAGGGAGACATCGTCGAATGATCCGTCTCATCAGCCTGATCGCCGCCCTGATCTGGTCGGCGGCAGCCCATGCCGATCAGATGCGCCTGGCGGTCACAACGTCGTTTCACAATTCCGGTCTTGCCGACATCCTTTTGCCGGAGATACAGGCCGATCTCGGCCTTCAGGTGCAACTCTTGGTCGTGGGTACGGGCCAGGCATTGCGGCTTGGCCGGGCAGGGGACGTGGACGCGATCCTGGTGCATTCCAGGGCCGCCGAAGAGGCCTTTGTCGCCGAAGGCTACGGCACGCACCGGCGCGAGATCATGTATAACGATTTCGTCCTCGTCGGCCCGGCCGGGGACCCGGCCGCCGTGGGCCCGCAAAGCGCCATCGGCAACGCACTCCGCCGGATCGCGGAAACACAGGCAATCTTCGTTAGCCGCGGCGACGACAGCGGCACCCACCGGCGCGAGCTGTCGCTGTGGGCGTCTGCCGGTATCGGTATCGACACCGCCGACCCGGCCTGGTACCGCGCCGCGGGGGCGGGCATGGGCGCCACGCTCAACGTCGCCTCCGGCATGGGCGGCTACGTGCTGACCGACCGCGCCAGCTGGCTCAACTTCGCCAACAAGGACGGCCTGACGATCCTGTTTCAGGGCGACCCGGCGCTGTTCAACCAATACGCTTATCTGCCGGTCGACCCGGCGCAGCACGCCCATGTGAAACACCGCCTCGCGCAAAAGCTGGAAGGCTGGCTGGTATCACCCAAGGCCCAGGCGATGATCGGCGCCTACGAGATCGGCGGGCAGCGGCTCTTCACCCCCAATGCCACCGACGCCGACGCGCCGGCGGAGGGCTGAGATGGCGTATCCCAGCCATGCCGGGCTTCAATGCGGCCCATGCGGGGGGGCGGACCGATGACTGACCGTTTTCTGATCGCACCGGACCCCGCCGATCCGCGCCTGACACGCGCGGTCGAGGGCGTCGATCACGACGGCAACCGCACCACGATCAATGTGGTGATGGAACGCCCGCTGACGATCTTTCTGAACGGGCAAGAGATCGTCACGGCGATGACCATCGGCGACTATCCGGAATATCTCGCGCTGGGATTTCTGTTGAACCAAGGCATGTTACGGCGCGAAGATGATGTGACCTCGGTGGACTATGACGACGATCTGGAGGTTGTCGTGGTCCGCACCGCCCGCCAGACCGACTACGAGGACAAGCTGAAGAAAAAGACCCGCACCTCGGGCTGTGCGGTCGGCACGGTCTTTGGCGATATAATGGAGGGATTGCAGGGGGTTAGACTTCCTTCCTCACCTGTGCGCACATCCTGGCTCTATAGCCTCGCGCATCAGATCAACACCGCCCCCAGCCTCTATCTCGAGGCCGGGGCCATCCACGGCACTGTGCTGTGCCGCGCCGATAAGCCTTTGGTCTATATGGAAGATGTCGGCCGCCACAACGCCGTTGACAAGATCGCGGGGTGGATGTTCGAAACCGGTACCGGCCCCGACGACAAGATCCTCTACACCACCGGGCGCCTGACCTCGGAAATGGTGATCAAGACCGCCCAGATGGGCATCCCGGCCCTGGCGTCGCGCTCGGGCTTCACCGCCTGGGGCGTCGAAATCGCGCAACAAATCGGCCTGACCCTGATCGGACGCATGCGCGGCAAGCGCTTTGTCTGTCTCGCCGGTCAGGACCGCCTGATCTGGGACGCCGATGCCGCTGACGTTCCGGACGAGGACCGCAAACACCGCCGGAAAAGCGCCGGTGCCAACTAGGGTCCCCGGCGTCATCCTTGCAGGCGGCCTGGCCCGGCGCATGGGCGGGGGCGATAAGTCCTTGAAGCTGCTTGGCGGCCGGACGATCCTGGCGCATGTCATCGACCGGCTCCGCCCGCAGGTGTCGCACATGGCGCTCAACGCCAACGGCGACCCGGCCCGGTTCGCGGCCTACGGATTGCCCGTGATTGCCGATTCTCTGCCGGACTACCCGGGCCCCCTGGCAGGTGTGCTGGCAGGGCTCGACTGGGCTGCGGGTCAGGGCGCGGACGCGATCGTGACCGTCGCCGCCGATACTCCGTTTTTCCCGATGAATTTGGCTTCGTGCCTGCGGGCCGCCGCGAAGACCGCAGGCCAGCCCATCGCCCTGGCCGCCACGCCGCATCCCGAAGGGAGGCAACTGCGGCATCCCACCTTCGGCCTCTGGCCTGTCGCCCTGCGCGACGACCTGCGCGCCGCCCTGCGGCAGGGCCTGCGCAAGATCGTCCTCTGGACCGACGCTCACGGTGCCGCGAACGCCCCGTTCGACGCCGATCCCTACGACCCGTTCTTCAATCTCAACACGCCAGAGGATATGGTGAGCGCAGAAAGCATCTTAAGGACCCTCTCGTGACTGAGGTTTTCGGCGTAATCGGCTGGAAGAACACCGGAAAAACCGGCCTGATGGAGCGGCTCGTGGCCGAGATCACGGACCGCGGGCTGACGGTTTCCACGATCAAGCACGCCCATCACAGCTTTGACGTCGACCAGCCCGGCAAGGACAGCCATCGCCATCGGGTGGCGGGGGCGCAGCAGGTGTTGCTGGCGTCCGCCAACCGTTGGGCGCTGATGAGTGAACTGCGCGGCAACGCAGAGCCATCGCTGGACGAGTTGATCGCCAAGCTTGCGCCCGTCGATCTGGTGCTGGTCGAAGGCTACAAACGCGACCGGCACCCCAAGCTGGAAACCCATCGCGCAGCCACCGGGCAGCCCCTGATCGCGGCCGAGGACGACAGCGTTCTGGCGATTGCAAGCGACACCGCACATCCCGGCCTGAACCGTCCGGTCTTCGATCTCGACGACACCGCCGGGATCGCGGACTTCATCCTGCGGGAGACCGGGCTGACCGCGTTGCCCAGGACCGGATCGTGAAACCGCCACGGCTGAAGAACGACTGTTTCGCGTTGCCGCCGGGCGTGGACTGGACCCCGGTAGATCAGGCCCACGCCCGCCTGCAGGCGGTGCTGCACCCGGTGACCGGCGTGGAAGATCTTGAGTCGACGGACTCGGTGGGCCGCATTCTCGCGGCCGATGCCGTTGCGCTCAGGTCCAATCCGCCGATGCCGAACTCGGCCGTGGACGGGTTTGGCTTTGCCGCCGTCGGCACCGGCGAGGGCGTGCAGATATTGCCCCTTGCGCCGGGGCGTGCGGCGGCCGGGGCGCCGTTCGAAGGGGCGGTTCCTCCCGGCCATGCGGTGCGGATCCTGACCGGGGCGGTCCTGCCCCCGGGGATCGATACCGTGGTGCTGGAAGAGGACGTCACCGCCGAAGACGCCAGGATCGCATTTCACGGGCCGGTGAAACCGGGTGCGAACACCCGCCGGGCCGGGGAGGATGTGGCGGCGGGGGCGGTGGTTCTGCAGGCCGGCACAAAGCTGCGGGCCCAGGAACTGGCGATCCTCGCCGCGGTTGGGGTCCACCGGGTGCGCGTGCACCGCCGGCTGCGGGTTGGGATCCTGTCCACCGGGGATGAAATCCGGCCCGTGGGCAGGACCGCCGCGCCGCACCAGATCTACGATGCCAACCGGCCGATGCTGCTGGCTCAGGTGGCGGACTGGGGGTACGCGGCCATCGATCTGGGACATGTGCGCGATGATCGGGAAGACCTTCGGTCGCGGCTCGACGAGGCTGCGGAGCGGGTGGATGTCGTCCTGACCTCGGGCGGGGCATCGGCCGGCGACGAGGATCATGTTTCGGCCTTGCTGTCGGAAACCGGGACGATGGAGCTCTGGCGCATCGCGATCAAGCCCGGGCGTCCGCTGGCGCTGGGGCTCTGGGCCGGCGTTCCGGTTTTCGGGCTGCCGGGCAATCCGGTGGCGGCCTATGTCTGTGCGCTGGTTTTCGCGGCGCCCGCGTTCGGGGTGTTGGCGGGCGGCGGCTGGCGGGTAGCGCGGGGATTTGAGGTACCGGCGGCATTCTCCAAGACCAAGAAACCGGGACGGCGCGAATATCTGCGGGCGCGGCTGAACCGGGACGGCGCGGCAGAGGTGTTCGCCTCGGAAGGCTCGGGGCGGATATCGGGGCTGGCCTGGGCCGACGGGCTGGTCGAGATCGGGGACGGGGCACGCGTGATCGGGCCGGGCGATCCGGTGCGGTACATTCCGTTTTCAAGCTTTGGGTAGGTGACCGAACCGGCAGACCACACGCGGCCAGCGTGATCGGGTAGCTTGGAGCGCCGGAAATGGCGAAGGCAACAACGACGGCGGGGAAATTGACGTGAAGATGCGAAATGCCATGTTTGTTACGACGCTTTTGCTCGCGGCAACGGCTGCGCTGGCCCATCAGGGCGTTCGGAACCCGGCCGTGAAGGCCCGCATGGATGCGATGGGGGCGATCTCGGAAAACACCAAAATCCTGGGGGCAATGGCAAAGGGAGAGCTGTCCTTCGACGCCCGGGCCGCGCGGGAGGCCGCACGCGCCATCGCAACAACGGCTTCGGACGTGCCCGGGCTGTTCGAAGCGCCCGAGACGGACCCCAAGTCAGAGGCCCTGCCGGCGATCTGGGATCGCTTCGACGACTTTGTCGTGAAAACAGAGACGATGGTCGCGGCGGCAGATGCCGCGTCGACCAGCATTGAAACGCCTGCCGATCTGCGCGCGGCGCTGTCGGCAATCGGTGCGACCTGCAAGGCGTGCCACGAGGCGTACCGCCAATAGGTCGACGAATTGCCATTCAATCGCCGGGATGCTGCGGCCGCTGCGGTTTGGGGGGAGTTCTCGCCTGAGACCCGTCCAGACGGGTGCTTTTCACGGAAACACCTTTTCGTAAAGTCAGTCGGGGCTCTCGAACGAAAGCGCCGTCTTCACGGCCTCCAGCAGGTCCGCCCTGCTGACGGGTTTCATCAGACGGATGTCTTCGGGGTGAAGCCCGTTTCCGTGAATAGCCGCCTCGCTCGCGTAGCCCGACATGAACACGATCGGCAGATCCGGCCGTATGACCCTGAGATCTCTTGCCAGGGCGGTGCCTTGCAGGCGGCCCGGCATCACGATGTCGGTTATGAGAATGTCATACGTCGGGTCGGCTTCGAACGCCGCCTTCGCCTCGTCTCCGCTGTTGGTTGAGTGAACGTCATATCCGCCGCTTCTGAGCAGGGCCGAGATGATTCTTCGGACGTCCGGTTCGTCCTCTGCCAGCAGAATTCGGGCTCCGCCCATTAACCACTCCAACGTTTCACCGACATGTCGCGCCCGCGCGCCCTTGCATAGCATATAGTTTGCCCGGAAGTAGAGTTCGAACATCGTGCCGGTTGCGGATCTCATGGCCCGTTCCGGCCGGACCTGGGCCCCCGCTTTCTGCCGGCGCCGATCCTGCGATGCGCCAGACCCATGCCGCCGCGCCTGGTCGGGTTCGACCCTTCAGCCCGGTCGCAGAGGCCGGAGCCGCATCGGCCGTCGCGTTGTCCGGAGATATTTTGGCTCACCGCGCTCTGGAGGTCCGGGTGACGTTGCGTTAACCTGGCGTGGCTTTGGGAGTACGCGCAGATGCCCGGAATCGACTGCAACTATCTACGTTTGGCGACCGAAGAGGACCTGTCGAGCGCATTGGCGGACGCCGCGTGCGTGCATTGCGGTGCTTCGGCCGCAGAGCTTTTGCGGAAGGGCGAGCTTCTTGAGGTGTGCGCAGAGGAGTTTGCCTCTGACATCACCGATGGCGGACGGGTCCTGACCCCCATCGCCTTGTGTCCGGGCTGCCATGATCGCCATCACCGCGATGCGCGCGGCAACCACAACCCCTGTCAGATCAAGGCGCGCCTCAGCCGCGAAATGCTGGACTAGGTGTGATCCACCCACGGTATCCGCGCCGGCAGGGATCTCGGCCCGCCCTGTCTGAAGGATCTGCGTCGCTCCAGCGGGGCCGCCAAAGGCCCGGGAACGCGGCAGGTTGGAAAGTTCTGAGAGCGGCGGGTGGCGCAGTTTTTTGCGATCCGTGCGGTGTGCACTGCCGACCCGGCCTACCTGCTTTGGCGTGCACTCTCGGCGACCCGTGACATCCGGCTGCGCGACGAATCGGTCGCGCGATCATCACGCCAGGGTTGAGAGAACGCGGTATTCAGGCGGTGGCTGATCCGAATTACACCCCTCGATGCTGTTATAACTTGATCTAACAGCACAATATATGTGCATCGCACGGTAGAAATGGACGGCGCAATTGTGTAATGTCAGTCCAATACAAACCACTCGGGCAGACAATAAAGATGGCCAGAAAACCCACCACCGCCAGAAAGACCACGACCCGCCGGACCACGAAACCCAGGACAAAACCGGCCGCAGCCACGGCTGCGCGCGAGGCAGAGGCAACCAAGACCCCGACGCACGCGGCCGACCCCGTCGGTGCACAGGTTGCGGGCAAGATCTTGGGCAAGCGCGAGTTGATCGACCGGGTGGTCACCGCGTCCGGCATCAAGAAGAGCGCCGCCAAGCCGGTGATCGAGGCGATGCTGCGCGAATTGGGCGAGGCCCTGTCGCAGGGTGATACGCTGAATTTACAGCCGCTTGGCAAGGGCATCGTCAAGAACCGCAAGGACCTTGAGAATGCCGAAGTGATCGAGTTACGCCTGCGCCGCAGCAAGCTGGCGATCAAGGCAGCCGCCGCACCCCGCCCCGACCCTCTTGCGGAGGCCGCGGAGTAGCGCTACACCACCCGCCGTTGGGTGATTAGCTCAGTGGTAGAGCGCTTCGTTCACATCGAAGATGTCGGCGGTTCAAATCCGTCATCACCCACCATTTTCCACGGCACAAGCCGATCCGGGACATTTGTCGTGGCAGGGCCGGTGTCAGTGACATAATCAGCCGTTATATGGCGGCTTCCCTTGAATATCGGGCAGGCAACTGAATTTGGGAGCCGCCAAGGCGGACTGCAAGGCCGTCGGCGCGCCGTCGGACGGTGTGGCGGCACGCGATTAGCGCCGCGACGGTCGAAGCCGGCAAAATCCGCCGCCGGGTATTCTGGCATCCGGCTGCGTTGAAGGGGCTATCGGCTGTGCTAAGCTGGCGTTGCGCCCGGGCCGAAAGGCCAGGGCGCGGTATTGAAATGATTTTGAAAAGGATATGATGTGAAGCGCAGTCTTCTGGCGGCGTGTGCCGCGTTGATCCCGGCCGGGCTTTGGGCCGCAGGGCCGGAATATAACACCGATGGTGAGATGCTGTTGCCCAAGGGCTACGAGACCTGGGTGTTTGTCGGTTCGAACCTGGGCCTTGGGTATGTCGAAGAACCCGCGCCCGCGGGCGGGCCGCTGTTCCACAACGTCTATATGGAAACCGAGGCTTATCTGAGCTTCATGGAAACCGGTGAATTCCCCGATCCGACCCAGTTCGTCTTCGAGGTCTATGGGGCAGGTGACAAGGAGGCCGGCGGCGAGTTGACCGAAGGGCAGTTCAACGAAGGCCCGCTGATGTCCGTCGAGGCCGCGATCAAGGATTCGAACCGGCCGGTCTTTCCCGACAGCAAGGAAATGTGGGCCTACTACTTTTTCTCGGCCGACGACGAGGGAACCCCGGATTCGGCCGCACGCGCCTTTCCCGACAGCGCCTGCTGGTCCTGCCACGACCGGCATGCAGGCTATGACAATGTCTGGGTCCAGTTCTATCCGCGCCTGAAGGCGCGGCTGGGGCTGTAGCGCGGCGGACTTGCGCATGGCCGTGCGGTTCGATAGACCGCGCTGCGGTGCCGGGTGATTAGCTCAGTTGGTAGAGCGCTTCGTTTACACCGAAGATGTCGGCGGTTCGAGCCCGTCATCACCCACCATTCCCTTCACGTACCGCCACCCGGCGTGGCCTGACCGCAAGAGGTCGCAATCGGAGCATGACGGACATCCTCCGCCCGGATAGGCTGCCCCTGCGGGAGGCGTGGCAAGGGAGGCAGACGACATGAAATCGCAATACCGGGTCGTGGTGATCGGCGGCGGTGTCGTCGGTGCATCGGTGCTCTATCATCTGGCGAAATTCGGCTGGACCGACGTGGTGATGCTGGAACGCCGGCGTCTGGCTTCGGGTTCTTCCTGGCACGCGGCGGGAGGCTTTCACGCGCTGAACGCCGACCCGAACATGGCGGCGCTGCAGGCCTATACCATCGACCTGCTGAGCGAGATCGAAGCGGAATCGGGCCAGAATATCGGCATGCATATGACCGGTGGGCTGACCCTGGCCGGCACGCCCGAGCGCTGGGAATGGCTGCAGGCGACGTACCGGATCTTCCAGTCGATCGGCATCGAGGATTGCGAGCTTCTGAGCCCCGAAGAGGCGCGGAAACGCTGTCCGATCATGTCCACCGACGGCGTGCTTGGCGCGATGTGGGCCGACCGCGAGGGGTATCTGGACACCACCGGAACGGTGCAGGCCTATGCCACCGCCGCCAGGAAACGTGGCGCGGAATATTACGAGGGCGTCAAGGTCGAGGAACTGATCCAGACCGCCGACGGCTGGCGGGTGGTCACCGACAAGGGCACCATCGCCTGCGAGCATGTGGTCAATGCCGCCGGGCTCTGGGCCAAGCAGGTCGGCCGCATGGCCGGGATCGAACTGCCGGTTTCGCCGCTCAAGCACCACTATCTGGTCACCGACACGATCCCAGAAGTCGCGGCGTCGGATTTCGAGATGCCGATGACCGTGGACCTGGAAGGCTTCACCTATATGCGCCAGGACCAGAAGGGCGTGCTGGTGGGCATCTACGAGATCGATTACGAGCACTGGGCCATGGATGGCGCGCCGTGGAACTACGGCGAAGAGCTGTTCCAGGAACAACTCGACCGGATCGAGAACGAGCTGATGCTGGGGTTCGCGCGGTACCCCGCAATTCAGGATGTGGGCATCAAAACCTGGGTCAACGGCGCCTTCACCTTCTCGCCCGACGGCAATCCGCTGGTCGGGCCGGTCCAGGGCAAGCCGGGCTATTGGTGTGCCTGCGCGGTGATGGCGGGATTCCTGCAGGGCGGGGGGGTCGGCAAAACCCTGGCCGAGTGGATGATCCATGGCGAGCCCGAGGCCGACGCTTGGTCGATGGATGTCGCGCGCTATGGGGCGCATGCCACCAACAAGGAATATATCCGCCAGACGACCGGTCAGTTCTATTCCCGCCGCTTCGTGATGACCTATCCCAACGAACAGCTCTGGGCCGGACGGCCGTTGAAAATGTCGCCCGCTTACAGCGAGATGACGGCCGCGGGTGCCCGGTGGGGCGAAAGCTGGGGGCTGGAGGTGCCGATCTACTTCGCGCCGGACGGATTCGAGGAAGAGCCGTCGCTAAAACGCTCCAATGCCTTCGAGATCGAGGCGGCCGAGGCCAGGTCGGTGCGCGACGGCGTCGGTCTTCTCGATATCTCGGGTTTCTCCCGCTACCGGATTTCGGGGCCGAACGCCGAGGCCTGGCTCGACCGCATGTTCTCGACCAGGCTGCCGAAACCCGGCCGGGCGCGGCTGGCGGTGATGCTGTCGCCCGAGGGGCGGCTCAAGGGTGATCTGACGCTGTTCAACTGGGGCGATGGGACCTGGTGGATCATGGGGTCCTACTACCTGCGCAGCTGGCATATGCGCTGGTTCCACGATCATCTGGAGCCCGGCGTCGTCGTGCGCGACATTTCCGACGGTGTCGTCGGTTTCTCGCTCTCGGGCCCGAAATCGACCGAGGTGCTCGATCGTGTCACCGACGGGCCTGCGGGCCTCCCCTTCATGGGTTGCGCCGCGCGCGACGTCGGCATGATCCGCGCCCATGTCGCGCGGCTGTCGGTTTCGGGCGAGTTGGGCTATGAGATCAACTGCCGCGCCTCGGAACATATCGCGTTGCGCCGGACACTGCTGGAGGCCGGGGCCGAAAGCGGCATGGTCGAATACGGGTTCAACGCCATGTTGTCGCTGCGGCTGGAGAAGTCCTTTGGCATCTGGTCGGCCGAATTCACCCAGGATCGCACGCCGGGCATGACCGCCATGGACCGCTGGATCGCCTGGGACAAGGGCGACTTCGTCGGCCGCGAGGCTGCGCTGGCCGAACGCGACGGCAACGGCCCGGCACAGCGTCAGGTCACGCTGGAAATCGATGCCGACGGCGCGGATGCCAGCGGCTACGAACCGGTCTGGTCGAATGGCGCGCGCGTGGGCTTCGTCACCTCGGGCGGCTATGGCCACACGGTGGGCAAGTCGCTCGCCATGGCGCTGGTCGACCGCGACCGGGCCGAGCCGGGCACCGAGCTGTCCGTCCATGTGGTGGGCGTCGAACGCGCCGCGCGGGTGATCCCGCCGTCGCCCTACGACCCCGAAGGCCGGGCGATGCGCGGGCGCTGATCGCCGCGAGCTACACTGCCGAACGAAAAAGGGCCGCCCGAGGGCGGCCCAATTCGTTGCTATGCGGCGCGATCAGACGAAGTTGAACACCATATCGTCCAGCATGATCAGCGTGCCGTCGCCGCCGAGCCCGGCATTGGTGCCGCCCGACACCTCGAAGGTCACGAGCGACACGGCGTCGAACTGGCTATCGAAGAACACCTGCGTCGCTGGTCCGGTGCCGACGGTGAAGGTCTGCCCGGCACCGGTTGCCACATAGTCGGTGATAAAGAAGAACGGGTTTTCTGGATCCTCGAATGTCTCCAGAGTGTAGCCCGTTGCGGTCACGGTCATCCCGTCGCGGAACACGCCGGACAGGAACGCGCTTTCCAACTCGACGTCAACGCCTTCTTCGGAGCCTTCACCCAGGATCGTGCCGGGGCTGTAGATCTCCAGCGCATCGCCGCCCAGGTTGGTGAGCGCGTTGAAGGGCGAAGAGTCGCCGTTGGTGTAGGGCAACGTTCCACCGCGCCCGGTCACCTCGTCGGTTTCCACGACCGCCGCGTTCGTGCTGAACACGAAGTCTTCGTAGACCCCGATCTGGACGAGGAAATTGCCCGGATCGCCGTCGTCGACATCGTCGAAGTTCAGCGTGACGCCGGTCGCGACAGGTTCGGGGTTGGTCACATTGACCGTCACCGCCCCGGTTTCGACGCTGTTGAAATAGCCGTTGCCGTCATCGACCGTGTAAACCAGCGTCGCGCTGGTCGCCTCGCCGTCCACAAGGCCGAACTGCGCCGGATCCAGCTCGATCACATTGCCGGTATTGGTGAAGGTCACGGCTGTGGCTTCCTCGCCCTCAACGAACGATGTCACGGTGATCGTCAGCGTGTCGCCCGGCGCCGGGTCGGGATCGCTGACCAGCGTGTTGAGGTCGAACGAGATATTGCCGGTATCGACGTCGAGATCGTAGTTGACCGTCAGCGGCGTCGCGGTCGGCGCCCGGTTGCCGGTCAATTCAAGGGTGATCGCGCCAGTGTCGGACAGGCTGCCGTCGGTCGCGGTATATTGCAGAACCGCCGTCGTCGCATCATCCTCGCCCAACGCGAACTGCCCGACGTCGATAAACACCGTGTCACCTGAACCCAGTGTCGGCTGAACCGTGGCGGGCACGCCGCCGACGAGAAGCTGCAAGGTTGCATCGTTGACGATCGATACAGGGTCGCCATCCGGATCAGAGATCAAGTCGGTAAGATCGACGGCTATTGTAGTCAGACCGGCGACCGAGAGGAACTGCGTGTCGTCCTCTGCCACCGGCGCCGCATTCGCCGATGGAGCGCCGGTGATGTTCAGCGTCACCACGCCGGTGGCCGAGCTGTTCGGCGCGCCGCTTCCGTCGTCGACGGTGTAGCCCAGCGAGACGGTGATCGTCTCGCCGTCATTGGCGCCGAACTGCGTCGGATCGACCGTAACAACCCCGTTCACCAGGGTGAACTCCGCCTCGATCTCGCCGCCCTCGTCGCCGAAGGCTGCCGAGGTGATCGTCAGCGTGTCGGGATCGACGTCGCTGACCAGCGCGTTCAGGTCGATGATCACATTGCCGGCAGCTTCGTCCACCGCGATGGTGTCGTCCTGGGCGACCGGCGCGTTGTTCGGGTTGCCTGTGGCCACCCCGGTGATCACGATGACCACCTCGCCGGTGTCGCTGCTGTTCGACTGGCCGCTGCCGTCGTCGACCGTGTAGCTTGCAGTCAGCGTCAGCTCTTCGCCGTCGGCCAGCCCGAACTGGGTCGGGTCGATCGTCAGGACGCCGTCGCCACCAAGGGTGAATGCGACCGGGTCCTCGCGGCCCGCGGCCGCGATCTCGACCGAAACGACGGTCAGCGTATCGCCCGGATCGGCATCGGTCACCAGGTTGAGCAGATCGACGCTGATATCGGTCTCGTCATCCTCTTCGACCACCGTGTCGCCTGCCACCGGCTGATTGTTGGTCGGCGGCGGCACGTCGCCGGCCGACCCGGTGACGGTCACCACGATCTCGCCGGTGGCCGAGTCGTTCCCCGCCCCGCTGTCGTCGGTGACCTGGTAGAGGATGGTGAAGTCCTCGACCTCGCCGTCATCCAGCCCGAACTCTACCGGATCGATGGTCAGCACGCTTCCCGCGATGGCCACGTTGATCGGCTGCTCGCGCCCGGAACTGTTGGTGATCGAAAGGACGCTGTAGCTCAGCACATCGTTGGCGTCGACATCCGAGGTCAAAGGTCCGAGGTCGATCACCAGATCGTCGCCGCTGCCTTCGTCGATGCTGGCGGTGTCGTCGGCCGCAAGCGGCTGGTCGTTGACCCCGTTGATGTCCACGGTCAGCGTTTCGGTCGAGACCCCGCCGTTACCGTCAGAGACGGTATACTCGACCTGGAAGCTTTCGCTGTCGCCGGCAGAGAGACTGTCGAACCCGGTGGTGTCGACACTTATGACGCCGCCCGTTTCGTTGATCGACGTGACCGCGCCGCCCGGCAGCAGGGTGACGCCGGAGATCGTCAGGACGTCGCCCGCATCCGGATCGGCCACAAGGCTGTTGAGGTCGACAATGGCGCCCGTCTGGTCCTCGAGGATGTCAAAGGTCGAAACCAAGGCCCCCGGCGCGTCGTTCAGGCCGGTGACCGTCACCGTCACGGTCGCCGTGTCGGTGCCGCCATTGCCGTCGGAAACGGTATAGCTGAACGTGTCGGTCGCGCTGTCGCCGACGCCGAGGTATTCGAACTGGCCATTCGGATCGTAGACATAGCTGCCATTGCCGTTGTCCAGAACCGTTCCGATCGTGCCGGTCAGATCGATGCCATCGGTGAGAAGGCTGTCGCCGTCTGGATCAGTGTCGTTGGCCAGGGCCGAGGCAGTGGTGAAAAACGTATCCTCATCCGTGGTAAAGCCGGTCCCGCCGTCGTCATTGGCGGTCGGGCCGTCATTTGCGCCGGTGATCGTTATGGTAACGGTCGCCGTGTCTGTCCCGCCGTTGCCGTCAGAGACGGTGTAGGTGAAGGTGTCCGTCGCGGTTTCGCCGACGGCGAGGCTTTCGAACTGGCCGTTCGGGTCGTAGCCGAAAGTGCCGTCACCGTTGTCGGTGACAAGGCCCACCGTACCGGTCGTATCGATGCCGGTGACCGACAGAGGATCGGTTTCGGGATCGCTGTCGTTGGCCAGCACGCTTGCCGTGGTAAAGCTGCTGTCCTCGTCGGTGGTAAAGCCCGCGCCGCTGTCGTCGGCTGCGGTGGGCGCGTCGTTCACGCCGGTGATCGTGACCGTCACGGTCGCGGTGTCGGTGCCGCCGTTGCCGTCGGTTACCGTGTAGCTGAAGGTGTCGGTCGCGGTTGCGCCGACGCCGAGGCTTTCGAACTGGCCGTTCGGATCGTAGGTGAACGTGCCGTTGCCATTATTGGTGACAATGCCGCCATTCGCGCTGACGGCATCGGCGGAGGCGACGCTCAGCACGTCGCCCGTGTCGGGATCGGTGTCGTTGGCCAGCACGCTGGCGGTGTTGACGGCGGTGTCTTCGTCGTACGAGGCCGTTTCGTCGTTCGCCGTGGGCGCGTCGTACACGCCGGTGATCGTGACTGTCACGGTCGCGGTGTCGCTGCCGCCGTTG
>JAAUYH010233105.1_pt1 | contig 21197 bp, 21 predicted proteins | sample 7278061 | NCBI WGS metagenome assembly JAAUYH01 (sample SAMN14350203, study PRJNA611818) | marine sediment metagenome | isolation source: surface marine sediment (0.6m) | place: French Polynesia: Moorea | collected 2018-08 | reverse complement strand
TTTTGACTTGCTTTCTACTTCTAATATCAGAGTATTTTCTAATTGTTTTTGTGATTTTACACTTACTCCTGCAAGAGAAAGCAGTTTAGTTAACTGTCGTTTCATATTTGTGATTTATGACAATGTTGCTGACATTTTAGCATAATAAGTCCTCTAGAACCAATATACCCTGAAAGGCGAAGAAGAGAAAGTAATAACAACAATTAACTAAGATTATTCCAAGTATCAGCAGCATCGTTTAATGCTTGTTCTACTGTTTTTTGTTTCAACATAGCAGCTTGTAAATTTTCATAAATAATTTTCTGTAATTGGTTAATATTGTCCTGGGGAGGCACTAAAATTTGAGCATCTTTTAATTGTTTGGCACTAATCGCAAGTGCTTGGGATAATGGGGTTTGTTCAGTTGAGTTTTCTTGCTCATTAATATAGGTTTCTACTGCTTCTACAGTTGAGGGTAAAACTTTAGCTTCGTTAGCAAAGTTTAATTGATTCTCGGTGTTAGTTACAAATTTGGCAAACTCAACCGCTTCTTCAGGTTTCTCGGTACTTTTAGGAATAACTAAATTCATCACTGCGACATTTCTTTTACCTGTTTCTCCTGTAATTTGTGGCGAGGCTGCGGACACTTTAGCAATGGTAGGGGCATTATTTATGATGACAGGAAATGACTCTGCACCGGTTGATAATAAAGCGACTTCTCCTGACTGATATAAGTCGATGGCGTGGCGATGGCCTTGGGTTAGGACTTCTGGGGGTAATAATTCTTGTTGATATAAATCTACCCAATAACGAAATGCTTCTAACCCTTCTGGACTATTGAAAGCTGCTTTTCCATTCTCATCTAATAATGTGACACCCATTTGCACTAAAGATTCTAAAACTTCTCCAGAATCTCCAGGAACAAACGTGAAAAACATGGCATATTTTCCTGTTGCTTCTTTTAATATTGCAGCAACATCCGCTAATTCTGTGAAGGTTTCGGGTGGGGTTTCAATATTAGCTTGTTTGAGTAATTCTTGATTGTAAATTGTGATTTGTGTAGTTAAATACCAAGGCAACCCAAAACTAACATCTTTAAGGGTTCCAGCTTGCCAAATATTCGATAAATAGGTTTCTTTTTCTTCAGGAGAAATGTAATTATTTTCGGTTAAGTTTAACCAAGCGTTTCGACTGGCTAATTTAGCAGCAAAATTAGGATTAAGATTGACCACATCCGGTGCAGTACCAGCAGAAACAGAGGTTAATATTTTACTTTCCATCGCTGACCAAGGAATGTCAACCCAACGAATTTTGATCCCTTCATGTTCTTGTTCAAATGTCTCGATTAATTCTGTAAAATAAGGGGTGAATTTCGGCTGTAGCTGCATCGTCCAAAACTCTAATTCTTGACCATTGGCCGCAGGTGGTTCTGGGGTTGGGGTGGGAGTTTTAAAAATACTACAACTAATTAGAAAGCTTAATACTAATCCTAATAATCCCCATAAAACCCATTTACTTAAATTAATTAATTTACTCATTTTTTTATGATTAATAATAATTTTTGTGTTATAAAAAAAGAGACAAATACTAACTTTATTCTCCTAGATAAGCTTCAAGAACTTGAGAATTTTGTTGTATTTCTTCAGGGGTTCCATTGGCTAAGTTAGTTCCTTCGGCTAATACCCAAATATGATCACATAAGGACATAACCACATCCATATTATGTTCAATAATTAAAAAAGAAATCCCCTGTTGATTCCAAGTTTTAATATGTTCACAAATTTGCCCAATAAGAGTAGGATTAACCCCGGCTGCTGGTTCATCCAGTAAAATAAGTTTAGGGCGCGTCATCAACGTTCTAGCCATCTCTAAAAGTTTACGCTGTCCCCCAGACAAAGCCCCCGCATAATCGTGACGTTTTTCAATTAACCCGACAGATTCAAGAATAGAAAGGGCTTTTTCTTTATTTTCCCGTTCTTCTTGTTTCACCTGGCCTCCTTTTAACCAAAGTTGCACTAAATTTTCTCCAGTTTGTTTTTGACTGGCCAATAACATATTCTCTAATACCGTAAGACGAGATAATACTCTTGCCACCTGAAAAGTCCGAATACATCCTTGCAAAGCGATTTGATGAGGGGATAACTGTTGGATGGGTTCCCCGTCAAAAATGACTTCTCCTTGATCGGGACGGATAAAATTGGATAAAAGATTAAATAAGGTGGTTTTCCCTGCGCCATTGGGTCCAATCAACCCCGTAATACTACCCTGTTTGACCTGTATTTGCGCTTTGTCCACAGCTTTTAGGCCACCAAAGCTTTTAGATAACTGTTTCGCATCCAAAATGATAGAAGAATCACTCATTGCTCAAACCCACCTTAATTAACGCTCTTACTCACCAAGGCTTGGACATAAAATAATTGCGCTTCATAATAACATATCCTGACTTTTGATTTAACGTTTCATCTGTGGTCAAGCGTCTCTAACTCTGATTATCTCATAAAAAAAATTTCAACTCCGAACTGCGACCAGTAAGCTACAATTTGAACAGAGCTTGTTACAATATTTTACAAAAGCACTTATAAGTATATTCCTATGGTTCAATCCACTGTCTCCCCAGACACCGTTAATACTGATACCGTCACCATTACTGTCGAACCTCGTCACATTCCCCAAGGACATACAGAAGACTTAGGCCCTGTTAGTGATATGTCTCCCGATAGTTGGCGATATCATCCTGAGACAATTAATGATTATTATCGTAATCGTCTTCCTCAAGTTATTGGTCGCCTCATTAATGTTTTCTTATTGTTTGCTCGTTTTGCCGTAGGATTATGGTGGGATAAAATTAGGGGAAAAAATCCCAAAGAAGAGAGAAAACGGGCGATTCATTTACGAGAAATGTTAACAGAATTAGGGCCAACTTATATTAAAGTTGGACAAGCTTTATCCACGCGACCGGATTTAGTTCCTCCCGTTTATTTAGATGAATTAACCACATTACAAGACCAATTACCCTCTTTCCCCAATGAAGTTGCTTATGGTTTTATTGAGGAAGAATTAGGTAAAAGTCCCCAAGAAATTTATGCAGAATTATCAGCCCAACCCATTGCTGCTGCTTCTCTGGGTCAGGTTTATAAAGGAAAATTAAAAACAGGGGAAAAAGTTGCCGTCAAAGTACAGCGTCCTGATTTAATTAAACGAATTACTTTAGATATTTATATTTTACGTAATCTATCTATTTGGGCGCAAAAAACCTTTTCGTTTATTCGCTCAGATTTAGTAGCGATTACCGATGAATTGGCCGGTCGTATTTTTGAAGAAATCAACTATCTTCAAGAAGCCAGAAATGCTGAAGAATTTGCTAAACTATACGGTCATTTACCTGAAATTTATGTCCCTAAAATTTACTGGGAATACACAGCGAGACGCGTATTAACGATGGAGTGGGTTGAAGGAATTAAACTCACTAATATTAAGGAAATTCAAGCACAAGGAATTGAAGCCACTCACTTAGTAGAAGTGGGGGTTAATTGTTCTTTACGTCAACTATTAGAACATGGTTTTTTCCATGCTGACCCCCATCCTGGTAATCTATTAGCCATGAGAGATGGACGACTCGCTTATCTTGATTTTGGGATGATGAGTCGCATTAAACCCTATCAAAGATATGGCTTAATCGAAGCAGTTGTTCATTTAGTTAATCGAGATTTTGATGCGTTGGCTTATGACTATGTTAAGTTAGACTTTTTGAAACCCGAAACCGACTTAACCCCTATTGTTCCTGCGCTGACAGAAGTTTTTGGTAATGCTTTAGGATCGAGTGTAGCTGAGTTAAACTTTAAAAGTATTACGGATCAAATGTCGGAAATGATGTATGAATTTCCTTTTAAAGTTCCGGCTTATTATGCTTTAATTTTGCGCTCAATGGTAACATTAGAGGGGATTGCCATTGGTATTGATCCGAATTTTAAAGTATTAAGTAAAGCCTATCCTTATGTGGCAAAACGGTTACTAACTGACCCTTCCCCAGAGTTAAGAGCTTCCCTAAAAGATTTATTATTTAAAGAGGGAAGTTTTCGCTGGAATCGCTTAGAAAATTTGATGAGAAATGCTAAAGATTCCCAAGACTATGATATTGATAAAGTAGTGGATCAAGCGGCTGATTTTCTCTTCTCTTCACGAGGTGAATTTATTCGAGAAAGATTAGTCAATGAAATTATCAATGCTTTAGATATGTTTAGCCGTCGTACCTGGTTTAATATGTCCAGTATGGTGCGCGAACAAGTCGGTTTAGCAGTTCAAGAAACACCCGCCGAATTACAGGAGAAAAGTGACAGTGTAGAACATCTACAAAATATCTTACAAATTCTACAAAATACCCCAGGATTTGATCCAATGCACCTAGTTCCTTTAGTGATGAAGCTATTAGGAAAGCCAGAAACTCAACAGATGGGACAAAAAATTGCTGAAGGGTTAACGCAGAAATTAGTTGCTCGTTTAATTCGCAGTTTACTGTTAGAAATTGATCAACCTAGAAACAGTAATTTAGGGGCAATTAACAATCAAAAATCCTTACCCGCAGCTTAATAAAAGTTGTTCAAGGTAATTGTTTATTATGTAGGGGTCAACAACCGTTGACCCTTATTTTTATATCTGTTGTCCAAGTTTTTAGAATCAGATACAATAAGATTAAATAAACTGATAGATTATTAACTTATACTAATTCTCAATTTGTCATTGCGAGGGGTAATCTAGCAATCAGGAATAATATATGAGAACCCATTAGGACATAATATTATTATGTCCCTACAAGAGCAATTTGTATGGTTTTAACACGGTTAAACCCTTTTTTACCACGGAAACCTGATTGCTATATCAGTAGTTAACTTTAATTTGTGGCTAAAAATACCCCGAAGCAATCTATAGTTAATTTCGATAAAAATGAGACATAACTTAGCTGTTTTATTGTTAACATAGTGAGCATCCTGCTCACACTCCTCTGTCTCAAACTTATTTGAAACGACTATACTATAAATACGCTGAAGATAATCTATCTCTCTAACTATTTTTAAGAATTGATATTATTTTTGTTGAGTTGTATAGTTGATCTGCGATCGCTCACTTAAACACCAGAAAAAGGAAGATTTAAACCATGTTAAAACAGCTAGATCGAATTACCTTTAATCCCAAAATCATGACAGGGAAAGCTTGTATTAGAGGAATGCGTATCCCTGTTTCTTTAATTCTTAATTTGGTCGCTAACGGTAAACCTAATGGTGAAATTTTAGAAGAATATCCTGACTTAGAACTAGAGGATATTAGACAATGTTTATTGTATGCTGCTTGGTTAGCTGATGAAAGGGTAATTCCTATAAGCACTTACAATATACAATAAGCTTATAGATGTTGTTATTATGCGGATGTTGTTTAATGAAGTTTATTAGTCTACTTCACGGTTACTAAATATTGTTATGAGGATGTAAGTAATTATGGCAAGAATGATCCCTAAAAACTTATCTTCAAATACTAGAAGTTATGCTGAAAAAAAGTTATTTAATCTTTTTAAAGAACAGTTAAGTGAAGATTATATCGTTTTTCATAGTACATGGTGGCAATATATTGGATATATTATTCAGGATAGAGAAGCTGATTTCATAATTCTTCATCCTGATCAGGGAATACTGATACTAGAAGCAAAAGGTGGAAAAATTACATATGATGCTGTTAATAAAGATTGGTATCAAAATGAAAATAGAATGAAAATATCTCCATTTCAACAAGCAAAAGATATAAAGTTTAGATTTTTAAAATTTCTTAATAAATACCATGAATTTGATTCAAAAGATTTTTGTATAGGACAAGGTGTAGCTTTTACTGATATTGACGATGTAATTAATGGTTTACCATCGGAAGCTCCTTCCGAAATATTACTTTTGCGCCCCCAATTAAATAATATCGATAATTGGATTGTTTCAGTCTTTTTACAATTGAATAATAGCAAATTTTGAATTTTAAGATTTTGCTAAAAAGAAGCATAAATACGGTATTTTTTTCTAGATTAATTTGTTTTGACAGCGCAGATAATAAATATTCATGTGATATTGAGTCGTAAAAGGATGATATATCGGTTTTTAACAGACAAGTATTGTCTTGAACTTGAATTAACTGCCAATTAACAAATTCTTGAAAACCATCATAATAATATTGATATAAAAATTCTTTGGATTTTCTGTTTTTCCCAGAAGCTTTTTTGAGACGATAAGAAAAACAATTTTGGATAAATGTAAAATCTAGAAATTCTTCTAAAACGGTTACAAACATGAATTTAATTACTAAGTCTTTGAATGGAGTATGTATCATTCGTCTAAAAAACATATCTGATTTTGGCAGATAAAATGAAAATGCGGTTTCTGTTTCGTATGATTGCGGATTATCAAAAGCTAGTTGAATTTCTCCAAATAGCTTTTCTTTATTTTGCCTATAGTAATCTATTTCAATAAAGTTACAGTATGAGTCTTGGTTAATTCTATAAGCAATTGCATAGAGATATGCTTTGTCAAAAACTTCTCTTTTCTTTATTTGCTCAACTAGAAAGTTTTTGTTCATTATTCATTATTGGAAATGTATTGACTAATTTAGCTTGCAACTCAACTTTGGTTTAGGCTCATCTTTTTTCTTCATCGAATATGATTGTAACCTTTTAATCATGAAGGTTACGCTTTTAGTCAGCAAACCCTAATTAATTAGTTATCTGACATTAATCTGTTACAAATGACCAATAATTCACTATCATACAGGATTTGAATGGCTCGAGGCAGATTTGAACTGCCGACCTTGGGCTTATGAGTCCCCTGCTCTAACCAACTGAGCTACCGAGCCGTCATTTTTAGACCTTTACTAGCATAAGGCAAAACTGATTAAATGTCTACCCTATTAGAGAAGTTTTTAGTGAAGTTTAGGAAGAATTGACATATTAAGGAGCAGGGGAGGCAAAGGAAACAGAGAAAGCAGGGGAGGAGGAGTTTCAGTATAATGATTCTCACAATGGCTAATTAAGGGGATTTCATATAAAAAAATCAGAGAAGTATTACCTCCTCTGATCCTATTTATCCCATCGCTCCAATTCACAAACGAGCTAATAATTTAACGATTCTTGGGTAAAAAGGCCATGGGGTTTTGTGCGCCTCTACCACTGGGATGAATTTCATAATGAAGGTGGGGACCGGTACTATAACCCGTGCTACCCATTTCGGCAATTTGTTGACCTTGTTCTACTTTTTGACCCCGACGCACTAAAATACGGCTATTGTGGGCGTATAAGGTAACGCTACCATCAGGGTGACGTACTTTAACCAAGTTGCCGTAACCGCCAGAATTCCAACCGGCAGTGATTACTTCTCCAGGAGCAGAGGCCATAATGGGCGTTCCCACAGGAGCAGCGATATCAATTCCTTTGTGCATTCTGCCCCAACGACGACCAAACCCAGAGGTTAGCACCCCTTTACTGGGCCAAATATGGCCGGTAAACTTCATGGGAGCATCGGGAAGAAAATCATCGGGGTTGGAAATACCAGGGAGATCCGGACCGACGGCAGTTCCGACGGGGATTTCAAAGGTGTTGTTATAAACACTGGGGTTACTGGGCGCAGCACTGATTAATTCAGGTTTTCTGCTGTTTAACCGTTCTTCGATCGCCTGTTGGGGAGAGGTCATTTCTGTGCGATCGCTGGTCCATTCAGAGTTTAACACTTCCCCTACTACCGTTTTATTGGAGCGACGAGGTTGATCTAAGGAAATCTCTGACCCTTGTTGTCCATAATCTCGCTGTAAACTGACGATGTCCGCCTTTAACTTATTGGTATGGGACTGTTGAGCCGTAGAAATTTGGATATCCACTGATTCAGGACTGCGACTCGACACAAACGCTCTAGGAGACTGACTTTGTGAGCGGAACTCATCAAAGACAGAAGGCAATGTACTTTTTTGAGTTGACTGAGCGATCGCCTTTTGTTGAGGAATCATCAAGGTTTGATTGACCCGAATCAAATTGGCGTTAGTAATACCGTTAGCGCGAATCAATTCTTGGGTGGAAATGCCATGACGACGAGCAATACTGTTGAGAGTATCCCCTGGACGAACCCGATAGCTTTTTTCGGTGACTTGTCGAATGGTAGGTTGAGGAACCACCGATTTTCTGGGGGGGATAAAAGAGGTTTGTTCTGGGGTGGTCACATCAATCGATGGACGGGTGTTGTCTGTTTCCTCGTCTTCTGCGGGGATGACATTGAGGGGAATGGGTTGATCCGATTCAATCTTGGCAGTGGTTTGGGGTTGAAGGGAAGGAACCACAGGGAGGGGTGTTTCCTCACTCTGTTCTAAGATTGATCCTCTAAGGGAAGCCACTTTTTCTTTGTCTGTTTTCACCCCTACCCCATTCTCTTCTGTGTCAGGAGTAAATACGGGTATTTCAATGGCTTGAGCCACTTTAACTTTTTCTACACTGGCTGGAGGAGCGATCGCTGCTTGCTCTTCTGGTTTGTTAAGGGGGCGACTGACATCAGCCGTTGTTTCCCCTTCCACGGTGGTTTGAGCCTCTTCGGTTTTCAGTTCCGCTAAGCTATCTTGAAGACGCTTACGGGTTTCTTTGAGGTGATCGAGAGAGGTGTTGACTGATTTTGTGCCAACATTTTTGTTTCGGGGACTATTTTCTGTGGAGCTTTTGGGGGTAATTTTGTTGACAGAATCCTTAACGGAGGGAATTTTGATGGATTCTCCTGGCTCGAGTTTGGCAGTGATGGTGAGATTATTCATCGCTGCGATCGCCCCAGGGCTAACCTGATATGTTTGGGCGAGTTGGGCAATGGTTTCTCCCATCTCTACCTTATGCTTCAAGGCTAAAGGAGCGAGTTCACTATCCTTTGTTGGGGACTCTGAAACATTAGGAAGACTCGGGATAGCGGTATTCGCTGTTACAGCGTTAGCTGCCATTGCTGCTTTGTCTTGACTGAATAACATTCCAGTCGCGCCCATAGAAATAGCTAGACCAATCATGGCCGCTGAACGACGAACGCGACTTTTTTCACTTGAGGCTAACTTATTTTGACAGCCTTCTGGAAACGAAGATACCTCTAGTTGGGTATAGTCTGCCAGACAAGAAGATATTGCTGTTATTTCGTTGAATTTACCTTTCAAGGACAACCTCCTACTGTGTGAACGAGCGATTTAGACTATAAAGAGTCTTTAGGGATGATTTTGTACTGAGTAGACCTATCAAAAATTAGTTTTAATTCAGATCGCCAATTAAGTCAATATACCTAGTCTATTATGTTATGAGAAATTAACTTGTTTTGCTTATTTTAAACAAGCGTGAATTGATTGTAATCTACTCAGCAATTTTTCATCTATCTTTAATACTTGTTGCAAGACGCGAGTTGGTTGACGATCCCAATCCTCAAAAGGTTTCATTCGTTGTGATCTGTTTGGGTTAAGCCATTGATGTTGGGGCTTTTTGATTTTTTAGCCATGATTTTTGAGCGTTATCTTTATTTCGACAACGAATGATAGAAATTTCTTATTAAAAATATGAATAATCCAGTAATTTCTGTAGGATTTAATGCAATTGGTCTAGTTGTCTTAAGGCTTCAAATAAGCCAATGGCCACGCTAACGGAGAGGTTAAGGCTTCTGACTTGGGGGTGAGGCATGGGGATATAGAGCATTTGGTCGCATTGAGACTGGAAGGTGAGGGGAAGTCCTTCGGTTTCGCTGCCAAACACTAACCAATCATCTTCTTGAAATTTACAATCCCCATAGCAGGATTTGCCTCTGACACTAAATCCCAGTAACCTTCCTGTTTGTTGTTGCTGATAGGCTTGAAATTGGTCTAAATCTAGATGATATTGGAGTTTGACATGGGGCCAATAATCTAGACCGGCTCGTTTGAGATAGCGATCGCTTAATTCAAAGCCCAAAGGACCGACTAGATGAAGTTCGGTGTTGGTGGCAGCGCAAGTTCTGGCAATATTGCCTGTATTGGGGGGAATTTGAGGATTAACTAGAACAACTCTGGGCATGATGATTGATAGTTTTTTTTTATCGATGATTCACTAAGGAAAAATAATTAACTTTATTAAACTGTTTTTCTCTTTTGATTGAAAAGAGTTATGAATAACTTGCCAAAATTTAATCATTTTTTAAGCAACTAACAAGGTGTCACACACTTGATCTTCTAACATTTTTTCTTGTTGGGCAATGGTTTCAATTTCTGCGGTAATAATTGAGGGAATATCAGCAGAAAGTTCATATTTTTTTAACCATTGTTGGGCTAAGTTCCCATTCCGTAAGATTTTTTTGATCGGGGACAAAAAACAACTAAATCCATTTTGTTTGGCTAACGGACATACTTCTTGATATATTTGTTCGATCCAAGCAGTGGCGTTGATCTGACGACCATCTTTCCAATGGTAAAGCTGTGCATCTAGACTGTGTTTAGCTGCTTCACGTTCATTGTGATCAGTGATATCTAAGAGAGTATCAGGGGACAATTGACTACTGTTGAGGGGATCGAGGGTAGGATCGTTAATTAATTGTAGAAGACGGGCTTCTAATAAGGCAATCACCGATAATAAAGCGATAGGATCAGCAATTAAGTCGCAAATTCTCAGTTCCAAGCGATTAAGATGGTAAGGTCGATTATCACCATTGGGACGAACCGATGCCCATAAATGACGCACATTCTGCATGGTTTTCAGGCGTAACTGTTCTTCTGTCCACTGAATAAAATGATGATGACTCTCAAAAAAGGGAACTTGTTGGGGAGTTTGAGGAAACATTTGCCAACGAGTGGAATGATAACCGGTAACTTGTCCGTCGAGGAAAGGAGACGATGCACTTAACGCCAGGTATAATGGGGCTTCAACCCGTATTAAACGGCAGGCCCGCATTAAGAGTTCGGGATCACTTATGCCAATATTAATATGGACACTGGCGGTAACAACATTAGTGCCATAGGTGTGTTCAATGAAGCTATGATAAGGATTAATGGGATCAGAGCGATAAAATTGCTGGCTATCCCCTAAAGAAAGGGTACTACCAGGAATCATTGTATAATTGCCAATTTTTTGTAAATAATTTCTTAAATCTCGTCGGGGACGGAGTAAGGCACAAAGAAGACGATCATAAGAAGATAAAGGTGCGGTAGTATATTCAACATTACGACTATCAGGTTCTCGCACAAATCCGTTAAGGTCTTTACTAATGCGATCAGACAATCCCACTATTTGGCCTTGGGGTGTTCCTGTGTACATTTCAACTTCAACGCCTTTGCATAGTCGTGTCATAATTTCTCTAATAGCCTTGCTTATTCTAGCCTTATACTATCTATTATCAACGATTGTGACGGATAAATGATCAATTATTTTTGTCTTTTCTGTTATTGTTGTTTAAATCTGTTACTCTGTTCTACGTCAGTTAGAAGTGAATGTATTAGTAAGAATGGGGAACAGACAACAGTCAACGAGCAACAGATAAAAGATTTAAAGACTAATCGGATAAGCTGTGTTACTGAGGGTCAGTTCATTAAGGAAGAGAACAATCAGAGCAATATAAACACTGATGATTTTTCTGATAGTATTGATCACGGTAATTTTATTACTGGCCTGTGGCGTGGGTTTCATGAATCTGACGGATTGAAAGTTTATTATGGGTATCAATTTCGTCCCGATGGTAGTTTTATTGCTAGACATCGTATCTATCAAAATAGGGAAACCGTTGAGGATATCACCTGGCAAGGAGAATGGTTGTTTCAAAACAGTAGTTTAAAAATAATCGGATTTAATTTAAAGGATAAAACGCAACAAGCGACCTTTGAATTGAAGTTAACGGATACGTTTAAATTAGCTTACGAAACCGGTTCTTTGTCGGATGCTTATCATGAAATTATTTTAAATAAAATTGGTTATTAGTATAGTTTAGCGGTATATAGCAATCAGTAATGATATGTGAGAAATGATGAGGACATAATGGTATTATGTCCCTAAAAATCCACCCTTGTAGGGATTTAACACTGTTAAATCCTCTTGGTCATTTTCTCACAACTGAAACCTGATTGCTATAGTAACATGGTTAATGACTAATACCAAAGACTATTATTTTGATGCAAATCGGAGATAATTCTGAGAAAATGTCCCAAACAACTTGGTTAGGAATTGATCCAGGATTGGCAATAGTTGGATGGGCAATGTTACAAGAAAATGACCAACAACTTCCTTTAATTATTGACTATGGAACCATTGAAACCAATAAACAATTATCCACCTCCCAAAGACTCTTAGAAATAGAAGAAGATTTAAGGGAATTACTCAGGGAATTTGACCCTAAAGGAATTGCCATCGAAATGCCTTTTTTTAATCGTACGATTAAAGCAGCAGGCGGCGTTATGCAAGCGTTAGGGGTGATTAATTTAGTTTGTTATCGAGAGGCGAAAATTGAGCCTATTTTTCTTCATCAAGCCAGTTGGAAATGCCATCTAGGAGACGGAAAAGCGAAGAAAAAAGAAGTAGCCGAAATGATCACAACGTTGTTTAAGTTAGAGACATTACCCATCGATGATAGTGTCGATGCGATCGCCATTGCCTACGCGGGATTATGTGGGTTAAGGAATAATATCTAGGGATAAAAACACAGTTGAGGTAATCCTAACGTTTCTTCCCATCCCATCATAATGTTCAGACATTGTACCGCTTGTCCCGCTTGACCTTTGACCAAGTTATCAATGGCAGAGAGAACGATGACGCGATCGGTACGGGGATCGGTTTCGATACCTAAGTAACATAAATTGGTTCCACAAGCCCATTTCGTTTGCGGATAAACGCCGTTCGGCAGAATTTTGACGAAAGGAGAGGAACGATAAAAGGCACTGTAAATGGTCAATAAATCCTCTCTGACGAGTCCTGGATCTCTAAGGGTGGCATAAACCGTTGATAAAATGCCTCGAACCATAGGCAGTAAATGGGGAGTAAACTGAACTTTTAGGTCATGACCGGCTAAATCAGAACAAACTTGCTCGATTTCTGGCGTATGACGGTGTTTTGCTACGCCATAGGCCCCAAATGAGCCTTCAGCTTCTGCTAACAACAGATGGGTTTTTGCTTGTCTTCCGCCCCCGGATGTGCCTGACTTGGCATCGATAATGGTGGTTTCGGGTAGAATTAACCCTTGTTTGAGTAGGGGAGACAGGGCCATTAAACTGGCGGTAGGATAACAACCCGGACAACCAATTAAAGAAGCGGATTGAATTTCTTCTCGATAGAGTTCTGGGAGTCCGTAAACAGCCGTTTTTGCTGTGTCTAGGTCGTTACGGTCTTTATTGTACCAACTGGTATAAGTTTCTAAATTTTTGAAGCGATAATCGGCGGATAAGTCTAATACTTTACACCCTTTTTCGATTAATGGGGGAGCAATGTCGCAAGCAAGGCCGTTGGGGAGTCCTAAAAATACCACCTGACAACGGGAAGCGATAACCTCAACATCAATGGGTTCAATGGTTAAATCTATGGCATGGCCTAAATGGGGATATAATTCGGCGTAAGCTTGACCAGCACTACCTTTTCCCCCTAAGTAGGCAATTTCCACTAAGGGATGTTCTTGTAAGAGTCTAACTAATTGGACTCCGCCATATCCCGAAGCACCAATAATTCCCACTGATATTTTGTCTGACTCACCCATATCTATTGATTCCTATTAAAATTTCTCGTTAAGACTGACATTGACCGCATTGTAATCTGAAAACAGGGCTTTGAATCAAAAGGTTTTGTAAAGTTACAGAAGGTAGGGGGTAGGAGTTCGGGGTTCAGGGTTCAGAGTTCGGAGTTTGGTTCATTATCAGTCTCCCCACACTCCCCACACTCCCCACACTCACACTTACCATCCCCAACTCCCCGGGCCCCCTTTAAACGGTCCAACGATATCCGATGTTATCCAACCGCCATAAAAGTTACCGGGTTGGGGGGTGACGGTTTCCCCATCCACTAAACATTCATCCATGGGTTCGGCGTAAAATGCCACATAATCTTTAATATCGGCAAATGCTGGGGTTGGGTTGGGGTAATACCAAGCAACGTTAACCGCTTGTTTATCGTTGACAGTCAGAGTGTAATAGTTTCCTGGCCCTTTCCATTCACAAAAAGAACCTTTTTCGGTGGGTTGTAAATATTCCATTTTGATGTCTTCGGGAGGAATGTAATAGGAGGGAGGATGGGAGGTTTCTAAGACACGATAGGCTTTTTTTGTATCGACGATGGTGACACCATTAAAGATGATTTGGATATGTTTATCGCAGGGTTCTAAACGAGGGGGACGAGGATAGTCCCAAACAGATTCTTGGCCTTCTTGGGGTTGGATTTTTTGGGGTCGAAACATACCAAAATTTTGAAGTTATAATTTCAGATCATAATACCAATTCTCAGAAATAGCTGGAGAGATTGCTTCGGGGTATTTTCAGTACCAGTCAAAGCTTCCTGTTTATATTACCCCTCGCCATGACAGTCTCCCTCCCCTTAATTTGATGCTAATGAATCCCTACGTATCTCTCCAATTTACCTTTACTTTAACAAGAAAATAACCACGTATAAAGCACAGATAACTAACTGCATCGTCATCACAGGAAACCCATATTTAAGGAAGGTTTTAAAAGAAATAGGTTTGCCATGTTGTTCGGAAACCCCGGCAGCGACAATATTAGAAAGGGAAACATAAATCAACAAATCGTATTCCTATTTTTTAAGGGCGAACATTAGTTCGCCCCTAGTATTTTTAGGTCAGGCCCTCCTGTAGTTATGGTGATCAGAAAAATTTATACCTCGTAGGGTGGGTTAGGCGCAGGGTTGATTTTTATGAAAACAGAATAACTTATGGTCTGCAACCTAACCCACCATTTTAGGTATGTAGTCTATTATACTTTTTACCCCACACTGTCGGGAGAGCCTAATTTAAGTTAATTACTTGATGTTTAATCCAGATAATTTATTCTATTTAAGTCGTGTTATATAATAAAAAAGAATTATAAATCAGAAAATTATTAACAATTTACGCTTAACTCATTTAACTCATTATTAAGCAACCAATTTTAGTCTATGCCTCTTCCTCGTCTAATTATTTTAATTATTGGCTTAAGTATAATTCTTGGGTTAATTATTTGGTTAATTAACTCTCTATACCGTCTTTATATATCCATTTCTTTTACGGCTCCTTTATTAGCTAATTTTCTAATTTTCCTGATCATGGGATTATTAGGATTACTCATTTATGCTTTTATTTATTATTTTAATTTGTTCTCATCTCGTAAAACAAATCGTCGTCGCCATCAGCGTTATGCTAACTTAAAATTACCCGAACAGAAAACAGAAGCGGCTCAAGAAAACTTAAGCGCAATTCGCCGTCAAGTAGAAACAATTCAAGATAAAGTAACCCAAAAAGCCCTATTAGATCGTTCCCAAGCAATTGCAGAAAATTTAAACAGAGGGGAGTTAAAAGTTGTTGTTTTTGGCACCGGATCAGCCGGTAAAACTTCCCTAGTTAATGCCTTATTTGGCGAAATCATCGGTCAAGTTGAAGGAACAATGGGAACCACAAAAGTAGGAGAAACCTATCGTCTTAAATTAAAAGGTTTATCCAGAACAATATTAATCACAGATACCCCTGGTATCCTAGAAGCAGGGATAGAAGGAACCGAAAGAGAAGAAATAGCGAGACAATTGGCAACCGAAGCTGATTTACTATTATTTGTTATTGATAATGATTTAAGACAATCAGAATATAAACCCTTACAAATTTTAGTGGATATTGGTAAGCGATCGCTGCTAATCTTTAATAAAATTGATCTTTATACCGAAGAAGAAAAAACACAAATTCTACAACAACTAAAAGAAAGAGTTCACATATTTATTCCCGAACAAGACGTTATTTCCATTGCAGCTAATCCCCAGACTTTCCTATCAGAAACTGGTCAAAAGATTCAACCCTCCCCTGATATTCTTCCTTTAATCAAAAGACTGGCAGCGATTTTAAGGGCAGAGGGAGAAGACTTAATTGCTGATAACATTTTATTACAATCTCAACGGTTAGGAGAAGAAGCCAGACGACTCATTGATCGGCAACGCAAACGACAAAGTGAGCAAATTATTGAACGTTATCAATGGATCAGTGCAGGAGTCATTGCAGTAACCCCTTTACCCGTAGTAGATATGTTAGCAACGGCTGCTGTTAATGCTCAAATGGTAATGGAAATTGGACAAGTTTATGGCTGTGAAATTAATAGCGATCGCGGAAAAGAATTAGCTTTATCTTTAGGTAAAACTTTAGTTAGTTTAGGGGTAGTAAAAGGGGCTATTGATCTATTAGGAAAAGCCCTACAATTAAACATAGCAACCTATTTAGTGGGGAAAGTTATTCAAGGGGTGACTGCCGCTTACTTAACCCGTATTGCTGGTAAAAGTTTCGTTGAATACTTCCGTCAAGATCAAGATTGGGGGGATGGAGGTATAACAGAAGTGGTACAAAGACAGTTTCAACTCAGTCGCAAAGATGAATTTCTCAAAGCCTTTGTTAAAGATGCGATTACCAAAGTTGTGCAACCTTTATCAGACCGTTGGGAGGAAGAGATAGAAGACACCATCCCTTCAAAACAACCCCCTCTACAACAAGAAGCTGTTCTAGAAGAAGAGGACGACTGGTAGCATTGGGCCTCATTGACTTAAAATTATCCTTCATTCAGTTACATTTAAGGGAAGTTTGATATAAGATCAATGGATAGACCTAGTTATTTATCAGGAAAATAGTTCATTATGGATACTGCCATTACTCAATTAATTTTTCAAACCCTGACTGCATTTCTCAATATCTATTTGGTATTAATCTTTATTCGTATTCTCTTATCGTGGTTTCAAGGTGCAGAATGGGCTTACAATGCCATGTCTTTTTTAAGCCCCATTACTGATCCTTATCTTAATATTTTCCGTTCTTTTATTCCCCCTTTGGGTGGTATCGATTTTTCGGCCATTTTAGCCATTTTTGCTTTACAATTTTTGGCAAGAATATTAGCCAGTCTTTCTCCTGTTTCTACAGGCTTCTAAAGTTATGAAAACAAGACCCCATTGCTGCGTGGGGTCTTTACTTATCTAGAAAATAGGAGTTACTTTTGTGGTAAACCCAGAGGCTTTAAATTTCTTTAACTTTAAGGGAGTGGGCTGATTAGCTGGAACCGTAATTCTCACTTCAAAATCACTGACTCCTGGAGGGACTTCTGCAATGGAACCCACCCGACTTCTATTTTGTAAAGCGGGTTCGTTATTAGCATCTAAAATGCGTCCAAATACATCAGCATCATAAACCATTTTTCCCGATGTATTTTTAGCTTTTCCGGTAATAATATAACAATCAGCCGGCAAACTTGAACCGCCACTGGTAACGTTTCCTTCTGCTAATTCTGGAGGGCAATCTTTATAGGAGATATCGAATAAATCGATATTAGTTAAAGCTAATGCTGGTTGACTCCATAAGCTGCTAAGTAAGAACAATATACCCCCTACTATCATAGTCATTGCATAGGTTTTTATAGACTGTAACATTAATCATTTCCTCAACTTGTGATTTTTAAGGTAATATAGCTTTCTTAATTATTATAATAACAAAACAAGTCGTTTCAATTTACAAAATTATCTCATGGTTCGGCGTTTTATCCAATGTTTACCTATTTTTTTGGCTATCTCGTTATTAATCCTTTCTATCATTACGATTACCCATGAGTTTAAAGATCATAATCCTGCTGATATTTTAAACTACCTAAGTAATGTTACCACAATTCACAAAATAGGAGTAATTGCCTTAACCAGTTTAGGGTATTTCATCATGACAGGTTATGATTTTGTAGGGTTTTATTATATCAATCAAATTTTAAAACCCTCTAAAATTATTATGACCGCTTTTATTAGTTATGCTGTGGGTAATACCATTGGTTTTACTGCCTTATCAGGAACAGCTATTCGTTATCGGTTTTATGGAAGTTGGGGCATTTCTAAACTTAAAATTGCTCAATTAATTATTTTCACTCATTTAACATTCTGGGTAGGATTATTAGGGGTTAGTGGCGTTGTTTTTTTAGTTGACCCCTTAAGTTTACCTAAAATTTTAAACTTACCTTTTACCTCAGCACATCCCATTGGATTTGTGTTTTTGATTTTAGTTTCTGTATATTTTTTGATTAGCTTTTTTAGAAAGAAACCTTTGAAAATTGGCTCAGAATTTATTACTTTCCCTTCTCCTAGAATTTCTTTTACTTCGATTGTTATTGCTGGAATGGATTGGGGAGTTGCTTCAGGGGTATTATACTTATTACTTCCCTTATCAAAAACTGTCTCATTTCCTGGGTTTTTTGGGATTTATATTTTAGGATTAACGGCCGGTTTGATTAGTAGTGTTCCTGGGGGATTAGGGGTTTTTGAAACCGTGATTTTATTGTCTCTTCCTAACACTATTCCTCAAGCAGATATTTTAGGGGGTTTAATTGCTTATCGGGCTATTTATTACTTTTTACCATTGATAGTCGCTATTATTTTGTTGATTATTAAAGAAATACAACAACAAAGAGCTTAAAAAATAACTTAAAAGAGGAAATAGAAGCATTAAACCACAAAATAAGAGTTAACAGTTGTTAACTCTTATCAGTTTGAAAGAATGGCGGGAGGCGGATTTGAACCACCGACCTTCGGGTTATGAGCCCGACGAGCTACCAGACTGCTCTATCCCGCGTCGCCTTTTCTAGTATAACAAGAAGGTCTTGAAAATTGCAAGCTTTTTTTGAAAAAAGCTAATAGACTTTGCGGGAATCAGGCAACAGGTAAGGGTTGCAGTCCCTCAGATTCAAGACATGACTAACTCTCCAACCACTTCTAACCGTTTATAACTGCTTAACATCATAAAGTTTTCTGCTAAACTTTCGGCCACACTAGGGCTGATCCAACCCATTTGCCGTAGGATATGGATGGCAACAGCAGACTTAGCCCGTTTAGAGCCATCTAACACTTTGATAGCCAGTCCCATTCCTTCTCCCACACGTCCCACACACTGAATGCCTTCTGCCCCTGCTTTACTGACTAATTCCCCTTCTGTTAAACGCATCAACTCCGTATCAAACGATCCCGCGCCGGCCACCATTGTGGGATAATAGGTCATCGATCGCAAAATTCGTTCTAAGTCGAGACGTTTCCCAGAAGACAGTTGGGCGTACAAGTGGGCCATTTGGGAGAGTTTCATGGAGTAAGTGGGTGCGCCGCAGTCATCATGAGCGCCGATCAACTCCGCCCCAGGAATGCCCAATAATTCGCCAATTTTGTCTAAAATTAGCTTTTGTATGGGAGATGATCGTTTTAAATAGGTGTTTAGGGGCCAACTCCGTTGCTGACACACAGCCAACATTCCGGCGTGTTTTCCTGAACAGTTATGTTGAAGGGGACTGTTGCGACCTTCGGGAATAGGACATTGTAAGGCACTGGGGTCAATATCAGCCCGCCACAACACATTAAAGACTTGTCTAGCCTGTTCTACGGTTCCTTGATGGGAACTACAGATAATGGCTAAGTCTTTATCGCTGAGGTCATAGCGTTCTAGGGTTCCTGTGGCCATGACCCCTAACGCTTGAAACGGTTTAAGGGCTGAACGCACAAAAGCAGTGGTTTCTGGGTTGCCAGCAACGGATAAAATACGGCCCCGATCATCACAAACCGTCGCTTCAACGTAATGGGTTGATTCGACGATCCCCTCTCGTAGTAGGTGAACTTCTAATTTGGGTGTTAGGTGACGTTTTACTCTGGTTGTCATAGAGAATTAACTTAAGATTATCTTGAGTGTCGGGGTGAAGACCCCCGTTACAGCGACGATAGGAGCTTAACGGCGAGAGTGTCAAAAACATAGCCAAACCATGCCATCTCCTGCCATAAATAGGACTAATAGGCCAACCGTACGGCTTAAGCGTCCTAAGATGGGGTTAATTTGATAGGAGACAATGAGGCGATCGCGGGTTAACATTTCTGGGGGTTTAGGCCAAGTTTGTCCATCGTACCATCCTGACTCTTCGTAAAAGATGGTTTCTTTTTTGAGGCGATCGCTAACATAATGCCATCCGAGAAATAACTGTAGTAGGATCAAGGCTAAAATCAATCCCGCCCCTAGATTACTGAAGAGAATAAAGGGTAACACAAATTTACTCGGCGAAAAACTGGCGGCTGCAATGGGACTGGTAATGAGCCATCCCATGCTCCAAACAACAGCTATTTTTCTGAAAAATAGGGTTTTTTCTAGGGTTGCCCACCGAAAAAACCAAGATTCTTTTAACTCCTCGTATTCGTTAACCGGTTGTTGGTCTAGGGGGACTGGACAAACTTGTATAGATGATTCCCTCATAGTCGTGATGCTTGTGTAACTTCTAATGATGAAAATTCTAACCGTTCTGCATGACCCCAGAAGGCTTCTAAATTATAAAATTCTCGTTCTTCGGGGAGAAAGATATGAACGATCACATCGCCAAAGTCTTGTAAGATCCAATTTCCGTCTTTTTTCCCTTCGGTTTGCCTGGGGACTTGTTGATGGGTTTGATAGACTTTTTCTTCGATGGCCTCTGCAATGGCTTTGACTTGGGTACGAGAAAAGCCGGTCACAATCACAAAATAATCGGTTAAATAGGAGACTTCTGTGACTTTGAGGATGACGATATCGCTGGCTTTGCGATCGTCGGCTGCTTGGGCGATGGTTGTGGCAAGGGTTTGGGTTGGGTTGTCGCTGGTAGAGTCGATCACTGTTAAGTTATTGGAGTGGTTAGCGATAGTAGTTTGATGATGGGTTATTGAGATGTTTATATATTGTACAAATTTTTCTTAAAGATGAGGACAGATGAGACATTTCTACAAAGTTGGTTTTGTCATCCTTAATGTTAGACATTGAACATTTACATAAACGCTAACATAAACGCTAACATCACCCGTTTAGTATTGAGACTATGGATCAACACCCGTTTTCCAACGATTCAATTATTCAATTTTGAGAAAAGGAAACTATATACAATGACTGATTCTTCTGCCATTCAAAAATTAAGTGCAGCTTTACCTGACCAAGTGGTGTTTAGCGTCGTTTTCGACACAGGAAGTGATCCTGATGCGAGTTATTTAGATA
>JAAUYH010212688.1_pt1 | contig 21212 bp, 23 predicted proteins | sample 7278061 | NCBI WGS metagenome assembly JAAUYH01 (sample SAMN14350203, study PRJNA611818) | marine sediment metagenome | isolation source: surface marine sediment (0.6m) | place: French Polynesia: Moorea | collected 2018-08 | reverse complement strand
GATTTAATCTTTTAGCTCATATATCCATGATATTATCTATGATGTTATTTTTACAATAAATCATAGATAATATTTTTAATATATTTATGATATTATCATAGATAATTATCTATGTTGGCGTAGGCTACTTAGCCCTTACAGAACAGCTTTCGCCAAAAAATCGCTCCCAGTACCGAGAGCGAATCTTAATTATTTTTGAAAAAATAAATTACCGGATGCCAAAAATAGCATCCGATAACAACATTGCTTCTGCTTTACAGGAATACCATACTTCATCGGTAGTATTTCTAGGTCTGTTCTTTTGTGCCATGCGTTGAGTCATGTCCATTTCTAAGAGAATATTTTCTTCTAAGTTGTACTGGAACCCAATACGAGATATGTATTTAATTTTTAAAGCCACCAAACAGTCATTTGAAGTAACTATTAGAAGTTCGTTTGGATCTAAACGATTTGCTGTATCTAAGTCAATCTCTACCATAGCTGGGGTATTAAACATATGATTTGCTAAGTCTACTTCTAGCCCATTCAAATCTACTTCTATTAGATAGTGATACTTTTTATTTTGATTAGTCACTGTCTCGTTTACTGCCTTTTGATTAGTCATTGTCTGATTGACTCCGTTTAGTTTAATTTATTGATATGCGCGTTGATGAGTCGCACCCCTCAGATGTCTATAAAAACTTCCTTCACACCGATGTTGAGTGTTAGAAGGTAGATGATGGGGAAGAAGTATTAATAATCCCTAAGCCCCAACCCCTATAACCGCTGTCCCTATTCATCTGATTCCACCCCTAAACTGCAAAGCCTCAGAATTAGCTTCTATACAGTTTTCTATAAGTCCATTCATTAGTTCCCATTGGGATATTCCTTGCTGTGCAGCTATCTCTGCAAGTGCTGAATATTTGTCCTCTGTGATGATGAATTGACGTTGAGAACGGGGTGACTTCAGTCAATGTTTAATTCCTGTGATGTTAATATCTTGAGGGTTATCTAACACACTGACTAAGTCTGAATTACCCAAGTAATTAAGAATAAACTGTCTGATTGCTTCAATTTTGAATCCTCCCCCTGTCAGAAATACACGCTCTCCATTGCGAATAATCTGCCTGATATCCCTTAACAATTCCCGCACCCCGATAATTTCACGGCTCCAAGTTTCCAAGCCAGAATGCAGTCTGCTACCTAATTCGTGTTCACTGTCCCCAAGTATGATGCTGGCTGAATATTCATCATTGATTATCTGCGATGATTCGAGGGCTTCTTTGAGTCTAGAAAAGTGATAAATATTACCCCCAGTGTCACCCTTGGCGCTTTCCTTGGCGAAAAATTCTGTAATGCTCATCACCCCTGCACCTGAGACTGAATTTTGATTGCTGGCTCTGGGTACACCGTTAAGGTTGCTGTAGGGGGTATGGGTGAGTGTTCCCCCTCCCAAATCCAGGACATGAAATTTAACGTCTTTGTACCCCTTATTTTTAAGCCATTTCTTAGCCGCACAAGCCGCACCATAGCCCTCTGGGTAAAGAATGTATTCTGTGACATTTACCTTAAATTCCCGCTCATCAAAGGTAAAAATGATATCCTTGATTGCTTTCTCTATCTCTTTCTTGCGGTGAGAAGACAGGGAAAGCAGAGAGAGTTTTAGGTCAATTTGAACCACTCCTGTCTTAACCTTCCGCATCTGCTTAAATAAGAATGTAGGATGGGTTGTCAGTGCGCCAATAACCCAGATTGACAGTAGCTTAATTTTATTGTCATTGGAGTATCCCTCATGGAGTGTACCGCCACTTAGAGATAAAGCACTGTCCCCCACTGCATAACCCTTGTCCCCAATTGTAAACACTCCTAAATAGCCTGTGGGTAAGTCGTACCCTTTGGGAAACTCACGGGCTATTGACTGATAACTACCTGAGACTTTATCAAGATAACTCTTAGTGTGACTGGAGCCTCCATCTAGGAATAATTCTGGTATTCTAGGTTGACGTTTTACTCTGGGTTTATCTGTTGTTGGTGCAATAGTTTCAGGGTGTGTAGTGGTAGCGGCTCCATTCATTGTTTGCATTTCGATTTATCCTTAATTTTCAGTGATGTATACAAGAATTTTCGATGTATACAAGTATGAAATTGTTTGATTTGAAACTTGCAGATACATAGAAGAATTGTTGATAGTAGTTACTATTAGAAAATATTTAGAGTTTCTATTAGTAAATACCTTTATCAATGGTGGTTAAAATACTGGGAGTATCCTTGGTAAAGATTAGAAATAGTCGGGAAATGTTTTTTACTCATTAACTGAAATGAAGTGTTAGAGAAGATTTAATTGATTCCCAATTTCGGAAATTTTACTGGGTAAGTTACCCTGTGGAGGTAAAGGTAATTTTGGGAGTTATTAACAGTTTGGTTGTCTGCTGAGATTTATTTTTTAGATATGAGATTGAAGTAATCCAATAAGTTTTCGACCGACAGGAATTTTATTAAGTAGTAAGAATGTCAAATTTACTGATTAATAATAAACACTTTCACTACTTAAATGTATACACTACTAAATCCAATCCTAAAAACCCCTAGTTAATTTTGAGGTCTAAATCTACGATTACAATCTTTACAAATCCATCTTCCCTGTCTACCGTAAGGTTTAGTATTTGGTGATTTGCAATGTTTACAAGCTGGATTTGTTTGAACTGTTTCAACTACAGGCTTATCCAACGACTTCTCAAAGGGAAAAGAAACGACCCAAGACTTACCGTCAGACACTGGTTCTATTTGGGCTGGTGGTAATTCTAAAAACTTGGTTTGTTGACCTATAATCAGTAGTGCAACACGATACTGTTTAGCTGTGTCTAAAGCCTCATTTTTGGACTTTAACCAATCTTTAATCTGCTCATATTGCCGTTGCAGTTGATTTTTATATTTAACCGAAAACCCTATATCTTTGTAATGTTTGATAGCTGTGGCTATCCCATCACCCAGGAACAACATGGAACAGTTATTCATATCATCCCAAGTCCAACCTGTTCCGCCAACTTCACTGGATTGACCAAACAAAATTAGTCTCATTTTGTTATGTCTAATTGCTGTCCAGATTGTTGCTGCTAAGTTTTTATCATCCTGGGAATGTTGTTTATCAAATTCATCAAATAATCCCAAGATTTTTTGAGAACCATTAGTAGAAGTCTTATTACTTCTAGCTTTATGCTCGTTTGCAAAATCTAAAAATGCTTTGTGTGCCGATTGTTTATCAGTCGCCACTTTGGGACAATTCCAATAGTCTTGGTCACTCCCATGTAAGGGGTCACTAAGACGAATTTCATAATCACTTTCATAATTACAATACTCTTGGATAATCAGTTTCCCCACCAGGGACTTACCCCCACCTGTACCACTCATGATTCTTAAGGTTGGTTTACCCCCTTTGCTATGGTTTTGAGCATCGCGGATAATTTGACCAAAAGCAGATGCTTTATTGAGGAAACGGTAAATTTCATCATCCTTAAGCACGGGTGGACGGTCGATAATAAAGCTAATTTCAATTACTGGGAAATGCTTGGGTAATAGTGGCTCATGGATTGCGTAAATCCCCTTATAGTCTCTCCATGATTCCCGGTTCTGCTTGATACAGTCTGCTATATGGATACGGTCAGCGGTGCTGGAATAGCCATAGCCTACCTTGAAACCGTTCTCAGTCTCCACTACACCATGCACCTTTAAGGGGATTTCGTAAGACTCCCAAAGTTCGTTAGCAATGTAGTTGGCGATGTTAAATTGTTTACCCTGTTTGTCTCTAATCAATTCTGGGGCTAGTAACTCCCCTACGTTAACTTTTCGGGCTGCATTCAATTGTGCCTCTATCTGGGCTTTCTCTACCAATAACTCGTTTATGAGTTTATTTTTGGCTTCAACAGTTGCATCAAAATGTTGCTTATAAGTATCATTTGTACTTAATAGTTGATGGCGTTGTGCCTGGTGACGGTGGAAGATGTCTTCCATCAGTTTTTGTTGGGATTCCATGATTTCCACTGCTTCCTGGTTGAGTAGAAATTCTGTTGAAAGTTCCTTGTTGATGATTGTTTTACAAGCTTTATCAAGTTGAATGGGAACTAGTTTATTTACTTCTGTTTGCACTTTGCCATCAAAATCAATAGCGTGTTGATTTAACTCGTATCTTGCACCTATACGTATAAACCATGAAATGCTTACAAAAGGCGCAATAAAGCTACATTATTTTACCTAGTTTTTATCGCTAAATTAAGCTTTAACTATTAATATTGAGTAATTAAGTAACATAAATTTTTCTTGGTGCAAGATGTGAGTTAATTCTTCTTCTTGGTCAATACACTGTTGTCCTAATCGTTCTACCTTAACTGTCAATTCTTTGATTATACGTTCATCATTTTGAGTTTTAATCTGTAAATCCTTTAGTTGAACAGATATTTGCTGATTAGTCTCCTGTAAACGTTTGATAGTATCTCTAGAGAGTTTTAAATCACCGCACTTATTAGCTAAATTGACTCGGTTATCTTGCAATTCATGGTTTTGTTTTGCACATTTAGTTTGTAGTTTTGAAAATTCATCTCTCAAGTTTTTAATCTTGCCATTAGCAACAAGTGAATTAGCACTGACACCAGCTATTAATCCTCCTGAAACATATCCAATTGTTTTTAGAATATCTTGATGACCATTGCCCAAATAAAGTCCTAAAGCCAATGTTGCGCTTGATGCAATCAAAGTAATGTGGTAGTGTTTCATTGTTTTTAGAACGTAATAACTAATTAGTTAATTGTGGTAAATGCTTCCTGCCGTCAGCTAACTATTTCTTATTAGTGCCTAAGTTAGCTAACTATTTCTTATTAGTGCCTCGATTAACTAACTATTTCTTATTAGTACCTAGATTGACTAACTATTTCTTATTAGTACCTAGATTGACTAACTATTTCTTATTAGTACCTAGGTTAGCTATAAATTCTCGTGCTTTCTCTTCTTCACTCTTTGCCTCATGAAAGGCTTTTTCAGCCTTAGCTTTCTGTTTGTTTAAAACTGCTATCTGTTCGGCTGCTGAATAAGGTATTTTGGCTTGTATAACTGCGGTTTTATAGCTTTGTTCTACATATTCAAAGCCTTTTTGGTGAGTGATTTTACTCTGTTTTTGTAGTTCAATGAACTGATGATTAAATTTTTCTAATTCCACCGCAGCATTAACCCCTTTGGCAGCGGCTTTAACTGCACTGGCTAAGGCTTTATACTGGCTTCCAGTGTAGTTATTAGACCACTCGATTAATTCTTGATAGCGAATGCCTCCTTTGTACTCCTCAATAGCTTTGGCATGTTCAGCTTCCGTTGCCTTACTTTCAATATTTGGGTTGATGACATCGTCTATTTTTTGGATGTTGGGGACATGAACTGAATCTAAGACATCATCAAGTTTGACTGGGTTAAAGCCAGGGGAATCAATGGTTATGCCATCAGGGGTGTACTTAATTGCAGAATTGATGGTGGGTTCTACCTTGATTTCTTTACTGTTATTTCCATCAAAAAAGGGGATTTCAATATTTAGTTTTGACTCGGTTTGATTAACCTTTCCAACATTGTTAGCAGTTGTAGTCCTGGTTTGTTTAACCTTTTTACGTCGGGTTTCTGCTGATTTCTTGGCTCTAGATACTGAGTCCATACTTGTCCTTTTTGTAATTTTGTGCTGCTTGTAGTTTTATTTGATGGTCAATAAATCTTTGCTTTAGGTCGTTAAATCGCTTGATTATCTCTTCGTCTATGTCGTAGCTTTCAACGATTTGCTCTAATTCTGACGGTGTTAGATCAATATGTCTTTCATCCATGAAATCCCTCCAGATATGCGATAGCGCTCTGTAAGGCTGATAGGGCATCTCCTAGGGTCGTTTCACCATCGTCCAAGGCTGAGTTGCAAAGCTTATCAAATAGCTGTGGCTTGCTGTCTGCAAACCATTGCAACCGAGATAATATTTTTGTCAGTTCCAATGTTGATGCTGTCATGGTGAGCGAAAATTAAAGCTTGAATTGACAGAGAACTTATGAGGGGTGAACGCTACGCGCTTATTGACATTGGCGGCGTTGTCCTCTTCCCTGCGCTTCACATTTATATACTAACGCACTAACGCGCTAAACTACTAAAGAATTAATAATGGTAATGCACTACCGCGTTTTTATTTAGAATGCTTATGTTGTAAGCTATTAGTGCATTAGTTATTTAGTATGAAAAATGTAGACATTCTATAAATGAAAGTGATTTGCAAATTAAAAGACTTGATGGACTCAAAAAACATCTCTCAATTAGAACTAGCCGAGAAAACCGGACTTGCCCCTTCTACCGTTGGCAGACTTTACAGGAATCAAGTTTCACGTATAGATACAAGCACTTTGCTAGCAATTGGTAAATTCTTTGAATTAAAAAGCGTAAGTCAAATTATCGAGTTTGAACTTGATGATTAATTTAATTTATAAATAGACTTTTATTAAAAATTAGTAGATAGTGACTAACCAAAACATTAATTAATAAAAATGGAAACATCCACGAACTAATAGCCGATTTACCACTCCGACAACTCTATACTCAAGGTGAATTAGACCTACTCACTTAAAATGTTGATCAAGTGATGGCAACTAGTGCCATTTTAGACCAGGTACTACTAGAATTACGCCACAGTGATGTAGTAGATGAGTTTACCAAGACAAAAGATAAGAAAATTAACCGTCACTAGGAGACTGGTAGCGGTTTAATGATTTTTAGATGAATACAACAATAACTTGGTTTTGTTGCGTTAAATTATGACCCCTGTAGCCCTTGTTCAAGCCAGAGAACGCCATAGTTTGGCTACTCTTTCTCCTGTGGATGCCCAAGCCAAGTTGATTGAGATGTGGTTACATGGGAAGGCTAGTTCTTCTGTGGCTGAGTATCGGCGTTACGTTACTAGGTTTCTGGGATTCCTGGGCAAGCCGTTACAAGAAGTGACGTTGGAGGATTTATATGATTTCGCCCAATCTTTGACAGATTTAGCACCCAATACTCAGAAGACTTATCTGTCTGTGGTTAAGTCGTTGATTAGTTTTGCCCATAAGATTGGATTCATTCCTTTTAATGTGGGTAGTGCTATGAAGTTACAAAAGACGGCGGATAGGTTAAGTGAGCGCTTGTTGGTACAGAAAGAGGTACAGAAACTGGTGTGGATGACGGAGCAAGCTGAGTATCGCTACAAGGGTGAAAAGGAACGGGATTTATTGATTTTGAAGTTGCTCTATTGTGCTGGGTTGCGGGTGTCGGAGTTGGTAGGGTTGACTTGGGGAGATTTGACACCCAGGAGAGATGGAGGACAGGTAACGGTGAAAGGGAAGGGAGATAAAATTCGTTCTGTGTTGTTACCTCAGTATCTTTGGGATGAGTTTATGGAGTATAAGGGTGATGCTATTGATAGTTCTCCGGTGTTTCCCAGTCGCAAGGGGGGAGGACATTTAGATAGAAGTCAAGTTAATCGGATTGTGGAGAAGGCTGCACAAAGGGCAGGGATAGATAAGAAGGTTAGCCCCCATTGGTTGCGTCATGCCCATGCTACCCATGCCTTAGAAAGTGGTGCTGATATTGGTTTGGTGCAACAGACTTTGGGGCATGATAATGTGGCTACTACTTCTAGGTATTTGCATGTAAGACCGGATGCTAGTAGTGCTATGTATGTACCGACTCTTTGAATAACCCCAGTAATGGCTAATAAATTTCCCATAATTGAGGTTCCACTCCTTGCCCCGGAGTCTTTAGAGGAGATGGGAACCAAAGAAAAGTTCTGGTACACTTCTGGGGATGAACGCCGTTATTTATACAAGAAAGCTAGACCAAACACGGGGGAAGATTGGGCAGAGAAAATGGCATCACAGTTGTGCGAGTTACTTGGGTTGCCTCATGCTGAATATGAACTGGCGACATTCAACTCGGAACGCGGTACTGTCTCACCATCATTTTTACCTGAGGGAGGAAGCCTTGTACTGGGTAATGAGATTCTTGCTCCCTTAGTAGCAGATTATCCTAGTGAAAAATCTTTTAAGGTGTCTCAACACACGTTAGAGAACATTTTTACAGCCCTAACACAGACTTATGTTAATCTGCCAGTTAATTGGACACCACCAAATGGTATCACAACTGCTGCACAGACGTTTGTTGGGTACTTACTTTTAGATGCCTGGATTGGAAACAGTGACCGACACCATGAAAACTGGGCATTCATCAGTTTAGATGACAAGATTTATCTGGCACCAACTTATGACCATGCTTCTAGTATGGGGAGGGAGATGCTAGATAGTAAAAGACTTTTGAAACTGGAGAACAGAACCGTCACAGGGTATGCACAAAAATGTACTTCTGCAATTTATGCTAATGTTGGAGATAAAAAACCCCTGAAAACTTTTGATGTTTTTTGTGAAGCACAACAGCGCTATACAAATGCTGCCAATGTATGGTTAGACAATCTCGCCCAGGTGTCCAGCAATGATATTTTAGAGCTTTTTGAGAGTATTCCCTCAGAATGGATATCACAAACTGCAATTGAATTTGCACGTCATATATTGTCATTAAATCAAAGCAGGCTGCTAAGGCTACGGGACACTCAACCATAATTAAACGGCAATTCAAATTGCCCGTGTCGTTTTTCCTTTGCACTATAAATAGACGCGGTTTCCAAACTCCCGGAGGTTTTTAGATGACAACACTGTTTTTAGCTTGGCAAGATGCAATTAGTCGCTCTTGGTTCCCCATTGGGCGGTTAAGGTTTGATGGGGAAAAATACCAGTTTGTTTATACCCAAGGTGCAAAAAAAGCTACTGAACAGTGTGGATTTCAACCTCTGCTTTCATTTCCCGATTTGAACAAGGTATACACATCCATTGAATTGTTTCCCTTGTTCTCTAACCGATTAATGCGACCTTCTCGTCCAGAATACAAGCATTTTATACAGTGGTTAAATATCCCCCAGCACGAAGACGATCCGATTGCTATTCTTGCCCGTAGTGGTGGGCGTAAAGCTACAGATAATTTGGAAGTATTTCCCAGCCCCGAACCTGATGAGAATGGGTTGTATCATATTCACTTTTTTGTACATGGACTGCGACACCTGTCACAATGTACAATTGACCGCATTCATCGCCTCAAACCTGGGGAGAAGTTATGGTTAGCTCATGAATTTCAAAATCCATACGACCCAGATGCATTGACTTTAAACACGGAAGACCATCATATTGTAGGTTATTGCCCCCGTTATCTTGTGGGTGACACTTTGGAAGTGGTGCGACAAAATCCCAAACTTGTACATGTACATGTTGAGCAAATAAATCCGGCTCCAACACCCCTCCAGCTTCGTTTGTTGTGTAATATGACCGCTGAATGGCACGAGGGTTTTATTCCATTTTCTAGTCAGGAATATCAGCCGATTGTGCCTAATGTTGTTGCAAACATCCTCTGATTGAAAACGTGGCGTTCCATAAATGGGGGATGAATTGACGGTTGAAAAAGATGGATAACACAACTGTGACAACCCTTAAATTATCTTTTTAATTATCTGATTTTAGACCCAAATGAAGAGGTAATTATGCAATGGATAAATTAGAAAAATACAGACAGATAATTGAAACTGTTGTGAAAAAACACGGTGAATATGAACCAAGTCATGGACAGATTGAAAGTCTATCTATTTGTGATAGAGAAGCTGATAATTATTTGTTGATGGATACTGGTTGGGATAAAACAGGTAGGGTACATGCTGTGGTATTTCATCTGCGAATTGTTGAGGGTAAAGTGTGGATTGAATGGGATGGAACGGAAAGGGGTATAACTGAAGATTTACTAAAAAGTGGAGTGGAACAAGAGGATATTGTGTTAGGTTTTATTCGTCCTGAAAATCGTAAGTTTACTGATTTTTCTGCGGCTTAATTGTTCAGATTTATATGGCAATAATCAAGTAAAGAATATCAACCGATTCTGCCTGATGTTGTTGCTCCCCATCCTCAGACTGAATTGAAATCCGCTGTAATTACCGTCAAATATCGCCAGAGAACATGGTAGTATTTGGCGAGGTTTGTCGGGGTGAGTTATGAACAAAAAAGAGGCAGCAGAATTTCTGGGTGTAAGTGTACGAGCGCTGGAGCGATATGTACAGCAGGGAAAAATCAGCGTCAGGTATGAGAAAGGGAAGACTAGACCTACTGCCAACTTTGACCAAGGGGAACTAGAAGCTTTTAAAACGGAATTAAATCAACCCACTATTAAACCTGCTGTAGAATCTCGCCAAATAACGACAGAATTTAACGATGGGGGACGTGGCTCAGATATTCAGCCTGTAACTGTGGCGGATTTTGACGAATTAACTGTGGTAGATAGGTTAGCTGGCATGGTGGAGATGTTAATAAACCGTAAGGATAAACAACCCGCTGTACCCATTGAATCTAAGATATTATTAACACTAGACGAAGCCCAAGCACTTACGGGACTTTCTAAGGGATTTCTGCGGGATGCAATTAAACAAGGGAATCTCAATGGGAAGGTGATTGGGAAAAGTTGGCGAGTTAAGCGTAGTGACCTGGATGAGTTTGTGGAAGAACTGTTTTAAAGAAAGCTAAATAGAGACGAATATCAAAGATGTCAAAAAGCCCAAAATTGTTATTTAACCAATCATCATAAAAACTTGTAATTGTCTAGCTGATATGGATTGTAAAGTACTTTAAACACATGTTAATATAAGCCAATATTATTAACAAAAAACAATAACTTTATTTTGTTTATAAGAAAATGAATACTATTACTGAAAAAAATTGGATTGGTTTAAAGATAGTAGAACCTTATTTTTTTATACCAAATAATAAAACGTTAATTATTGATCCTATAAATTTACATATTAAAAACACTTCAGGTATAGATTATATAATATTTCCAGAAAAAACAGTTAGTAGTTATATTAAACTCATTTCTTTACTTCCTGATATAGTACTAAATCAAAATGGATTTAACAATATTAAACTAGATAAAAAAATTGATAAGGGTTTAATCGAAATGATTAGAACATATCAAATAATGTATAAATTTATATCATTATGGTTAGAAAGAAAACATAACAACATTATTTATCCTGAAATTTATAAGGAACCGTATGTAAATTACGAAATTTTTGCTATACAAAGTTTAGAATTATTAAAATTAATTCAAAATATTTTCGATAAAGAAAGATATATTTATCTCATGAACGAAATGTTTAGTAAAAATAATTATGTAAATGAATTAAAAATAGGTGATGAACTTATAATATGGTTTTCATGTGAATATTCTAGTTTAGAAAAAACGTTTAATGAAAATGGAATATTTAAACTTATTGAACAAGAAGGACGCGTAAGAAAATCAGAAAAAATGATTAAAATTTACAATAACGATTATAATAATTGTATTGAAAACAATCATAATATCAAAATTGATAAAAATCCTCCTAAAATAAACTCCGAAAATACTTATTATCATGGTAAAAGTCTAATAGAATTTTTTGGAAAAATAATCTCAAAAAATGACTCTAAATTTAATGATATTTACTTAAAATATTGTAGAGTACAAAAAAAAGCATGGCGAAAAATTAGAAATAATGGTCATTTGAAATCTTTTTATTTAAATGAAAATAATCAAGTAGTCGAATACAAAAAACATAAAAGAGGGAAAGGAAAAAAATAATCAACTACTGACACAAACCTAAATACAAATACAATATGGACTTGCAATAATCAGATTGTAACGTAAAAGATAACTAGCCAATGAGCCAAAAGTCTTTAGCTGCAAGAGTTTAAAAATTTAACCGATACGGTCTAAATGTAACGAAATCGTTACAAAAAAGAAAAAAGATGCACAAATTTAAAGGTTAGGTCTAAATGGACTAATGTACTAGAAAGACCAGTAAAGCTAGGATTTCAAATACATGGTGTCTGAAAAAACAATTGAGTATAAATACTGTCCTCAATGTAAAAGTGACAAATTAATCGTATTAATAGAATCGTTACAGACAAATCATGGACATTTGATTTGTAGCAATTGCAACTATTTTATTGCATCGATCAAAAACCCATCGATAACCATTTCTCCTATAAACAGAGAGCAAACTATAAGTGTAAAAATCAATACTTACTATAACAAAAATAATATAAAATTATCCCCAATAATACGAATTTTTGAGGATAATCATTTGTCTGAAAATATTGGTTATAAAAAATATTAAAAGGTTGTACTGGTATAATCTCTTCCAAAATAAATAAAAAGAAACCAGACTATTAATGTAGTACTGGATAGCTAGTATCACGAGCTGCTTGAGACTCAATAACGAATAAATCGCCTGGTTCACACTCCAATACCTCACAAAATTTTTCAATTAAATCATGGGAATACTGTTTTTTCTTCCCACTCTCATAACTACGAACAGCACTAGTAGTGATATCACACTTTCTAGCCAACTGTTCCTGTGTTAAACGTTTTTGATTTCTAATTTCTGATAGTAGAAACTTCATTTTTACTGTCACTCTAAAAATCGCCTTACTTCAAGTATACACCATGTTTTATAGCACTATAATATGTGTCTGTTATCAAAAACGACAAGAGTATAAAAAATACATATACAAAACATAGCGATATGACTTGACCTGATACAAAACATAGCGCTACATTATTAAATGTCTGATTAAAGCAGAACAAAGAAGCAGTTACAACTTTGACAAGAACAAAATAACCTGCAAATAAAAAGCAACTCACCAACAAAAAAATAGTGACCGTCGGGAAGACAGGACAGCATCAAAAAAATCAGTAAGTCAAAAACGACTCACTGACCACTAAATTTTAACTATCTAGTAAAAAGGTAACTCAAATGAGTGCTAAAAAATCCACTTCCAAAGTCCAAAACACCAAAATTAACTACAAAAATGTTAAAAATGAATCCGCTGAATCTTTAATGAAACGTTCATTTGAACCATTATTCAGCCCTAAAGATGGTAAAGCCCGATTGACTTTCTGTGGTGTTGAACATTCAGTTATCGAATGGATTAATAAGAAAGAATGGGATGATGAAGACGGTAAAAAACATCAAAAGCGTAAGAAGATAGAAAAACCTGTGATGAAACTTGTCTTTTCTTGCTTAGATGAAACTCATGAATCTCCTGCAAATATCGCCATTACTTGTGAGTATCGATTGTCTGAAAATAATCGCTTAGGACAAGTTCTAACTTTAATGGGATATGAATTTGAATTTGAAAAAATCATCTTAAATAACGATGATGAGTTTGGAAGAAAGACAGAGTATAAAACCGACCCTAAACAAATTTTTGATTTTCTACGAGAAAAATGTGGGTTAGTTTTCAAAGGTAATTTGACTGTAGCTATCCGTAAAAATAAAGCTGGTGAACCTGTGGAACGCCCCGGACTTTGGGATATCGACTACAAAAGTCTAGAGCCTAAATTATTAAAAACTGGGGAACAAGAGCGAGACATGATGGCAAGCGATATCAGCGATGGAGACTTTGAGAATCCGGAAATAGCTATGGCTAACGAGTCCGACTAAAGAAAACGCCTACATCGTTGCAACCGATGTAGGCACTACAAAATTCTAAATATTATGAATAAAGATTACCAAAATCAAAAGAAAAAGACATCCGCAAATTTTACAGATGATGATGAATTTGGCGGAGCTAAACTCACCCCAGAATTAATTTACGGGAAAAAATACAAAAAAGATACTAGTAACATTGCATCAAATAAAGATGAAGATGAAGATGACGAATTTGGCGGAGCTAAACTCACACCAGCTTTAATTTATGGTCGGGATAAATACCCCAATACCAAAATAGAAATTGAAACTGATGAAGATGATGAATTTGGAGGTACTAAACTCACACCCGGCATGATTTACGGTCGGGATAAGTATCCTGATAAAAACAAACCTACCACACCTACCAAAGCAAACACAGTCGTATTAGAAGATGATGAAGATGAGGATGATGAGTTTGGAGGTGCTAAACTCACACCTGCAATGATTTACGGGCAACAGAAGTATCCAGATAAAAACGCACCCACCACACCTACCAAACCTACCACACCCACCACACCCGTATTAGAAGATGATGAAGGTGATAAAGATGATGAGGATGAGCCACTTTACAACTGTGAGTATAAGATATTTTCTCCTATCATCCCTACAAATCAGTGGTATATTGACCGGAAACAGTTAATTGATAGCATTAGTAATCCTTATCATTCCATCACTATCCCATTGGTAATTGATACTGAATTTACTGATAAGAACGGTAAAAAAGAGTATCAACAAAAATCGCGGTTGGGATTAACTACCCAGATTTGCAGCATTGTCAGTGAAGCACCAAAAGCGATTTTTGCCCAGACTCAACGAGTCAACGCTGGTAGAATGATGGCGGGTGAGAAACTATTGCCAATGACTGAAAGCGATTTTCACCCGGTTGATTATTTACAGTCTATTGGCTTAGATGTTGAAATCTGGGAAGCGACAGAAAGTGAACTAGCAGAAATACCAAAATGCTTTCTGGTGCTGTACGGACACTTCCTAACGGCTGAAATCAATATGATAGCTAGTGGGACAGTTAAAGAACGCATCAAATATCTACAGCGTTCCCAGGGAGAGGAACAGATAGCAAGTGGTAGACGTGCTTACTGTGAATCTATTGTAAATGGTAATAAGTTGGATTGGGTAAGCTTAAAACATGTTATTTCAATTAATGACTGCTGCTATGAATTATGCCTTAAACTTGTAGATACGGGGGCTATTCATGGGGTGGCTTCATATAAAAACTTTTGTAGTGCTGTAGGGTGGAAACTACAATATAAAGATAATTTTACAAGTAATGAAAAAGCCCGTATGCTTGATATGGCTATCGAGCGTTTTAAAGATTTTGAAAACTATGCACTGGGAGATTTAGAAGTGTACGAAGCGCTAGATAGTTATTATAAACAATGGCTGGTTGTTTATCAAAAGTTAGGTCTAGCTGATTACTTCCAATGTCCTAAGTTAACTATTGGTGGTACTGTTAAAGATTTGTTTGAGGCTGCATTGGCAGCAAAATTAGGAATTAATGCTCTAGATGATAAAGGTGAGTCTATCTGGAGAGATGAATTAACTGATGTTATCGAAGAGTTTATTAAACCTGCTAGTGCTAATGATTTAAGACAATTCACGAAAAATACACGGGCGTTGTTAGCTAAGGTGGAAGGGGGTAGATGTCGTAATAATAGACCTACTGATATTTTTGTCAGACGTAAGGTTAAAGGGAAGTATGATGCTAATTTAATCTGTGATATCGATATTTCTGGATGTTATGGTGAAGGTCAAAGAAACCAATCTTACTTTTTAGGGGTGAGTGAAGTTTTTGATTATAAGGCGACTAAAAATAATGAGTATATCAGTCTGAGAGATTGGTTGAAAGCTTATGATGTGAATGTTGAGGGGTTAATTAAAGCGGTAAATAATAAAGATAAGGCTGCTTGGAATAATCCTGATAATTGGGGTGAATTATTACCTGGTGCATGGTATGCCAGAATTAAAACCTGTGAGAGGTTAAAATATCCACAAGATTACTTTGCAAGCTGGTTTACTGATACTGCTGATAGGGTTGATTTATTGGCTAAAAGTATCCGCAATATGAAGTGTGATACTGAGATGGTTTCTAGTGATTGGGTTGATTTTGATGAGGAGTGTGGAAGTTTAAAAATCTTTAATCACGAGATTTGGAATGCTGTACTTACCCATGACGGTTTGCAGTGGATATTGGCTATCTGTTCTCCTAGACAGCGTAATGAACTGTTAGATAAAATTCAAATTCTAGCTAGTGCTGTTTACCCCCGTTCTCAAAGATTATGTGGTGATAATCCAAAGGAAGCACTAGAAAAACTAAAAGAAACTTACAATAATTGGTCGGGAAGAAATACAACGCAACGGGTTAAGGTCAAGGGACGGTCTAAGATTGTCATGAATTTTGAGGAGTGTCACGCATGGTTTGATATTAACCTGGGTGATTTGTTGGTGAATAATCTACTAATTGAACGCAAAAAAGCACAGAAACAGTATGGTAAAAAGTCTCCCCTTGATGTGCTTTTTAAGCTTTGCGTTAATACTCTCTATGGTGACATGGTTAGTAAATATTTCGTTACTTCTAATCCTGTGGTAGGAAACAATATCACGGCGAGAGCGCGTTGTTTGGCTTGGTTGATGGAGAAAGGTTTACATGGTTGGCAGTCTATTACAGATGGCTGTGCGTTTGAATTGAATGGGGTGATATATCCAAAAAACAAAAATGTTAGCGGTGAAAGTATTAATCAACATCGTCAAAAAAGTGAGTTAAAACAACGTAATTTAAACCGTTCTCCCCTTGGAAATACACAAGAAATTTTAGGGAAATGGGATGATATCACTTACACCAAATGGAAAGATGATAAACCTCAAATAGTTACTGAAAAGTTTCTCAACTTAAATATTGATGGTCGAGAACTAGCACCAATAGTTAAACTTGACAATGAACATAAAGGATGTGAAATAGTTGTCTGTCCTGCTATAGGGTGGATTGATGAAAATGCAATGCTGCATTTACAGACTTTATTTCCATTAGTTGATGTTTTACATAAAGAAAGTACAACCATCAAAATTAATGATGATTTGTCTGTAAGTTTTAAACCACGTCAAGGTCAATTTAGTTTTGAAACTAAAGACATTTACTGGTGTGGTGCTTTTCATGGCAGTGCTAATTACTTATTAAATAACCCAAACGCCACAACCATTAAAGCAAGAGGTTATGAAGTGAAAAAACCCCATAGTGCGATAGACGGTGAAACAGTAGCTGAGGGTGATGATGTTGTTTTTATGAAATCCGAAAGGTATGGAGTTAAAAATAACCCTGCTAAAGATTTAATGAAACAATTGTTAGAAAATCCATCGAGTGTCAAACGTCAATTACCGGCTATTAAGTCAGGTATTCTGAAAATATCGGACTATAAGAATCTGGCTGATAAATACGACAATTTAGGCATAGAACCGGGTGATGGCATACTACGCACGTTTCTACTACAAGAGTTTAGTTTGTCACAATTCACTTTCCAAACTTATGAACAGTACATGATGTGGAAAGGAATAATTTCACGTATTAAGGACAGTGACCGTCAATCATTGGAAGGGTTTTTTCTTAACAGTGACAATACACTCGATTTTATCAAGATGTGTAATTGGGTTGATGAACAAATAGCTGAAGGGGTTGATAAACCATTCGATTTATTGAGTGATTCAAACCGTAATGATAGGCGTGCTGAAAAACGGGCTAAACAAGCTCAAAAACAAACTAAAAAACCCGGTGGTGGTAGAGAAAAGAAACGAAAAGTAGTCTCGTTATCACATCCATATCTAAACACATTTAACACACTCAGAGAACAGTTAAAAGACAATCATTTGTCAGAAGTAGAAACAAAAGAATGAACTAATCATACCTAACCAATCGTCGAAGCATGACATACCCTCCCGCCGTCCTAATGTGGGAGATTTTTTTATGGCAGGGTCTAATAAAACCACAAATAAACTACTTATTCTCAATAAAATAAAGAAAAAATACTCTCTATACATTACTTACAATGAATTACAGAGTTATTGACAAGTATTGAACTTTATTGAAAATAATTCTTGAGTAAGTTTGGGTAAAAAATCGACAATATACAGGAAAGTTACCCAAAATCGACCTGACAACCATGCGGATTTGAAGGCTAACTGGACGCAAAAATCGCTATAGTAGGGGTAAAGACAAAAATCACTTTTTACACTAAAAGTTTTGGGAACTGTCCCACGAAGTCACTACCTTACTCCCCGTAACCCTACTTTTTTACACCCCTAGAGAGTTTTCCCATTAAATGCCATTTCCAAAGGTTTATGGTGGCAAGAAGGTCGGTTAACTACCTTTCAAGTAGATTTACACATTAAGCAAATTATTACGTCTAATTTCAACCAAATTTAAGAGTAAGTATAAATACTCATATCTCCTAATCTGTGACAACGGGAACGAACTACTACGGCTAATCCTTAACTTATACATGTTGATACACTCTTGTTTAAAGAAGTTAATTTTAATCAGTAAATATATCGTGTTGCTCCCTAAAAAGTCTTTCAGTGCTAGGTAAATCTAAATCATGAGAAAGTAAGTCAATCCCATCAATAATTTTAGGTATCCAACTTGGAGTTATTTGTAGTCCTTCATAACATTTTTGTCTATATTCATGCCTTGACTGAAAAAGTTCAATAGCCCTTTTTAAAGGTCGTATAACTTCGTAAGCTCCTTCAGCTTTTTCAATTGCTGATTGAGGAATTGGACATTGTAATCTGAGAACTGCTAAGTTGTTCTAATTTAAAATTCATAAATCAGATAGTAGCCATGATTTATGATGTTTGGCGAGTTCCTTGAGAAAATATAATTCTTCACCTTCTAGATTGTTGAATACATTACGATATCGCCAGCCACGTTCATAGCGGCTCAACATTTCTTCTGGTGTAAAGTGATGTACATCGGCTGTTTGCCAACATATAGCGATCAAAAAAGGTAAATTTTTTGGAGGATTGGAGAAAGAAATTTTTGGTGATAGTGTTGGGTTTGTCATATTTCCATCAACACTGTAGATAACTGTAATTACATATTAGTCGATTTGATTAAAAATATCATAAACGGACGACCCTGATACCCAGGTATTCTGTTACTTCCTTCTTGTTCATAATGTATCACGACAAACATCGCCATAGAAGATGGTGGTCAGTGACGACATTTGTCGGGGTTGTTTCCGTCGCCCGGAACGCGCTTTGCGCTGGCTCCAACTGTGGCTGGCGGGGATGCCGTAGAGAAGTGTGATGACTGTTCCTGTAAAATGTATCAACTATCCCTGATAAATACGCAATAATTTATCTGGGTTATCTAGACTCTACCTTATATTGTCCAATGTTGAATGCTGTTAGAAAATAGTCACAAATCATGGCTCATATACATATCTCAGCAGTTCAGAAATCAGCATGTATAAATACCTATTGAAACTTTTGATACTCGCAACGCTGACTTTGACGGGATGCCAAGGCGTAATCACAAATAACCAAAGTGGTATTGCTCTTGAACAATTTGCCTCCCTTAAGCTCATTAAAGATTATCTCAATGCAAATTTAGGTAGTACAGGCTTTGGTGGCAAATCTTATTGTGCTTATGAAGTTCTGGATGCACAATTGGATGGAAGCACAGAAAAAATCTACTTGTGGGTTTTGTGTCAGGAGTATTATCGAGCAAATCAAATGGTACAACAGGGAACAGGCAGTAGTTTTCCCTTGGCACTAACACTACAGAGAAATAAAGATCAATTCCACATCATTAGTCATCGCAAGCCGAGAGATGGGGCGTTATATGCGGAAGACATACTGGTGATTTTCCCAGAAAAAGTTAGAGCTAAAATCCAGTCAGAACCGATAGGTAGTCGTAATAATCGTGTTCAGAAACTACAAAATGAACTAAACAATGAGGCTGACATAAACTGAATAGTCCTCCATTAGTTTATTTTCCCTAAATGTCATAACATACATCTTTTAGAGCAGTCACTGATTGTGGTAAACCTTGTCTAAGCAGTGATTCTAAATACTCTTCAGATGTTTTAGGAGGTTTCTTAAGACTACTTCTGTGAATCTTTGCCACTTTGCAAATTTCTCTTGGATTTAGGTCAATCAAATGTAGGATGAACTCATCTGGATGCTGAGGCTCAATGCCATATGGTAAAAGAGCTTTAGGAGGAAAATCTTGCAAATTAAAAGTGACTATAATGCTTGCATTACAACGAATTGCTGCTGCGAGTACATGACGGTCATTTGGATCTGGAAGTTCTAAACTTGTAATCAGTGCTTCATAACCTGTCACGAGACAATCTCGGACATGTTTATTCATTAAATCTTTGGTTCGGGTAAGCTGCTCAAGGGTGAGTTCCGGACGATTCTTTAAAACGTTTCTAATCCATTCTGAGTGAATTTCATCTGTCCACCGTGCCCTAAATAGGTCGGTAATTGCGAGTCGCATAAGAAAATCTCTTAATGGCGCTGGATATAAGATACATGCATCATAAATAGCTGTGAAATTAGACACAATAATGTTCTCTCTATTAGTTTTTAATTATTATCCTTAACTGTAATAAGAAATTTTCTTTATCAATGTCCTTTCTGTGAAAGAAGTTTTAAATCCTAGTTTATATTTTCAATAGTATTAAAATTAAAACTAAGTCAATTGGTTGCGAAAAGGCTTCCAGACTTAGTTCTAATTGATTGCTGAGTGTAATTCTATTTCCAGAGTTTCTAAACGCAAAAAATCTGGCTAATCATACGAAACTGTTGTGCATCACGCGCTATTTTTTATTCGTAACCCATATCTAGTTCTTGAGCTTGAGCAGTAAGCTCATCAAGAGCTTGCATTCGTAAACTATCAATTTTATTTTTGTAATCGAGTAAATCCTGATAACGTACTCGTCGGCGTGTACCTACTTTGCGGTATGGTATCTCTCCAGATTCTAATAACCCTACCAAATAAGGACGAGAAACGTTTAAGATATCAGCCGCTTCTTGTGTCGTGAGTTCTGCATGTACGGGTATAAGAGTAACTGCATTACCTTTAGCCATTTGTGTCAGGATGTCAACTAGTAGATGAAAAGCCGTTGCTGGTATGGCAACTGTTTCACTTCTAGAGTTATCCTGCACAACAATAGTACGGTATACAGCATTATCCCGCACATAAGATGCCAAAGTTTGACTACTTTTTTTAGCTAGGTTAGTATCTTCTTCCGTAGGTACAGTAGTCCTATTAGATTGATATGTACTGAGTGTCATAGATATCAGCCTTTTTGTCTAATATCGAATTGCACTCCACTTATCCATACGAAAATATGGCTTGCAATTGTCTTTGACCTAATCATAGCTTTTATTCAAAATAAACGCAACGAACGAAATGAGTGAAAAACTACGCCAAACTTATTTTCCTGGTACTTCCTGCTTCACTCCGCAACGGTCGCAGGTTGTCTCGGTCGCCCTTTCGCGCTTCGCGCTGGCTCCCTGATAACCACAACCGCACAGATGAGATGACTACAACCCATACATAGAATAGGGGTTAGGTGGAGCGGGGAT
>JAAUYH010046028.1_pt1 | contig 21214 bp, 25 predicted proteins | sample 7278061 | NCBI WGS metagenome assembly JAAUYH01 (sample SAMN14350203, study PRJNA611818) | marine sediment metagenome | isolation source: surface marine sediment (0.6m) | place: French Polynesia: Moorea | collected 2018-08 | reverse complement strand
GGCCTCGTCGACCCCGAGGTCATCGTCAAGCCGACGAAGGGCCAGATCGACGATCTCGTCGAGCTGATCCGCGACCGCACCGACAACGATCAGCGCGTGCTCGTCACGACGCTGACGAAGAAGATGTCCGAGGACCTCACCGATTACCTGCTCGAGCTCGGACTGCGAGTGCGGTATCTCCACTCCGAGGTCGACACGCTCGAACGGATCGAGATCCTGCGCGACCTCCGCCTCGGTGCCTTCGACGTGTTGGTGGGGATCAACCTGCTGCGCGAGGGCCTCGACATCCCCGAATGCGGCCTTGTCGCGATCCTTGATGCCGACAAGGAAGGCTTCCTGCGGTCCGAGACCTCGCTCATCCAGACCATCGGCCGCGCCGCGCGGAACGCCGACGGCCGCGTCATCATGTACGCCGACAAGATCACCGGCTCGATGGAACGCGCGCTGGCCGAAACCGACCGCCGCCGCGCCAAGCAGATCGCCTACAACGAAGAACACGGCATCACGCCCGAAACGGTGAAGAAGAACGTCGAGGACGTGTTGGCGGGTCTCTACAAGGGCGACACCGACCAGGCGCGCATCACGACCCAGGTCGAGAAGCCGATGATGGGCGCGAACCTGCAAGCCCACCTCGACGGCCTCCGTGACGAGATGCGCAAGGCAGCCGAGAACCTAGAGTTCGAAGAAGCTGCGCGGCTCAGGGATGAGGTCAAGCGGCTGGAGACAGTGGAACTGACGGTCGCCGACGATCCGCTGGCGCGGCAATCGGCGGTGGAGGAAGCGGTCGAGGTGGCCACGAAGGCGAAGGGCCGGTCAACGGCTGGGAGGGCTGGTCAGCGAGGTGGGAACGTGAGGCGGCGCGGCCGAAACTGAGACCTTCAGGCATTCACTTGCCAGAATCTACATATTTTATTACCGTCCTAACTGCGAACTAGTTTCGTGGTAATTTAGTCTGTTAGGGGAAATCAATGTTTGGAAGGATTATTGCTCCAGCAGTTATGCTGGCATTTTCGTTGTCTGCGACCAGTTTGTCCGCGGCAACAATGTACGTTCACGATAGCGCGGGAAATCTTGGCACGGTGGAAACGGACACCGGTGCTGTCAACCTGATCGGCAATATGGGCAGCGTCATGACCGATATCGCGTTCGATCCGTCGGGTAATCTCTACGGGGTAACGTTTTCCGGTCTCTATTCGATCGATGCAACCACGGGAGCCTCGTCGTTTATCGGCAATCACGGCGTTTCCGGCGCAAATGCGCTTGTTTTCGGAACTGGCGGAACGCTGTATACAGCCGGGTTTTCGACGACGAATTTGTATTCGCTCGATGTCGGGTCCGGTGCCAGCACTCTGCTTGGCAACATGGGCTTTTCTTCGGCAGGGGACCTCGCATTTGTCGGCAGCGATTTCTTCCTGTCGGCTGGCAACGGAAGCCTTGTGAGTGTCGATCTCGGCAATCCTACGAACTCGTCGTCCATCGGGTCGTTTGGCGTTTCAAACGTTTTCGGGATCGCGACCGACGAGCTGTCTCAGCTCTTCGCAGTTGGGGGAACAACGATTTACAATGTTGATCCGCTCACCGGCGCGGCTAGCGGAGGCGTCAGCTTTGCAGGGCAGGGCCTCGGTCAAGCCTTCGGGCAAAGCTTCTTCGCTGAATCGGGTGCCGATCCCGACGACGACCCCAACCCGTCCGAAGTGCCGCTTCCAGCATCGGCCCTTCTGTTGATGGGCGGTTTGGGCCTTTTGGTCGCGCGAAAGAAACTGAGCTAGAAGCAAGGATCCAGTCCTGGCCATTTGCATTGCCCGGCTCAATAAGCCGGGCAATTTTTTTGCGACCGTGCCCCTTTGCGCCAATGTCCACAATCATGAAACCCCTGCAGCAGGCGTGGGATGCGCATTGATGCGCGCCAACCACTCCAATGACCAGCGCCTTGGTGCGCATGAAGGCGCACCCTTCGCTCACCCCAAGAGAGCGCTTCACGCCCAACTTCCGCCGGGCGCCGCCCTCAGCCCTTCGCGGAACCGTCGAAACCCGCTACCCTCGCCCCATGAGAACATCCACCAACACCCCAGACCGGCTCATCATCGAAGACCGTCCGTGGTTCCTCTGGGCCGCGCTTTATGGCATGGGCGCGGCGGCGGTGTGGGGTGCGCTGACGGGGCGGGTCGAGGGCGCATTCGAAACGCTTCTGGTCCTCGCCCTCGGCCTTGGGATGCTCTGGATGGCGTGGCGTCTGGCGCCGTATCAGCAGTTCACCTTCGACCGCACGTCCGGCACCTTCACCCACAGCATCCGCCGCCTCGGGCGTCCCGCTGAGACGTGGGAGCGACCGCTGGCCGACATCGAAAAGGCCGTCACCCAAAGTCTTGAGGGATCCGAGCGCGTCGCGCTTTCAACGCCGGATGGCCCGCATCCCTTGGAAGCCGGCTTTACCGGCATGGGACGCAAAGCGCTGACCGCCACGATCAACGACTGGCTCGGCGCCTAGGCGTTTCGGGAATTTCGTGTCGCTTGTTCGCTGCCTCTCCCTACGGTCGAACGCGAATAGCGACGGGTGATGATTATGTTTCCCGGAACGCCCTAGAACACCGCCGCCACATCATATAGCACCGGCTCGAACCGGGTGCAGAGCGCCGAGATCTCACGGTTCCGCTTCCGCATCTCATCGGACCGAAGCATGGCCTGGAAATCCTCACGCCGCTCCCATTGCGAGTAATTCGCGATCCGGCACTGGGCGTCGTTCACGTGCAAACCGGCGGCAATGAACCCGGGTTGTTTCGAGATGAACTCGTCATAGGCCGATTGGAGCGCGTCCAGAAGATCGGCGCAGGTGCCGGGCGAGCATTCGAAAGTGGTGATGACGGTCTGGCAGGGCGTTGACGTGGCGATCTTGGGCATGGGCGGCGTCCTCCTCTTTGCCATCCTAACACAGCCCGGCGCGAGCGCTAAAAGTCGAACAACTCGTCCAGGAACCCGCCCATCTTTTTCTTCTTCCGCGGGCGGTCGTCATAGCCCCGGTCATGTCCGCCCGAAGGTGGCGGTGGCGGCGATCCTGCATGGCTTCGCTCGATGATCTTGTCCAACTCGCCGCGGTCCAGCCAAACGCCACGGCATTTCGGGCAATAGTCAATCTCGACCCCGCTGCGGTCGGTCATCACCAGTTGGGTTCCGTCAATCGGGCAGTTCATCCGGGTTTCTCCAAGCTGTTGGCATCACCTAACAGGTAGGGTTTGCCAACCGCTTAACAACCGTCCCCGACACTCACCCTTCCTCGATCACCCGGATGACTTCCTTTGCCCACTCACCAACGACAGGAATGAAATCGACCCATGACAGCGTGTAGACCAGCATCGAGACCAGAAACGTCGCACCCACGACCGAGCCCAACCCAAAGGTCAGCCCCCGCAAAAAGTTGAACCACATCAAGCGAGCATTGGAGGAATGTGCCCGCATCACCTTGTGATTGTTGATTTTCTCCAACTCGCGTGCAAGCGACGCGACCTCTCTTTCCAAGCCGTCCAAGGAACCCTCCTGCCTTTGGCCAACCCTAGTCCTTTCGGTCGCACCAGACCACCCTAGCCTCCCGCGCGCCGCCCGCTTAGTGTCGCGCGGCACGCAGACACGGGGGAGCCCTCAGGTGAAGTACACCGCAACAGTCCTTGCCCTCGCCGCGCTCCTCGGCCCGGCCCAGGCCGACACCTGCCTTGACCACCCCTATGACGGCGATGGCGACCTCTCTGCGTCCATCGCGGCCACCTACGACGCCCTTTCTCCCTTCAAGCCGCTTCGCGAAACGCTCGACAAGGCCCAACCAACCATCTGCCTCACCGACGGCGCGGCAGAGGCGCTTGGGACCTTCGGCGCGGAAGAGAATATCATCACCGTCGATGCGGGCCTGTCCCCGGAGAAGCGCGTCGCCGTCCTGCTGCACGAAGTCCGCCACCTCGACCAGTTCGCGCGCGGTATCTGTCCGTCGCTATCGCTTGACATGCGCGCCAACGCCCGCGCGATCTTCGCGCTTGAAGCCGATGCCATGGCAATCGCCCATCTGGTCGCCTGGGTCGCGCGCGACCGCGACCCGGGCCTGTTCGACGCACTGAAGACCAGCGAAGAGACAGCCGATATCGCCGCCGCGTTCCTAACCGCGATAGAGGAGACCGGCGACCCGTCGCTTGCCACCGCCGCCGCCTTTGATGCGTGGTATGCGTCCGACACGCGGCGCGAGCGGTACTATGTTTCGACCTGCATGGCCTATCTGGACCGCCTGGAAGACGCGCACAGTTTCGCCGGCACCGCACCGCTTCCGGCCGACTTCCTCGATACGGTCTGTGACATGCCCGATGCCACGCCTTACCCCTGCGTCGAGCCTCCACGTCCCTTGCCGCGCTAGCCCAACCGGCGGAACCGCGCTAGGCTCGATCCAAAAGGGAGACATTGCATGACAATCGATCCATGTTTTGCCCGACTGGATGCTCCGGCAAGGTTGTTCTGATGGCCCAGTTTCATCTCTTTCCCGACGGTCCGCACCCCGTGGCACCATTTTCCCACGCGGTCGAAACCGATGGCTGGGTGTTTCTGACCGGCCAGATGCCGACCGATCCAAAGGCACCTGACGCCCAGCTGCCCAGCGGCATCGTCGCACAGACGCATCAGGTGATGCAGAACCTGAAGTTGATCCTCGGCAAGCTCGATCTGGACCTCGCACAAGTCATTCAGGTGCGCGCCTATCTGACCGAGTTCGACCGCGATTATGCCGCCTTCAACGCGACCTACCAAAGCTATTTCCCGCAGGACCGGCTGCCTGCACGAACCACCGTGGGCGTCACGGCGCTGGCTGTTGGCGCTCTGGTCGAGATTGACATGATCGCCCGACGCGGTTGAGACCGCGGCGCGCTGCGCTATCGTCGTCTGTCATGAGAACCATCGCTGCATGCTTCTGTCTCGCCAGCCCCGCCGTCGCGTGGGAGGCCACAAGCCAAGGCCCAATTTGCCTGCTAACGCACAGCACCGGCGAGGCGGACATCACCGTTTCGCATGATCCGCGGGAACCACTGCCGTATGCGATCAAGCTTGAACGTAAGGGCGGCTGGGTTTCGGGGCCGGTCTTCGTCATCCGCTTCGATGGGCCCGGTCGGCGCACGATTTCGACCGAGCGGCATATTCTGACCAAGGACAACACCGCGCTGACGGTGACCGACAAAGGGTTTGGCAACGTGCTGGACGGGCTGGCGCTCAACCACGTCGCCATCGCGGTTACCGGCGAGACGGCGGTGGTCATTCCACTGGCGGGTGCCGCGCCCGAGGTCGAGGAATTCCGGTCCTGCACATCAAATACCGGCGTGTAGCGCAATCACGCGGCATTCACGCCAGTCGCGTTTCTGTTGCCGGGTCGGCCACCGCACCCAATACTACCGGCATTTCAATGACGGGAGATTTCCGATGGTCCTGTTTTACGGATTGATGTTCTCGCTCTTCACCGCGCTCGTCGTGATCGTCGGCGATGTCGCGATCAAGGTCGCGGCGGACAAGGCCGCGCTGGTCTCGCCTCAGATGATCGTTGGCGTGATGCTGTATGCTGGCTCGGCAGTGCTCTGGTTCTTTGCGATGCGCCATATCACGCTGGGACAGGCAGCGGTTGCCTATTCCATGCTGACACTCATCGCGTTGTTCCTGATCGGTGCACTTGCCTTCGACGAACCCATCGGTACGCGCGAATGGGCCGGTGTCGCCTGCGCCCTCGCCGCCATGGCGCTGATGAGCCATGCCGAGGCCTGAGACTCAGCGGCGGCGGCTCAGCAACAGATACATGGCCCAGGATCCAATCGCCGCGACGGCAGCGGCGACATAGGTCCAGGCCGCCGCGCGCAGCACTTGGCGCGCGCCCTCCATTTCGCCATCGCCTGTCAGGATCCCCATGCCCTCCAAGAGCTTAAGCGCGCGGCGAGAGGCGTCGAATTCCACCGGCAGCGTAATCAGGGCAAACAGGGATGACGCGCCGAACATGATGGCGCCCGCCCACATCAGCGGCTGCGACGCCATGGCGAGGCCCGCGAAAAACACCAAAGGCGCGATGGTCGATCCTGCCTTCACGACGGGGACGATGGCGCTCCGCGCCTCCAGTGGCAGATAATCCTCGGCATCCTGAATTGCGTGGCCCGCTTCATGTGCCGCGATACCGGCGGCAGCAACTGACCGCACGCCGTAAACCGCCTCGCTCAGGCGCAATACCTTGGCGCGCGGGTCATAGTGATCGCTCAACACGCCCTTCGCCGGCTCGATGCCCACCGATTGCAGACCCCGCGCATCCAGAATGTACCGTGCGATCTGCGCCCCTGTGAGACCCTGCCGGATCGGCACGCGCGAGTATTTCATCACGTTGGATTTCACCCAAGACTGCGCAAGACCGCCCAGCACCATGCCTGGCAAAATCAGGATCCAGATCAGCGCATCTCCGAACATGGCGATCACACGTTTTGGCCTGCCTGGATGGTACGCGGTGCAGGCTAGGGAGAAAGGGGAAAAACGCCGTCAGGTCACCTCAGGACGTGAACCGCGCAAGGCGCATGGCGCACAACGCGCGCCGCCGTGGAGCCAAGGAAATAGTCCGAAAGCCCTGGCTTGTGCGACGCGATCACGATGCAGTCAACGTCCTCGCGTTCGGCGAAGCTGTTGATCTCTGCCGCGGCATGGCCATGCAACACTTCAGCTGAAATCTGCGTTCCCTCGCCCACCAGCGCCTGCAGGTCGGCCAGGGTTTTCTTGCTGGCCTGAAGCTGAATGTCGGGCAAGCTCTCGGCCATCGCGAAGTATCCCGGAACCGGCTCGATCACGGTCAGCGCGAAGATCTTGGCATCCGGGTCCGCCAATGCCTGAGCCGCTTTCAAAGCGTTCTGATGCCGCTCCGAGTGACTTGGTTCCACGGGCACAAGGATTCTCTTGTACAAGGCTCCCTCCATCTCAACGTAAGAGGATCGGAGCAGAAAAAGTCAGGCATTACCTTGATTTGGGTCAAACTGGCTGCGGGGCGTGGCCAGCCCCGCCGCTGCACCATTAAACCGGACGATCCACACGCGCCGTGACATGCACACGGCCCTTGACCGGTTCCGGCCATGTCAGCGTCACCTCGCCCTGGCTCGCGCCAGTCTCGGTCGTGACATAGGGCATCGCGAAGACATCCGCATTCCCGCCATTGGTGATGGCGCCCTCGGTGACCACGCCGGTCACCTCTCGCGCCTTACCACCAAACGGCAGCCAGCCAGCGACATCCACCTGCCAGTCCGTCGCCTCGCTTGCCTGATCAAACTGGATCGTGACCGGGTTCTGCGTCACCTGCCCGATGCCGTTGAACGTATTGCCGTCAAAGACAACGTTCCGGACCGAGCCAAAGACCAGATCGGCGATGGAATCGTCCACCTGTTCGACCCGTTCGGTTGTGCCGTTGAGCGACTTGAACGTGTTCCCGGTGATCGACAGCCCTTGAAGGAAGTGGCCCGAACCAAAGGGCTTGATCACGATCCACGAAAACCAGTTCGCGGCGTCATTCACCGTGAAGATGTTGCCGGTGATCGTCAGCCCGCCAAAGGAAAACTCGTTTGAAAAATCGGGCGTGGCGTCATGCTCGTTCGTCCACTCGATGAACGAGTTGTCGATATAGTTCCCCGTCACCACCGACTTGACGTTCGGCTCGGTGAAGACCAGGCCCGCGACACGCGGCCCGTCCGTGACATTGTCGCCCTGGAACCAGTGATTGCCGACGATCAGGTGCCCGTTGCCGTGCAAGACCATCGTCGTGCCGAAGCGCTGGAACCGGTTGTCGCGGATCTTGGCATCGTTCGCATTGACGTTGAAGCCAAGCGACACCCGCGCCGTCGCCGCCGTCTGTTGTTCGTCCGAGACGAAGTGGCATCGGTCGATCTGCAAATCCTGACACCCGATCCCCGGGCTTGTGATGCCCCGGTCCCTGGGCTTGGTGACGAAGCTGTCTTTCAGGTGAAACGTCTCGCCCGCAGGCGCCAGCAGGATACCCGAGGCGACACCCTGGCAATGGATTTCGACATCCGTCAGCGTGAACTTCGACAGTTTCGAAAACCCGCTGAAATCCAGCACATATTTGAACCGCCGGAACGTATAAGTCTGGCTCGAAGGCGCCGCATGCAAGGGCTGCGACAAGGTCAGCGATCCGGCACCGACGTTGACAGCCGTCACATAGACCTCGCGCGCAACGCCCGTGCCTTCGACCAAGGACCCCGGCGCGATATTCGCGATGTTGACGACATTCGTCAGCTGGTCAGGCGTTCCCGTGTCATAGCTCGCGGTCGAAGTCTGCGCGTCCTCGTCCCAGGCCGAGCCCGGCACAACATTGAACTGACCGTTCCGCACCACGCGACGGATCTCATAGGTGGTCTGCCCGGTCGCTGCCGCCATGTCGATGGGCGCGGTGACTTCCAGACGGCGACCGCCCATGTCAAAACTTTCGTGGTCGGAAAACACCGTCAACGCGCGTATGGCCTTCCGAAAGCCAAGTTCTTCGTCACCGAAAGCCGCCGCGTAGGTCGGCAGATCGAAGTTCCGCCGCAGGATCAAATGCGCGCCCTCCGGCATCGTGACGGTGCCCGCAAACCGCGCGGGGTATTCCAGCGTGACATTGCTATCCAGTTGATAGACACCCTCGGGGATCAGAATACCCCGGCCCGCGGCGGCGGTGTTGGCCGCCTGAAAGGCCGCCGAGTTGTCGGTGACCCCATCGCCAATCGCGCCGAAATCCCGCACATCGACCAAATCCATCATCGTGCGATGAAAAACGCTGGTCACATCCTCGATCTGGATATCGTCGATGCGAACAACGCCGCCCGTTGGCCCGGTCAGGTCCAGCCCGAAGTGGCCGTAGATAACCGGGTCACCCCAAATCAGATCGACACCGGTGCGCGACCCCGAGCCCACGATGGCGCTCACTTCAACCACCTCGCCATAGTCGGTCAGCGCGGTGCTGGCCCCGGTTTCTACCAAACCCGTGACCTGCGACCCGCCCGACTGACCGGCCCAGCCCGAGATACGCACCGACGGCAAAGGTCCGGAAATCGCCTTCACACGCGCGGTCACCCGCAAGTAGCAGCCCGGCAGCAAAGGCGTTTCGCCGGTATAGCGAACGCGCTGCACGGCGTCAGTTTTCAATAGCTCAAGACATCCGCCGAAATCCGCATCCCCGGTCACGACCGCCGCGGTCGCGACGGTGTCATAGGTCACGCCGCCCGGCGTGCCTTGCTCGCTGGACCAAACCGCCAGCCCGTCCGCGAATGCGGGCGGCATCAAGACCAATCCGTCGGTGATCGCCTTGTTCATCGCTTACCCTTTCCTCTCATCGAGTTCGGGCGCGACGTTAGATCGGGCGGCTTAAGCCCCTCTCAACCATGCGTACGGTCGGTGCCTCAGGCGCTGAAACCCGGCCGCTTCAGAATTTGTACACCGTTGATTTTCCAACCGTTTTCCGTCTGGATCATCTGGTAATCCAGCACATGCATGGCCCCGGCCTGATCGCGGATCAAAACCTTCTGCCAAAGGTTCCCCTGGATCTCACGCAGTTCCAGGTACTGCACATCATCCGGACGCCAAACCATCGGATAGCCGTTCCGCACCATCTGGCCGAAGCGGTCGGAATTGCCGAACATCCCCTGAATATTGGGCGAGGCGAAGCTGAAGGCCTCGGCAAAATCGTCCTTCAGAAAAGCATCGATCTGCGCCGTGATCGTAGCTTCGATACCCGCATCAGATGGCATCTCACTTTGCGCCAAAGCCTGCCCTGTCCAAGTCAGGCCGATGATGATTGCAGCCAGTCGAAGTATCCGCATGCCGTTCCTCCTGTTTGTCTAATTACGGACGAAACAGGCAAACGGTTCAAGAACTCTTCTGGCTTAACGCGTCGCCATCACCAGTTCGGTGGGCCCCACACCGTTCGTGAAGACCGAAGCACCAGCATAGGCGCCCCCGATAAACAGCGAGAAAACCCAGAACAGCAGCAGTCGAGCGAGCAGTTTCATTAACCCTACCTCCTGCCCCTTCTTTAAAAGTCAATTGGGCCGAAAGACGGCAAACCTCGGCAGCTTCCAAGGAATTTGTCGGGAAAATTCAGGCAAGCTGACCGGCCAAGGCCCGGTCCAGCAACGCGATCGTCTCGTCGATGCCGTAAAGCGCGATGAAGCCACCGAACCGCGGTCCCTGGCTCGCCCCCAGCAGCACCTCGTATAGCGCCTTGAACCAGTCCCTTAGCGGCTCGAAGCCATGCTCCTTGCCAACGGCAAAGACCATCGACTGCAGCTCTTCCGCGTCCAAGCCGCCTTCCCATGCCGCAAGCCGCGCGCGCAAATCTTCCAAAGCGGCGCGCTCCGTTTCATCGGGCGCGCGGAACACGCGCTCTGGTTTCACGAAGTCGTTGAAGTACCTGACGGCAAATCCCGCCGCTTCATCCAGTTGCGCATGCGTCTCGGCGCTCGCGTCCGGCGCATAACGGCGAATGAAACCCCAAAGCGTTTCCTTGTCCTCGGCACCGCTGACACTCGCCAAGTTCAAGAGCATCGCAAACGGTACGACCATCGTGCTTTCCGGCACGTTGCCATTGTGAATGTGAAACACCGGGTTCGCCGCCTTCTGCACGTCGTCCTGATCGGGATAGGCGCGCAATTGCTGGTGATACTCATCCACCGCCCGCGGGATCACGTCAAAGAACAGCCGCTTCGCCGTCTTCGGCTTCTGATACATGAAATAGCTGAGCGACTCCGTCGACGCATAGGTCAGCCACTCGTCAATCGAAATCCCGTTGCCGGAAGACTTTGAAATCTTCTGCCCCTTGTCGTCCAGAAACAGCTCATAGCTGAAATGCTCCGGCGGCCGCGCCCCCAGTTTCCGACAAATCGCGTCATAGATCTTCTCGTTCGTGGCATGCTCCTTGCCGTACATTTCGAAATCCACGCCCAACGCCGCCCAGCGCGCCCCGAAATCGGGCTTCCATTGCAGCTTTACATGCCCGCCCGTGACCGGCACCGTCCACTCGCGCCCGTCTTCATCATCGAATGTTACGGTCGCTTCCGCCGCATCCACATGCTTCATCGGCACATACAGCACCCGTCCCGTCTCGGGATGGAGCGGCAGGAAGATCGAATAGGTCTCGGCCCGCTCCTCGCGCAACGATTTCAACATGATCGCCATCAGGTCATCATACCGCTCGGCCGAGCGGCGCAGGATCTCGTCGAACTGACCGGACTGATAGAATTCCTTGGCCGAGTAAAACTCATACTCAAACCCGAAGGTATCCAGGAACCGCTTCAGCATCTCGTTGTTGTGGTCGCCGAAACTGGCGTGCGTGCCGAAGGGATCCGGCACGCTGGTCAGCGGCATCTGAAGGTACTCCGCCAGCTTCTCCTGGTTCGGCACGTTGCCCGGCACCTTCCGCATCCCGTCCAGATCGTCCGAAAAACAGATCAGCTTCGTCGGAATATCCGAAATCACCTCGAAAGCGCGCCGCACCATCGTGGTCCGCAGCACCTCGCCAAAGGTCCCGATGTGCGGCAGCCCGCTTGGCCCATAGCCCGTCTCGAACAGCACATAGCCCTTCTCGGGCGGCGCGGCCTCATACCGTTTCAGCAAACGCCGAGCCTCTTCGAACGGCCAGGCCTTCGAGGTCATTGCAGCGTCTCTAAATGCGGTCATCGGTCCATCACCCTTGCGTCAAAGCGCACACCTCCTATTGCGAGGCCCCGCGCGCGTCAATAAGTTCCATGGCATCCCGGAAAGGAATACCGCCCGTGCCCATCGATCCATCCGAATTCACACCCGAAGACGCGCTTGTCGCCGTCATGATCTCGATATCCGCCTCGGACGAGACCATGCGCACCTCGGAGCTTCTTTCGATCGAACGCATGGTCAACCACCTGCCGGTCTTCGGCGATTACAAGATGGAGCGCGTGACCGAGGTCTCGAACACCGTATTCGACATCCTCGCCGAAGAAGAAGGTCTGGACATCCTCTGGGGTGTCGTCCGCGCGACTTTGCCGGAACGACTCTTCGATACGGCCTATGCGCTCGCCTGTGATGTCGCTGCCGCAGACCTCAAGGCCGGGCAATACGAACTCCGGCTTCTCGAAGACATGCGCTACGAACTCAACATCGACCGTCTGCTCGCCGCCGCGATCGAGGCCGCGGCCCGCGCCCGTCATCGCACGCTCTAGAAAGAACGCGGCCAATTTTGCTCAAATTATCCTTCGCCCGTTGAAAAATATCCCGGGGGAATTGGCCGGCAGGCCAAGGGGGCAGAGCCCCTCGGGCCGCATTTGGAAACAGCAAGCTGCGGTTGCCGCGGGAAAACCGCAGGCATTTCGCTGAAATTCCGCTTTTTCGCCCTTTTTCCGGCCTATGGCTTTCTGAAAGGTGGAGATTGGGTATGAACTTTACAGTTGAAGATTCGCACGATTTTTTTGACCAGCGTTCGGATTGGGGTGTGACGCTCTCGGAAACGACGTCGCAACGCAGCCTTGCCGGACGCGTGCACTATATCGGCGGCTATATCCTCTTGCTGCTGGCGGCCTTCCTCTTCCTACCGGTTCTCGCAGGCCTAATCTTCTTTCCCGAGACCCGTGGCATCGCGCCTGAAATCGGGGTCGTTACGGCCATTATCGCTGTCGGTATCTTCCTTAAGGTTCGGGCATCCCGCCTGCCAAGAAATGCTGTGCAGATCGACTACAGCGCAAGTGAAATTCGCTTGGGAAGCCAGAAGTCGGACGGCACCTTCATCCGGCAGCGCGTCATCTCTTTCCGCGACATCGACGCGGTTTCGGTCGAACACTTCGAGGGCGCGGCGCCGATGCTTTGCCTCAGCACCGCCGGCGAAGACATCACGATGCCCTTCAACGGCGTCGATGGCGGAGATGTCGAGGACCTCGCGGTCCAGATTGCCGAGGCCCGCGAAAGCGCGCTCATGGCTCCGGTGCGCTCGCGGATTCAAAGCACGATAAACAGCTTTGGCGCCAGCATTCGCGAAGTGAAATCACGGGTTCGCTCGTCCATCGCCCCGACCTAAGGCGCCGGTATCCAGGTCGTCTTTCTTCCAAAAGCCGGCCCGGCCTGCGACGAGTTCGCCTATAGCCGCGCCCAGCCCCGGATCAGCTCCTTCTGCAATTGCCGGGAACGGCGCGCATAGCTCTTTGCGCCCTTCGGGTTCTCACGTGCCTCGGCCGGTATCGCATCCCGGCGCGCCGTGTCCGCGCTGAAGAAAGCGAATGCCAACTTCCGGCCGCCATCCACTTCGATGAACCCGGCCAGCGTACTGACAAAGTTGAGCGTCCCGGTCTTCGCCCGTACCAGAACGCCGTCCGGGGCAGGCCGCGCCTTGTCCATCGACAGGTTGACAGACTTCAAAAGCGCGGCAAACCCATGCCGGCGGCGCAGCACTGCGACCATGTCTTCCGGCGTGATCGCACTGTCATATCCCAGACCCGAGTGATCTCGAAACGCCACCCGGCCCGCACCTTGACCGCTGACATAAGACGCCATGGCCCGCGCGGACGCGCGCAAACTCTCGACCGATCCGTCTGTCGCTGAAGCTGTCAGCCCGGCCACTTCCGCCGTCAGGTTGGTCGAATACTTCAGCATCCCCTGCAAGACCGGCACCAATGTGTCGCTTTCAACGCGGGCCAACAGCTGACCGACCGGCGGGATCGCCAGGACCTCGGCGGGGCGCAACTGCAACCCGTTCGACCGCGCCAGCGTGCGAAACACATCGCCTGCGTAAAGCGCGGGGTACCGAACCGGCAGCCAACGCGCCCCATTCTTGCCAAGCGCCCTGCGCGCGACCGACCAATGGTCTCGCCGCCCGTTTGTCCAATGGTCAAAGATCGGCGTCCGCCGGTCGACGACCGACATCGACGCGATGTTCGTCGCCGGGCTGAACCGCAGCGCACGGGCGTGCATCGTGATGTCATAGGCATCGTCCTGCGCGCGCTTCCATTCGAAGTGGACGCGATTGAAGTTCAGGTTCAACCCGCCATAGGCCGCATTGTAGCTGACATGCTCCGGCTGGTTCGGATCGATCCGATCACCCCGCGGAAGCCCGCCTGCCCAAATCTTGAAGTCGCCCAGGACCTCGGTGAGCCCAGTCTCGCGAAGTTGGACCGCCAGATCCGCCAAACGGTCGGTATCCAGCGTTGGATCGCCACCACCCACAAGGATCAGATCGCCGTCCAACCTCCCATTCCGAACGGGCCCCGTGGCCCAAACCTCGGTCCCGAACCGATAAGACGGCCCAAGCTTGTCCAGCGCGTAAATCGCCGTGATCGTCTTCAGCGTCGAAGCCGGCGGCAAAAACGTCGTGCCCAGCCGCGCCTCCAGAACCTCACCGGTCACGACATCGGCCACCGCGTAGCCGACATCGCCGCCAAGGTCAGCCTTCTGGATCAGGTACTCACTTTGCGAAACCAGCTTCTTCGGCGCCGCAGGCGCAGACACCCTCGGCAGCGGACGAAGGCTCGTCTCCGGCGCACCTGCCAGAGCCGCGCTCCCCGCGCTTGCCGCGAGCCCCCCCAAAACCACACGTCGTGTCAGACCGCTCGACATGGGGCTTGGTTTAACGCCCGAAGGGTTACGCAAACAAGAACCGCGCGCAGACTTCATGGAATTGTGACCAACTGGTCTCAGTCGACGCGCCAATCGCCGTTTTCGCGAATGCGCGTCGACGAAATGTCGCGCATCGGCACATTGACAAAAACCCAGGCGGGCGGCTCGGCGCGCCCGATCGACACGGCCGCGCGCGCCTTGATCTTGTGACGCCGAAAGACTTGCGCCGCCGGGCTCATCCGGGCCGAAATCCGTTGACCGGGCCGAGCCATCACGGCGACCGGCACCAGCCCCATGATCGACCGCCAGCTTTCCCACTTGTGAAACGTTGCCAGATTGTCCGCGCCCATCAGCCAGACAAACCTCACACCCGGATACCGCGCCATTATCTCTGCCAACGTCTGAAAGGTATAGCGCGTGCCCAACCGCGCTTCCAAATCCGTCACATGAACCCGTGGATGCTGCATGACCTTACGTGCATGCCGCATCCGGTCCGCGAGCGGCGCAGGCCCCCGCGTCTTCAATGGGTTCCCGGGTGACACCAGCCACCAGACTTCGTCCAGCCCGAACCTCTTCAAAGCCTCGCGCGTGATCAACGCATGCCCCTCGTGGGCCGGATCGAACGATCCACCCAAAAGCCCGATGCACATGCCCGGCTTGGCCGGCGGAAATCCTTCCCACATGGGCAGAATTGGTGTCGCGGCAGGCTCCAAATGTCCAGAGCGGTCTCGAAACACCCCGGCCGCTTCATCTGGCCAAAAATACGCAAGAAAATTCTGACACAGAATCTTCGGGCCGCGCGGAATGCGCGGCCCCGTCGCGACGCTGGCAGGCGGCGCAAAACCTTTGCTGACTATCGCTCCAGCACCTCGACCGACAACACCGTCGGCAAATGGCGCACGGTTTCCTCCCAGCTTTCACCTTCGTCCCGGCTTGCAAAGATCGACCCGGTATTCGTCCCGAAATATAGCCCTGCAGGGTCGCGCGCATCACCCGCCATGGCTTGCCGCAACACCGTGAAATAGGCCTGGCCCGGCAAACCCTCGCGTTTCGCCGCCCAGGACTTGCCGCCATCGGTGGACTTCCAGACCGCCGCTTCGGCATCGGGCGGAAACCGTCCTACGGCATCACCGTTCAACGGCAGCACCCAGATCGTATCGGCATCCCGCGGATGCACCCGGATCGGAAACCCGAAGGTCGAGGGCAACCCCGCGGTCCGATCATCCCAACTGCGCCCGCCGTCCGTGCTCCGCCAGACGCCGTGGTGGTTCTGCTGATACAGCACATCGCCGCCTGCCCGCATCATGTTGTGGACGCAATAGCCGGTGTCGCCATCGCGCGGTGCGGCTGGATGCGCGTGATGCCCACAAGCTTCGGCGTTCGACAGGCGGTTCCGCCGCTCCCAGGTCTCGCCTCCGTCCTCGGTCGCGAAAACGCCGGCGGCCGATATGCCGACCCACAGCTTCTCCGGCGCGCCCGCATCGCCAAGGATCGTGTGCAGCGTCAATCCCGCACCACCCGGGTTCCACTCGCCACGCGATGCATGATTGCTCAACTCCTCCACCCGTTGCCAGCTTTCGCCGTCATCCTCGCTGACAAAAAGCTGCGCGGGCTTCGACCCCGCATAAAGCCGCCTGCCAATCCGCACGATCGACCACAAGGCATCGACCTCGCCATCGAACAAACCGGGCCCCGACGCTTCCCAGCCGAAAACCTCGGCCATTTCGGGCTCGCCCACGATCATATCCTCGACCTGACCCTTGGCGAACAGTGTCTTTTCCCACGTCGCGCCCCCGTCGGCCGTGCGCCAGACACCCGCGCCAAACCAGTCATTGCCGCCCGCGGCCCAGATCACACCCGTATCCGGGTCGCCCACCACATGATTGATGGGCCAGAGATCGCAAAACGGACCGCGCACCTCTCGGGTCGCCTCATCAACCAGAAACGCCCCCTTCGTGGTGCCGACCAAAAGTGTCACGTCGCTCATCGACCAACCCTCCCTGCAAAACCCTAACACAGAACGTCATTTGACACCTCCCTTTTCGCGCCGCACAGTCCTGGCCATGGCCAGCTATGACGCGAAAAAGATCGGCGACCTGCACCGCCACTTGCACGCCCACATGCCCTCCGACCCGGCGCTTCGGGTGAAGGCACTCGAAAGCCTCGCCGTGGAAAAGGGCCTCGTGGCGCAGGAAACCATCGACACCTGGGTCGAGATGTATTCCGACAAGGTCGGCCCGATGCGGGGTGCCCAGGTCGTCGCGCGGTCCTGGACCGATCCCGAGTTTCGCGCGCGCCTCCTTGAAGACGCAGGCCAGGCCATCAAGGAGTTCGGCTTCGAAGGCCACGCAACGGAACACCTGAAGGCGGTCGAGAACACGCGCGACACTCACAACCTGGTCACCTGCACGCTTTGCTCATGCTACCCCTTCGCCGTCCTCGGCATGTCGCCCGCCTGGTACCGTTCGGCCGCTTACCGCGCCCGGTCCGTCCGTGAACCCCGCGCCGTTCTGGCCGAGTTCGGTATTGATTTGACCGAAGACGTCAAAATCCGCGTCTGGGACTCAACAGCCGAGCTTCGCTACCTCGTCGTGCCCGAACGCCCCGCTGGCACCGACGGTTGGAGTGCCGAGCAACTCGCCGCCATCGTCACCCGCGACTCCATGATCGGCACCGACCGCGACCTGAAGGTGCAATGATGGACGGCCCTCACGACCTCGGCGGCAAGGATGGTTTCGGCCCGGTCAAAACAGAGGCCCCGCCCTTCGCTCATGATTGGGAACGCCGCCAGTGGGCGTTGTCGAAAAACGTGCCACTGCCCGACGGCACCATCGACTGGTGGCGCCACGGCATCGAAAATATGGACCCCGCCACCTACCTGAGCCTGCCCTATTTCGAGAAATGGTGCCTGAACGAAATTGCCCACCGGATTGACCGGGGCGTCTTCACATTGGACGAAGTCCTGACCGGCACGCCCACATCGCGTCAGGAGCCTCCAGCGGAACCGCTCGACATGGACGGCACGCTGGCCCGGCTCCGCGCCAACAACACGGACTTCCGGGTCGACATGGACGCTCCACCCGCCTTTGCCGTGGGCGATACCGTCCGCACCACCAACACGCCAACCGTAGGCCACACTCGCCTGCCCGCCTATGCCCGTGGCCATACCGGCACCATCGTCGCACACCACGGCGGCCACCTCTATGCCGACGCAGGCGCCAAAGGCGAACACCGGGGCGAGCATCTCTATACAGTCGAATTCACGGCCTCCGAGCTATGGGGAACGGATGCGCCGGACACCACCTGCCTCGATCTCTGGGAGCCCTATCTTGCAAGCGCCTGACGATCCCCTGTCCCCACCAGCCGGGCATTTCGCCGAACCCTGGCAAGCAACAGTGCTGGCAATGGCAACGGCGCTCATCCGCGAGGGCCACTTCACGCAAAGCGACTGGGCCACTGCTCTCGGACTGGAACTATCGGCGGCGGAAAAGCGCGGCGCGCCCGACACCGAGGACACCTTCTTCCAGTCTGCGCTGGACGCCCTCGAGGCATTGAGCGCGACCGCTGGCATTACCCAGACGGATCGCGAAATTCGAAAGACGGATTGGGAAAATGCCTATCGACGCACACCGCACGGGCAGCCGGTCAAGCTCATTCACAGAGTGTCGGATACGTCAGACGAATAGGGCGCAGCGGATAGCTCCGACCCGGATCGAAGCAGGTCACGCGGCCAATCCCATCGACCCAATACAGGTTCGGATCCACCGGATCCGCCTTGGCACGGTCAGGCCCGCGTCGAAGCTCGAAGTGCAAATGCTGGAACACGGCCGCCGCACCCGAGGACCCCAAAAGCCCCAACCGCTCGCCGCGCGCCAGCACTTGCCCCACCGCCACGTCCGTCCGGCTCAGGTGGTGATAGCGCGTCAACACGCGCGCACCGTCGCTGTCCACGCCATGGTCGACCACGACCTGCTGACCGTGCATCACGTCACGAAACACCCGCAACACGCGCCCTGGGGCTGCCGCCACAATGGGCGTTCCTGTCGCGGCCCGGACATCGAAACCCCGATGCGCGTAGGCAACGCCCTCCTGCGATGGCGCAAATTGCTGCGACATCCAATGCGCACCGCCTGGCATCACCACGGGCACCGGCTCCGGCGCGCGCGGGTCATAGGGCTGCGCCTTGCCGCGAAGCTCCGTACTGCAGGCGGCAGCCGTCAAAAGACAAAACCCGATGATGATCCAAATGAGCCCCTTCATGGGGCCTATTCAAAACACCCGTTCCCAACCTTAGACAAGGACAGAAGAATGCCTGCGTACGACAGCGAGGCCAAACAGTCCCGCCAGAAGAAGCACGCCAGACGCTGGCAGAGGGACGACACTTGGATCGCCCGAGCCTCCACCGCCTCCGCCAGTCCCGCCACCACCGGGATTGTCGGTGTCGAACGTGGTGGCATCGATCGAAAGCACGGACTGGAACCCGCCCTGGACGAAGGTCAAACCGACAACGAAAGGATCCGTTGGATCGACGGCCTCGGCCACATCGATGCCTGAAATCGTGAACGACGAAATCCCAAGTACGTCATAGGCCAGGAAATCGAACATCTCGCCTGCCGCAATCGAGCCGAAGAAACTGCCGCCAGTGTAGTCGAAACTCAGGTCGAACACGCTTTGCGTCAGCGGCATCACTCCAGGCAGCGTCAACGAGGCAAAGTTCTCGCCCCCCAACCCCTGTGTATAGGTGAATCCCGTGGCAACAATGGGATCAACCCAGATGGGCGCCTCGACGCCGAGACCGTTGAAGATGTTGAGCGCGATGTCGTTCTCGCCCTCGGGCGTGGAGGCGAACGGAAGAAGCGGATTGTCTGGTGTCGCGCCATCGGGATTATAGCGTACGATCGCCGACGTATCGTAGGGCAACCCGACGTTAGGCGGATTGTCCGGTGTGATCCCCGCGCCGATCGCTACCTGGCCGAGATTGTTCAGGCCATAACTCGGACGCAGGTCCAGTGAAAGATGTGGAAACGACGTCGTGATCTCGCCCGCCACGCCATCCAGGCGGTCACCGGGCGCCAGGATCAACTCACCGTCAACGAAGATGGAATTCTCGTACTCATATGCAACCTGACCATAGTCGTTCAGATTGAGGCTGGAGACCGAAGCACCCGAGGTATTGAAAGCGCCCACAATCGTGGGCGTCGCGGTCGCACCTCCCGCTTCCTGAAGAATGTACCCGGCATCCGTGCCATCGATGACGGGTGCCGCGACATCGCCGTTGTCATTGATTGTCGGTCGCCCGAAGATCGTGAAGCCATCCGCGGTCACAACCCGATCGGTTGTTGTGCCATCGGTCACATATACGCCGGTCGTGGTGGTCAGTCTCGGGTCAGGATTGCCTAATTCCGTGCCGATGAAGACGACCTGACCGGCGTTATTGATGTCGATCCCTTCGACATTGAAGATACCTGTCGCGCTGCCCGAGGATTCATGCATCACCTCCGGCGAACCGCCGCCGGACGGAAACCGGACAATCTGCTGAAGCCCGTTGGTCGCGGTGACAGAGGCGGCTGCTTCTCCCGCGTCGTTGAAGGCGATGCGCGAAGGACTGATCGTGTTGAAATTCGGAATACCTGGCCGATCGACGGCCCCGTTTATCAACCGCTCGCCAATGACGATCTTCGTCCCGTCAGGTTCGATGATCGCCAGTTCCTGATAGGTCCCGCCACTGGCTGGGCTGGAACTTGTGACCACCAGCGTCTGGCCCGCATCATTGTGGATCGGGGATTGATAGACGGTGCCTGCCACCGGCGCGAGGACCCTCCGGATATCCTGGGTCTGTCCTTGCACGTCAACCGTGACAATACCAAAGGTATTGCTAGAGGCCGACGTCCCAGCCGGACGCGAGAAATCTTCGTAGGCAACCGTACCCTGGTCGTTGATTGAAAGTTCAAACGCCGAACTCGTCGCCTCTCCCTGGTTCAGCCCGATAACTTCCAGCGTCGCCGCGTTCGCCGCACCCGCGCCGCCCATCACGGCGCACAGCAACCACACATTCAAATTTTTCAAATCCAATCCCCCAAGAAGAACAATGAATTGAATTAGGGAACAAAAACGACCTAACGGTCAACAATCCCTTGGCCGCGACATTGGATAATTGCTAGCGCCTTGACTATATCGAACACTTCCAAGGCATTTGCACTTCCGCGCCCGATGCCTCAAAAGACGCCAGATTCATTCTGACTGCGCAGGGACCCGAATGGCAGCCTATCAATACGTCTACCACATGGATGGCGTCTCCAAGACCTATCCCGGCGGCAAGAAATGCTTCGAGAACATCCGCCTCTCCTTCCTCCCCGGCGTCAAGATCGGCGTCGTTGGCGTCAACGGCGCAGGTAAATCCACGCTCATGCGCATCATGGCCGGGATCGACAAGGACTTTACGGGTGAGGCCTGGGCCGCCGAGGGCGCAAAGGTAGGCTACCTGCCGCAGGAACCGCAACTGGATGAGACCCTCAATGTCCGCGACAACGTCATGCTGGGCGTGGCCGAGAAAAAGGCCAAGCTCGACCGATTCAACGAACTGGCGATGAACTACTCCGACGAGACCGCCGAGGAG
>JAAUYH010027792.1_pt1 | contig 21218 bp, 13 predicted proteins | sample 7278061 | NCBI WGS metagenome assembly JAAUYH01 (sample SAMN14350203, study PRJNA611818) | marine sediment metagenome | isolation source: surface marine sediment (0.6m) | place: French Polynesia: Moorea | collected 2018-08 | reverse complement strand
CAACGTATCATGCCAACGACTATATTACGGCAGTCTGAATTTTGAATTAGTGTAATGCAGTGCACGAGTGCAGCATCGCACTCTGTAGAGGGGGGTATACGACCAGGCGATATACGGTAATTGGTTGTATCCTATAAACGTCATAAAGTTTATTCGGTTGGACTCATTACCAATAGCGTCAAAATTCAATAGATTAGACTAGTCTTTAATTTCTTCTCTAATCGCAGTCATGGCTATCTGAATCCAGAACCGATGGCCCTGATATGACGCACAGAAGCAATTGAACATTCAGTAGGAAATGGTTTCTCAAGCCACAATCACATGCATTGTTCTTCTCGTATTTTTCTGTTCGTGAACACCAGATTTGGTTTTCCAACAAAAGCAGAGTACTAGAAACGGACACGGATTCCCCTCTTCATACACACCTACCAACCCCGAAACTGCAGCCATGCTGTACAGTACACTGCAGTACGTACTGTAAACTGGACAAGTTCCAACTGCAAGCAACAAAAAATAAACAAAAAATATTACCTGCTACAGTGCGACCATGCACTGAAAGTGTCGTTGTTTTAAGACGACGTGCGGTGTCATGGTTTGTCCGGTTTCAAAATTTGATAGCAAATTATGCAATAATGCAAAACGCGCATCCAATCATTTGAAACGATGCGTTACTGCAGTTCAACAGGGCAAGTCCAATTCCTCGCTCCGCTCACTTTATTAGCGATTAGATTTCGCGGGGCGATTGACTGTCCGTTGCCCGGCAGAGTGCTCCCGACTTACACGCGATGAGTGAGCGCACCGCAGACTTGTGGGGCGGCCAGGAGGACGGCAGCAACGTCGTGTCGCGCGCCGTCGAGCGAGCACAATGGAAGAAGGAGGTAACATGGCAGCGCCTACGCGGATTCCTGCATCACCGGTCCGACGAGCCCTTCTACTTCCTCTCCCGCGGCCGCAAGATCTTCGACATCGTGTCACTTGTAGCCCTAATAGTGGCGGCGGTTTTCTGCAGCATCACCCAATTCAGAGCTGGCGAGCTGCGCGAGAAGACGTTCAAGGAAGAGTTCCATGCGCTTGTCGGCAATAGAACTGTGAGTAAGATCCGCAGTCTAATCAAAACGAACCCTGGCTTGCTACGCAATCAAACCTCGCCCGCGACCGTGGCGCGACTGCAAGACATTGTGACTTGTGTGAAAGAAGGCAAGGTTGAAACGCACAGGCATCGCATCATTCTCACCGCCGTTGTGCTCACTGGTTGGTTTATCTCGTTTCTTGTTCACTTTTCGATTTATCTTCTCTCCAAAGTTAAGTTTCAACGCGTGTTCCCGCGAAGGCAGCTTGCATTCAATTGGAGACGCGTTCTGCCAGATACCGCTGCCGGTGTCAAGATCCCGTACAGTCCCGTGTACTTGGCACCGACCGTGCGTGCGTTACGTCAGATGGTCAATGATGTGAAAGAAGGCACCATACCGGCGACCGCACCAACCAAGTTTCTGCTCAGTGCTAATGGCCGTGCATTTCTCAATCGCGCGACCAAGCGATTTAACGATAAGATTCAACTGTTCGACAATGAGTTGGTTCGCAAAAACAGGCGCGGAACACTGTCCTTCTTTTTCATTACTTTGGTATGCGTATCTTTGGGAATGACCGCGGCATATGAAGACTCGGCTGCCTCCACCAAGTGCAAATTCCGTATATTGTTGCTGGCGTTCATGGAGAAATTCTCCTTCACCTTACTTGCGGCATTTGCACTGGCGTCTTTTGCAGGCGTTGGACAGTATTCACAACTAACGTGTGTCCGTGAAAAGTTATGTCGCCTCACGGAGGATGAGAAGTTCCTCATCTCACTCATTGCCGCCAATAGCGACGACCCTTTCACGGGTGTGGCCAGGTCGGAGTCATCGGGGTATGCGAACATCAAAGTGCCAGGCGACACAGAGGTGTTCGTACCAATGCACGCGTCACTGTTCGCGTACAAGATGGCGCGAACGCTGGATAGCGGGCCGATAAGAATGTACAACCGAAACGCACCAGATAGCTTTGGGAACTACGAAATGACGTAAGTGTCCAAATCTTCCGGCCTGGAACGGGCAGGCATTTCTTAACTCATTTTCCGCTTGCTGCTCGTGGATTCGGCTTCGCAGTTTTACCGAATATTTTTACAATCTTCACCATGAGAGTAATCAATGTTTACGCTGTTAGCATTGTGACTTGACGTCTACTATCTTAGTGTTGTACAGAGGGCGGAGTCAGGCACAAAAATAAAGCGGGACGTTCAGTTAGTGTTACAGTTCGCGGCTTGTGTCCAGTACAGTACAATGTCGTTCGGAACGTGTGCGGCGCGGAATCACAACGATGTGCACAAACAATCTGCACATGATAATAAAGAATAAGCGATGGCATCTAACAAACGGTGGGGATTCTCCGAATCAGCATGAGCATGCATGCATGCTCATGCTTTCTAGACGGAAGAAACAGGTCCATAAACATCCTGGCATCCGTCACCGATGTTTTAGCGTATTCCCCGTCTTCTGCGTTTCGGAAAACGATTACGGCCTACAGCGTCCACTGCTCGACGTTTCAGTCGCAGTTTGGTTGGCTTCGTCCTTATCAGACTTGTTCGTTTCGCCATGTTCAGCCTTTTCACAATCGAGCCAAATCGATTTCTGACAGCCATATCGTACGCCGTCTCATCATTTCTCGATTTCACATCCACTTTCGCACCCGCGCGGAGCAACATGTCCACGACGACTTCATGATTGCCACAGACCGCCCACATCAATGCCGTATGACCGCGCTGCTGCTCATCGGCTTTGAACATGGCATTGACATCCGCCCCATGCTCCATTAATAATCGCACAATATTCTGGCGACCACGGATGGCTGCGCACATCAGTGCAGTTCGCCCCGTAGCTGCTTTCGAATTCACGTCCACGTTGATGCGGAGAAAGTAGTCAACCACCTCTTCTTGCCCATGAAACGAGGCGAGTCGCAGATAAAAGCCGTCTGTCATTCCTAATTCACTGAAGAATTTGATAATAGCCATGTCACCTTCAACCGCCGCCTTCTCCATAGTTCCACTCATGTATCCAGATCCTGGCTTCGCACCATGTTCCACTAGAAGACGCGCCATTTCTACATAGCCTTTCTTCACCGCAATGTCGAGTGGTAACAAACCACCAACGCCCATGTTGACGTCTGCTCCGGGAATATCTGGACCGTCGGGTCGCCACCTGCTTTGTAATAAGCGCTTCACGACAGGGATGTCATTGATTCGCACCGCAACGATGAGGCCATAGTTCAATTCGTAAGCATTGGTGCAAGTGCGCAGAAAGAAATCGAGCAGGTCTTTGTAGCCGTGCTTGACAGCGACGCCAACGAAATATGGTGCTGGCTGGATGCGTTCATTGAACAAAATTTTTACGCATGCCGTCGACCCTTTTAAAATCGCCGAGTTCAAAGCTCGTCTCATCGAATGCCCATCCGAGTCATGCAGTTCGGTTAGCAACGTCTTCGTATCGTTTCGTGCGGCCGCTCGACGTAACGCTTTTGTCATTTCGGTCGAGGTTCTAAGGTGCGTGGACCTACGATGCCTCCGACCTATAGCCAATCCACGTCCCGAACATACATGAACGCACTGAAGGCCCCAATCTAAATGTTGTAGTTCGAAACAACAGATTTCCGCAATTTATTTAAATCCACAGAAACTAAATTTCATTGGGATTATTTACTTGGTAGTATTGATTAAATGCTGAGATTAACTGATACTTTTTTTATAATGCCAGAAAAGACTGGAACGAAATAAAGGATATGGATTCGACGGACGATTGAGAAGTCAATATTTCGAAGTATAAATTAATTTTTATTGTACATCGTTCACGCATTATTCTTAAAACATATTCAATTTTCCCGAGACGTAGATTGCAATTAGAGTGGGTCTTTCCTGGCAGACATGAACGCAATTTGCACAATTCTTTACGTTTTTTCGGATTTCCACCAATTTATCCAAACTCTCAAACCACGAAGTAATTATAATTTTATATTTTATAAAAAAATTGACAAAGTAGAGAGATACAAGTTGCCTTAACCTGTTCGTCTTATCCATGAAACCATTCCGTTTTACAATTAAGGCCTATTTCTCGTATAGGATGCATGCATTTCAAGCGCCTATTTGCCTTTCGCAAACAGTTCTCGACACTCTTCTCATCTACATTGCGTTTTGATATACCGCTAACAGTTGAATCGATAATATCCAGAAGTTTTGAGTTCTGCTTCGATACTTTCCGTGTGAAGAAACTACCAGAATCACGAATGTCGGATAAGAAAATCCATTCACCCTTAAAGTTTTGCCTGTCTATGTTGTAAGGATGCTGACCAGAACTTTTTCCTTCATGCTTCCAAATAACTTGTCGCATGGCGTCTCGAACCAGAGAATCATTGAAAGTAGGTTCATTGTATGCTATAGTCGCAAAGAAGTGCTCTTCTGGTTCTGACACTTGAGAAAATGCTGCAAAATACCGTCGTGAAGCCGGGGAAGTTAAAATAAAACGAACAAATTCTCGATGTAGGATCATCCAGCTTTCTGCAGCAACAAATGTATATCCAAGTATTGGGGACAATGGACTCTTGCAGTATGAATCAATTAGAGTTGCATGAGTACCATTTTGAGACAGCGATGTATCAGTAAATATTCTTTTCGCTCTATATACGAACGAATCTCTCCACCAGTGCCTTGGAGCAATAGTTAAGAAGGAACGTTTAGCCGATATGAAGTCGGAAGAACCCAAAAGTATTCTTTGGTTAATAGGCGAAACTAGAGGATAATCGCTTCCACTAATGTTAATAAAGAAGTCCCAGTCAACCTTTGATTCAATCGCAATTTGCATGGCGTTCATCGTGTTGATAACCATTGATATACCTCGATAAGTGATTACTTCTGATTCCATAATTCGTAGGTTAATGTCCGATAATTCTCGTGGTACTAGTTTTCTCAAACTAGTAGTAGAAAATTCTCTCTGCCATTTTGGTATCTTTTTATCAAAATGAACAATGTATAGATTTTGGTTGTGCCAAATACTTCGAAAAAGTCGTGGCACTAAAGATAATGTTGATTCGGATACTTGAATAAAGTAAGCAATATTAGCCTGCTGCATGTCAGATTCATAACTTAACGATCCACTCACGCTGGATATGACGTAAGTTATTCCCAAAAGGATTTCAAAGCTACAATAAAATTTTCGCACCATGCGCAGTAATAAAATATTTCACACAGAACACTCAAATATGTGATATTACTTCGATTTTTGGATAAGAAAATTGAAGTTTATGAGTTAGTTAATGGAAACCAAGCTAAAGTGAGAGCGAAAATCAGGAAATTTAAAAACATGCATATATCCGAATGGTAGTGAAGCATAGATCACAAAATAAGACGAATAACATGATGGATGTACGGCCAAGATTTGTCAATGGCCCATTCTGGATTACTTATTTTATTTTTTACCTACATCTCGTTAAAAGTAGTCGATTCTCAGCAAACAGAATTTCCAATACGGGAAACAAGTATGCTTCTTTTCAGAACAGAGTGGTGTATTTGCAAAGAAAACATTTTTCTACGAGGTTCTTACCCTTTGTCATAGCCTAGCTCTGTCCTTGATAAGATTAAAGTAGAATATGGCTCTTAACTACTTTTCAAGTTGTAGTTATGAACTACGCAATGTACAAAAATTCTGTCAAACAGCATTTGAGGGGATATTTAAACTTTATCTGTCAGCAGTACCGCAGATAAAAAATCAATTATATTAAGGCTGGGCCATGGGAATAAAATTTCAAGCTAAGGAAACCGCAACTTGGCTGATTGAACGTAGGCTCATGACAACGGCAAAATGTGTGTCATGAAAAGAAATAGTCAGAAAGACAGTAAATGAATTCTTAAATAACGATACAAAATGATAAATCATGTGACTTTTCCAGACAAAATAGTCAAGTTAAATCGATGTTTGTAGATAGTCATCAGAACTTAACTTTAGCTTCTCGAGACGAAATACCTTGACGCGAAAAAAAATTGTTGCATCGTTCTACGTGGTCTACAATCGAAATATTTTTTTGCCCTTTGTAATAAGTGAATGGAATGAATCGTATATTAAGCACCATTGACTTCGAGTGGAGACTATGATTAAATGATATAAGCATGTTTGGAATATTTGCTCTATTTACTAGGCAATTAGAAAGCGGCAAATTCATCAAATGAATTCAAGTGAATCCGATCGACCTTCTTCCTATTGCCGGAGAAGTGGTGGTTTTATGTAAATTGTTCGAAATCAAATAATCATGAGCACCTCCAAATCCTATAACCAGCGAGGCGTCTGCTAGTTATTATAGATCATGTATGAGAATAGATTCATTCTTGATGTAGTTCCTCGAGCTATGAATCTTGGAAATGCTACGCGAATATCAGAAACTAGGGAAAATACCAGTAATTCTTACTATGCTATATATTTAATTTGTACTATAAAAAGGCACAAACATTTTTGAGCAACAATTCAGTCGATAAAATAATTCTACCGTAGTTGGTACTCGATATAGTTCAAAGAGAAAGCTGAGTCTTACGGTGGTTTCTTAGAAAGCGAGTCCAAGGGCGGTCGGGGTTCCCGGGGTGGCCATGGCAGCGGCGAGCACACCGTTGAGGCCGTTGCCCGAGGCGGCAGCCTTGTCCTCGGTGGCACCAACCGAGACGGAGTTGTCACCGCTGCCGGAGGCCTTGAGGTCGTCGATCGCAATGTCCGATCCAGGTCCGGCGGGCTCCAGGGTGGCAACCGGAGCCGGGGTCGGGGACGGGTAGTACCACCACTGACCGTTGGCATCCTGGTAGTACATCACACCGTTCTCGTCGGTGTAGGTAACAGCCTGGCGTCCCGAGGTGGCAAGTCCGAGACCCGAGCCAACAGTGGCCGCGCTGAGAGCAGCTCCGCCCTCCTCGGCGTTCGACGAAGCGACGCCAGAGTCCTCATCGGCGGCGACCGACACGGTGGTATTTCCTTCAGCTTCGGACTTGGCACCGTCCTTGCTCTCAACCGAGGTACCCGTGGTGACCTCGGGCTCCGCTTCAGGGGTGGCAACCGGAGCGGCGGGAGCCGGGGCGGGGGCAGATCCCGGAGCGGGGGCAGGCTTCCCGGCAACCGGAGCTGCAGGGTACGCTGCGGGGGCGGGGGCAGCGGCCGGGTATCCGGCAGTGCCTGGAGCCGGAGCCGGGTACGCGCCTGGCGCAGACGGACTGGCACCTCCAGTCACACCCTTCGGCTTGTCGCATGGTTCCATTCCGGGCATGGGTGCCTTGTATCCAGGTCCTCCGGCAGACGTAGCCGGAGCCGGAGCCGGAGCAGTGTATCCAGGTCCTCCAGCAGACGTAGCCGGAGCTGGGGTCGGAGCAGTGTATCCGGGTCCTCCAGCAGAGGTGGCCGGAGCCGGAGTCGGGGCAGTGTATCCAGGTCCTCCAGCGGACGTAGCCGGAGCCGGAGCGTATCCGGGTCCTCCAGCAGAGGTTGGCGGGTTGGGAGCAGAGGTACCAGCCGGGGGAGCAGTGTATCCGCCGGCAGGGGGCATGGAGCCAGAAGTGGAGCCAGGAGTCGGGCAAGGGGTAGCCTTAGGCATTCCCGAGCCGGTCATCGGCGGAGCGGCTCCATAGGAGGCGGCGATCGCAGCACCGGAAAGAGAAAGAAGAGTGGCGGTGAACTTCATTGTTTAGGGATGTGGATTGCTTTGTTGCTGTGTAGATTGCTGGTTGTGTGCTGGATGAGTGTTCTGAGGCGCGGTCAACAAATATTTATACGTGATGCTGTGAAGGCTAGGAAAAATTATGGTGGGCTTTGTCCCAGTGTAGTGCAAAGAAATCGAGCATAATTGAATTGGACTTGGCCTGCAACTTTGTCCTGCTAATCGCACCGAATTCAAGCGTAGTAATACTGTCGGTTTACGTCGGGAAACATGAGAGTTAAATTTTACAATAAAATTGTTGTCCAAAACGTTTTCACAATTCTGTTTCATTCCGGGGAATCATGCGAAAACTCCTGTGCTTTCTTCGTTTTTGTTTTCTTTCCGCTGAATCTGTTGCTTCCGTGCAATTCTTCTACTTGCGTAGCTTCAAAGAGTAATGGGAAGATGTAAGTTTCAGTCGACTATAAATATTCTTTAGAACAATTCTATTCAGCTTCGCCCTACTGTTTACTCTAGCGTTCATATCACATGTACTTTTGTTGTATGGTTTTTACCAGCAGTAACGTTGTGGGTCATACATACAAATCAGTCTGTTGCTATTCATTTATTCATTTCGTGCATTTAATGAAATATGTTTGGTGTGTATGTATTTCGCTCGTGGAACACATAAATAGTCAGCTCACACAGACGCACTTCCTCTCGGTCAGAAGCATCGCGTCAATCGTTCATCTTAAGTCACCAGACGATCTTCCGACTACAGTAAACTACTACTGCTGTCCTTTTGAGTTTGCGTTCATCCCCTCTTCCCGATTGCAAGATCAGTGATCAGTGCTCAAAATTGGAAGTCGGTTCCATGCAATGTGGCCACCCTGGCCCGGGGCAATGGTGGCAAGGCTTTCGCGGCCTTCGCAGTAATTAGCGTAGGCATTGGGTTCTTTACTGGGAAGGTGAGCTGGGGCTTGATGATCTCCACCAGCATTGCCATTGCAGCGATGTTCGGTGTTGCCAACGTGATAAACCGGGTGACAAACAGCTCTTGATGATTGGTGTCACCGTTGCCTTGGTGTCGGTGCGCAGTAAATGCGAAGCGACACTACTACTCAACTGCGGTGAATTGTTTCCCTAGTATTCTAGGCCGTTTGGTTGCATAAAAGCGTGTCAGTCGATGACTTTCACAATAAATTTAGACGAGAATATTTAGCGTTTAGAAACTTAATGTAGTTGTAGCACGAAAAGGCATCTGCTTCCAGGAGGTCGAGCAATTTTCAGTAAATGCAGGAGAGCAACTCTAATCTGTTTTCTAAAAATGCTAACCACACACCCTCGTTCTGGAAATACAATACTTGTGCTCCTTATCAACTCTTATTTTCCGTAGATATCGCGAATTCCACATTTGCTCTGTTGATCTACTATACACATGCAGCGATGGGCTTCACATTTGAAAAGCAGTGCTTGCATTTATGCCATTGATTGTAACCACCGAAAATGCAAAATTTTCTGACTTAACAATCTCTCGCAACTCCATCCGGAGACCATACTTCGGTGCTTGCCAAGTCAGGGCCGCCACCCAATCCACCTGATCCTGATGGCAAGTAAATGTTACCGCACTTACAATCCGCTACCGCAAGCCCTGAGCCATGGCGGGCTCTCTTCAAGAATACGGGTTTCCTAAACTCATCTCTCGTCACGTCGTACAAGTCAACCCGATCATAGGCCCTTCCACCTTTGAACGTGCCCGCCTCACGACCCTCTCCACCCGCAATCATCAGTAATCCCTGGCACGTGACGCCAGTGCTCGCGCCCGCCCTTCCATCAGGCATTCTCGCTCGTCCCTCCCACTTTCTTGTTTTAAAGTTGTAGCAATTCACTCTCGTCACAGGCGTGCCCCAAAAGTTTGCCACACCACCATCACGTCCGCCCCCAATACAAAAATAGTGTCCACCTACAACGCCTCCACCAACATGGTCTCTCGCATCCGGAGCAGAGTCTAATGCTTTCCAGCCTGCCTTCTTATTGTTTGGATCGTAAACATCGAGGTATCCAACCGCGGTAGCATGTCTTCCATGTCCCCCCTGATTGCCCATGCCTAGATAGATCTTATTGTCGTAAATCACCAGTGCGCCACCGCCACGACGACGACTGACCGGAAGCCCAGGTTCTGTGCTCCAACTGTCCTCGATCGTGTCGTAAACGTAGGTATCTTTCAGTGCAGTTTCCCTTGGAAACGGTCCCGTCCATGCCCCTGCGACGTAGATGTACCTATCTTTCCACGCTACGCATTGCATGTGATTCATTTCCAAGGGCGGCAATCCTCGGTTTTCCCATCTGCGCGTTTTCGTGTCAAACACACTCGTCCCTTTTCGCCCACGACCGCCGATAAGATACACTTTTCCATTTGCCATAACAGCACAAGCCTCGTGCCGCCTTATAGGCTCTGGACCGCCTGCAAGTTGCACCGTTCTCCAAGCACCAGAGCCCTTCAGTTGAGGTGTGCCATCCGCAACGGGTTGTTCATCTTTTCTATTATTTCCGGTAGGATTCTCCATAGCTGGCTTCATTGCGCTTTCATTTGCGTTACTGACAGAACCCGATTCCTCGATGTCAATACCAGAGATCATCGCGTTTTCGACGATCGCTTGCACTGAGATGCGAATTACACCGTTAGCCGGCACTCTCAAAGTTCCTTTCACATCATAGGGCTTGTTCAATCCTACCTCGGAATACACATCCACGCTGTCCTTCACCATTTTGTCGTTGAAGTACACACGAAAAACGCGCTTCCCCTTCTCAGCAGCACCTCCCCATATCTCCATGAAACGCGCGATGACATCGACGTTCTTCCCAGCCATCGCAGGCATGCTGAAAGAGTATACGAGCCTGTTGCTATGGACAGAGTACGCATGTGTTTCGTAGACAGTGTTGGTGATACGATTTCTTGGGTAAGCACCGACATAACCGTTTGTTTTTCCATGATACTGCCTCGAGTCTGCCTCGTATCCACTCAGTGCCTTGCCACCACAGTTGATTCGAATTGCAGCAGCGACGGTGAAGCACCCGACAAGAAAAGCTGCAAGAAAGCGCATCGCTCCTAGACAAGATTAAGATTGAAGGTGATAGCTAGTGGTCAAAAGTCCATTGATCTTTTATACCTCTCAAAATGAAACTGAGAGGATGGCTGCCATCAACATTTCGTGAACAATTGCAAGTTGAACTCATATGCCGTCCCTCGCGAATGTGGTCGATTCATGGAAACTCAAGCGAATTGTAGTAAATGCAAGGACGAGAAGACGAATTGCACCGAAATATTTGACTAGTTCGCAGTTTCAGCACCCGCGGGCGTTTCTCCATGAAAGGTGAGTTGGGGGTACGGTACAACGTTATTGTCGCTAAATACCACGCGTTCACCGACCGATACCGAAACCAAGTGTCGTTAAAACGGCTCAAGTGTTTACCGAAAATGAATCGCTACACCCTACTCGCACAAGTGGGTACGGTACAACAAACGGTCCGCCCACTTCTCAGTTAGCAGTTCCTGGCCACGCCGTCCGGGGACCAAACCTCCATGCTGTTGAGTTCCGGCCCACCGCCCAAGCCGCCCGAGCCCGACGGCAAGTAGATGTTCCCACAGTTGCAGCCGGTGATGGCCAGTCCGGAGCCGTGTCTGCCACGCTTCAAAAACGATGGTGCGCGGAACACCTTGGACTTGACGCTGTACAAGTCCACGCGAGCGTACGCCTTCCCGCCGAAATTCGTGCCCGGTTTCCTTCCCTCGCCGCCCGCCACCATGATGTGGTCATTATCACACAGCGCGCCGGTCGCGGCGCCCGCACGCGCCGCCGGCAGGTTGGGGCCAGTCTCCCACACCTTGGTGTTGAAGTTATAGCAGTTCACAATCGCCACCGGAGTGCCCCAAAAGTTCGCCACGCCGCCGTTGCGCCCGCCGATCAGACAAAACTTGTTGGCCGCAATCGCGCCGCCCACGTGGTCCCTCGGGTTGGGCACGTTGGGCAGCGGTATCCACGGTCCACCCGTCGCGATGTCGTACGAGTCGAAGTACTCCACCGAACGCGCGTGCTTGCCATGCCCACCGGCATTTCCAGACGCCGTGAAAATCTTCGAGCCGCGAATAACCGTCGCACCCCCGCCGCGGCGACGATTCGGCGGCAATCCCGCCGTGGTGCTCCACTTGTCAGTGTCGACGTTGTACACGTACGTTACGGGCACCGCCGATTCGAAGGGGAACTTCCCGGTCCACGCGCCCACGACGAAAATCCTCGCGCCGTACGCGACGCACTGCATGTGGTTCAACTCCATGGGTGTAGGCTTCTTGTTCGTCCATTTCTTCGACTTCGGGTCGAACACGCTCACTGGCTTCACGCCACGCCCGCCGATGAGGTACACCTTGCCTTTCGCCAGAACTGCGCATGCCTCGTGGCGTTTGGCCGGTACACCGGAGCCGGGGCCATTGACAACAAACCTCCACGACCCGGAACCGACGAGTTTCGGTTTGCCGCCCGATGATGGCGCAGGTGGTTTGGTGTTCCCACCTCCGTTGTTGCCAGTATTCCCACCATTCCCTTTGGGCGGCGACCCAATGGGAGGATTGACGTACGGCAAGTACACGCTCACGCTGGGCGACACCGCCTGCACAGGCCCGGTAGACGCGTAGATGTCCACACCAGAGATCATGGCATTCTCCACCACACTTCGCACGTGCACGGTGACGATGCCGTTTGCAGGCTTGAAGTTGGCACGCGTCAACACCAAGGAGTTCCACCCGCCCTTGGCCGCGAACACGTCGAGCACCGCCTGCCCGTTGACCTTCATGGGCTGGCCATTGATCCAGACGCGGAACAGCCGGAAGCCCTTGCGGAAGCCGGGCTTGTAAATCTCAGCGAACCGTGCTTTCACGGTGACCGTCGCAGCGGCGGCGACCTGGAAACGGTAGACGAGGTCCTTGCCGCGCGCGTAGGCGTGCGAGAAGGGCACACCCTTGCCGGCGGAGCCGGGCAGACTGTAGAAGCTGACGCCGCCGTTGGACCAGGACCACTTCTTGCTGTCGCCCTGCACGACGCCGCCGTTGAGCGGCGGCCCGCCGCAGTTGATGCGCAGCGCGGCGGCGACGGCGAGCACGCCCACGACGAGCAGGTGGCGCAGCATCGGGGTTGTGGTTGCCTTCACGCCTGCCCGCATCGCATGCTGTACTCTTAACAGGCGGTGGAGGGAGTGCGTAATTCGCGAGACGTGGCGCAAAGCGGTTACGATGAAGTTTACACTTTTTCATATTTCGCCGTACTTTCGTAGCACCCCGCCGCCCCGCAAATCGCTCCCGCCATTGACCCGGCGGCGCCTGTCAACGTGGCCGGTGGGACGGACACACTGAGATGTTGTTTGGTTTTTAACAGCGCAATGCACCTGCAGCGAACTCGGAATGAACTTTGATGAGGCGAACATTAGCTAAGATGGATCTATTGGTAGCCGTCGTGGTAGGGTAGCGGCTCGTGAGATGCTCGTCATTTCGATTCGCACGGGTATGCGTCGAACTTTCTTCGTTTCGAACTCGGACCGCTAACGCGCGGAGGCACGTTAGCGGAAGAAAGAAATACGGTCGCGATGCAAACGTTGATCCTCATTGCAACAGATGCACATTGGACAGCAATAATACAAGCATAAGAACGTTTACTGCAAATGTGCATTTGTGTATTTTTGAGGTATGCAGGCGCGATGGGGAGATATGACATTTGGTAATGCGCGATATGACAAAATTCTGCGGAGATGTGATTGAGTCAACTCTGAAAAGGAAGAGTCGAGAGCGAAATAAAAATAGGACGAAACGTTGGCGAATCTGCGGTACAGTGGTACAGACAACACATCGACGAAAGAGCCACAACAACGCGAGGTATGATAGGGCACGGGGGCCAATCAGGACGCGCGTAGTCACGCCACGCCAGGCATCGCATCCGCGCCGGGGTGACGGGTGGGAAAATGGCACGCCGGTTGTACCCGTGGTTGCTGGGCGCGGTGATAACCGTGGGGCTGATAATCGGCGTCACCGTCGCCGTGGTGCTGGTGCGCAGCAATCGCAAGGCGACGCTGCGGCTCAACTGCGGGGGGCCGGCGCTGCGCGGCGTGCTGGCCGACAACGCGACGTTCACGCAGCAGACCAACGCCAGCGTGCGCACGCAGCGCGTGCCCGACTGGGAGACCGATCTCTACCGCTCGAACGCGTATGTGGAGAATGGCGGCGACCTCGTGTACACATTCCAGGTGCAGGCGGGGTCGCGCGTGGAGGTGCGCGCGCGCTTTGTGGAGCTGTGGGACGGCGCGAAGGAGCCCGACACCCGCCTGCTGCGCGTGCTGGTCAATGGCGTGATTGTGGCCGATCGCCTCGACATCTACCGCACCGTGGGTGGCCTGCGCAAGCCCTTCGATAGGACCCACCGCTTCACGGCGTCGAACGGCGCCGTGGAAGTGCGCGTGCGTCCGCTCGCGCAAAACGCGGTTATTGCGGGTATCGACGTCATTGCGAATGGTGGTGTGAAGGCGGGTGGGCCGCTCGCCGTATTGCCGAATACGACCACCCCCAACAATGCGACGACCACAAACCCCACTAATTCCACTAACTCCACCACTAATACGAATACCACCACACCCGACACTCCCGCGTCTACAACCCCTGTCAACCCCACGGTACCCGTGCCCACGCCAGCGCCGCAACCAGCGCCAGTCGCCCCACCAAACACACCAAAACTAGTCGGCTCCGGACAGTGGCGAACCGCCGCGACCAGCGCCGCTAGCGCGAAACCGGCGGAGCGCCATGAAGCATGCGCGGTAATGAACAACGGACGCGTGTATTTAATCGGTGGCAGAGGCATGCGGCCCGTGAGTGTGTACGACCCAAAAACTCGGGTATGGACGAACAAGCCGCAACCGCCCGTGGAACTCAACCACATGCAGTGCGTGTCGCTGGGCACGGACATCTACGTCGTGGGTGCGTGGTTCGGCAAGTTCCCGCGTGAGTCCGCGCACAAGGACACATACGTGTACAGCACGGTGTCGGATACTTGGAGCACGAAGCCGGGGATGCCGGCGGCGAGAAATCGCGGCGGTGGCGCGACCGTGGTGTATCAGGGCAAAATCTACGTCGCGATGGGCAACCAGGGTGGGCATGGTGCCCATGCCACGTCGTTGGGCTACCTCGACGTGTATGACCCCGCAACGCAGAAGTGGCAGGCGCTGCCGGACGCGCCCAACCCGCGCGACCACGTCGGCGGCGCGGTCGTGGCCGGCAACCTGTGCGTGCTGGGCGGGCGCGATGGTGGGGTGGCGAACTTTTGGGGATCTCCGGTAACGAAAGTCAATTGCTACGACTTTGCCAGCGGGAGTTGGACCGTGGGTCCCGACCTCCCCGAGGGGCGCGCGGGCGCGGCGACGGGGCCGCTGTGCGATGGCGAGCACGTCATGATTGCCGGGGGCGAGGGAAGGCCGGCCGGCACGAACTCGGGCGGAAAGGCCTACGATAGGGTCGACCTGTACAGTGTGAAGGACAAGGTGTTTCGAACGCCGGCTAAGTTGAAGAGGGGCCGTCATGGATCGGGTCTGGCGGTGATGGACTGTGTGTGTGGCAATGTGTACTTGCCCAGTGGGAGTGGCGGACTCGGCGGTGGCCCCGAACTTGACGACATGGAGGTGTGGAGCCCCGACGGCGTGGTGAGGGATTGTTAATGTACCGTATTTTGTACTCGCGCTTTTCGGGCGATTGTACAGTAAACTTGATGCGTCGAACATCGAATGACTATTATTTCGTGATGAACTGGCGTTGTGTGCTAATTACGGTCGTGCTAGGCTTGTACAGTACTGCACCGGTACCGTACCGTACAGTTCACTACTGTACAGACGTACTGTACTTGCAATTTGGATTTTGCTCGATTCTTGTGAGTGGTCCAATCGTATTTGTAACTCATGCTAGAGGTTCTCACGCAAATCGGTGTTGGTTCGCGTGGTCCTGTCGGGACCACTGGCATCCAAAAACTGTGGGCGCCACTTCCATCCCATTCGTAACGGTATAGACCCGACCACCGATTCGTATTCCGCCAGCTCTGTATCGCAGTGTTCTTTGTTGTGTGATTTGACATGTTGCAAATTCGGAGGTAGATAAATATCAAATCTAGTTCCTACCATTCGGTTCTCAAAATACCGTAATGCGAATAAGTTATCTGTGCGAGTGCAGTACAATAAACATTTCCCAGTTGATTCTTGTTTTCGTCCAGCCAGTAATCAGCAAAATTTGAGCCCTGTCCAGCAATGCCGCATACATGCTAGTTGAAATATTTTGAATTATTTGAGGGAATTCAAAATGGTCCTGAGGAGGACCAAATTGTTCCTTGGAAGAAATGTAAATACGCCTACACGTGTGTAAACAACCCGTGGCACTGCTGCGTTTACTGTACAACCAACTGGTCGCAGGATGTTTCAAATGGATCATGTTCATGTTCGAACGGGCGCAGTGGAAGTTGGGCTGCTGACGATTGCCGGGCTGACGTGTGGACACATCCCCAACATGGATACAATTCAGAGTTCTCGGGCGGGAAGCGGGCGCGGGTAACATCACGCCTTGGTACAATTCAAGGAGAAGAAGAAGAAGCGTGCAAATTGGAAAACCTGGCACTTCTAAAATAGGTGGGTAAGTAAGCAATGGCTGACTCTCAGCAACAATTCAGAGTTTGGAATGAAAAGGGTGTGCAGGCAAATACGGTACAGAAAGTCGCCAATAAATATAGAAGTCCTGAAGAAGAATAGGTATTAAAGTTGGCTCGTTGTGTTTATACGACAGGGATTAGAATGTTCGGCAGCCCGGCAGTTCCACGCAAGACCGAAACAATATTTTTAAACAAATCGCAATAATCAGAGCAATACCTCGGCTACAGGGTACTGTAGCTTCGCACACCTCGATACGCGGTGTACAGTGTCGTAGTTCAGGACAGCACCACAGTTCTGGGCACGTTACATCTGGCGACAAAAGTAGGAGATGCTGGTGTTTCTTTCATCCGACTACTACAAACAAGGCCGTGATGATAATTGTTTTCAGTCAGGACGCAATTGCTGATGGCGCTTACTGCGCCACTTTAAAAGAGCTGACATGAAACAGAGAAACAGACTACGTCATTCCGTAATGTGGCCACCGAATTGATACGCGTTACCATGGCGGTTACGGTTTTACTGTCGTCCAAGCCAATCTCGACACGGGGGCCACAGTAAATTCCATCCGTTCACCACACTGGTATATTCATGGGCAACCAGCGCGTGGGGGCGGCACGGTTCTCGATGTGTTGCGATGACCGATGGTGGTGCGCTGTACCCCCTGACCTGCTGTTCCTTATACTGTAACTGTGTGCGCCGTGTGGCGAGGAATGTGTTCGGGTGGCTCCTTTGGTGCATCGACTTGCGCACTCAGGCGCACGAGCACGATGTCCATAGTGCAGGCAATTGATTTTGAACTATCGATAAGCAAAACTAGTCCTAGCGGGGTAGAGGGGAGTCTCGAGATCTGGGCAATAATGAGAAAACGACAGCAAGTATGAAAATGACCTAGCCGCGCATCGGTTAGTGGGGTGTACGCGAGATACAGTGGCGGCACAGCAGAGCACGTGCCGCGAGCGGCGCAATGCATTGCAAGAATGTCGATATCGGAAAAATAAGCGGATTTCTCGTTTCCGAGCTGGATGCTATTACGTAACTCGGTGGAACTTCGCAAACTGTACTTCCGCACTCAGGACTCGCCTTTGCTGTGCCATCGTGATGCATCTTGCCACGTCTACCGTAAATCGGCACATTTATATCTCATGATACACGCTTAAGTCGCACACCAACTGAACGCCCGCTCGACATGGCCGTGACCGTCGCTCTGATTGCACTGCTCGCCGCGCTGGGCGCGGCGATAAAGATTAACTGTGGCGGCCCTGCTGTCGGCGGCTACTTGGCTGATTCCTCTGTGTACTACGGCGCCACCACCAGCTCCGTGCGCTCGTTCCCCAACTCCAACACCGGCGGCAGCATCTACGCGACGCATGCGTGGACGTTCCAGACCAGCCTCGTGTACGAGGTCCCCGCGACGCCCGGCGCGTCGGTGCAGGTCACCGCCAAGTTCGCGGAAAACTACAGCGGCAATCGGCGGAAAGGCGCACGCGTGCTGAAGGTGTACTTTGGGAACAGCTTGGTGGCGGACAACCTGGACGTGTTCGCCGTAGCCGGCTTCAACTCGCCCCACAATGTCGTGAAGACTGTCAAGGTGCCGGGCAACGGTAAGGTCGTGGTCAGGGTGGATGCCACCGCGGAGAACCCCATGATTTCCGGCATCGACGTCGTGGAGCCGGTCACCGTGGACCCCATCGCGAACCCCACGCCAGAACCCGTAGGGGGCACCGCCCCCACGCTGAAGGGCTCCGGCAAGTGGCGGACGGCCGTGCCCGCCAGTGGCACCCCCGAGAAGCGACACGAGGCCTGCGCGGTCATGGTCAAGGGGCTGGTGTACCTCATTGGGGGGCGCGGGCGAAAACCCACCAGCGTGTATGACCCCGTGAAGAAAACGTGGACGAACAAGGCCACGCCGCCCGTCGAGCTGAACCACATGCAATGCGTGGCGTGGCAGAACCGCTACGTCTACGTCGTGGGTGCGTGGTTCGGCTCGTTCCCCAGGGAGTCGGCGCATGACAAGACCTATGTGTACGACACCGTTGCCGACAAGTGGACCGATGAGCCTGGCCTGCCAAAGGACAGGAGACGCGGCGGTGGCGCGTTGGTCCTCCATAATAACAAGCTGTATTTGGGCATGGGCAATGTTGGCGGCCATGGCGCGCACGCCACGTCGGTGGGCTGGCTCGACGTGTTCGACATGGTGAAGAAGGACGAATGGAAGAAGTTGGACGATGCTCCCGATCCTCGTGACCACGTCGGTGGGGCCGTTGTCGGTGGTGGCAAGTACTTCTGCATTGGCGGCGGACGTGATGGGGGTGTGGCCAACTTTTGGGGCACACCGATCACTCGGTTGAATTGTTACAACTTCGGAAGCGGCAAGTGGGAGAGGAAGGCCACCATGCCGGATGGACGAGCGGGTGCGGCCACCGGCGCCACTTGCCAGGGATTGCTAATGATCGCCGGCGGTGAGGGCCGACCTGCTGGAACATCCGGTGGTGGAAAGGCGTACACCCGTGTGGACTTGTATGACGTGAATACCAATACGTTTAAGGAGCCTGTGATGTTGAATCGCGGACGGCACGGGTCGGGACTCGCAGTCGCGGATTGCAAGTGTGGTAATATTTATTTGCCGTCGGGCTCAGGCGGGCTGGGCGGTGGACCGGAACTAACAAGTACGGAGGTCTGGTCGCCGGACGGCGTGGTGCGGGATTGCTAAAGCCAAATGTGTAGGCAAAAGGATTTCCGGATAGCACAAACCGTGTGGGGCTGGGAGGCGGACCACGAAGGCCGGCGTGGGCTATGATGTGAATTGAGTGCCTCTAGGTCGCTCGCAAGTAAGTGATTGGAGAATGCGGTGGAACTCATACGAATAACTAGGCGAAAATGGACGATCCGATTTCGTCGCCGGCTGGACATGCAACTGCGTGCCTAGTAGTGATCCTTAGCTTTCAACCCCCACGAATATTCAATCAGCAAATTAATATACATCAATGAAGTTTCACTTTTTGCTTCTGCAGCTCAATACTTCTGACTGCACGTCGAGGTAACTGTGGTACGGAATAATCGAATCCGGGGGATGCGTTTGGATCTGGAGCGCGCGTTCGGAAGCCATATCAAAATGATGCATGTTATTGTTCGGTGAGTCTTGGAAACGTTGTCGATACGGTGGACAACATTGATCTCGAATATTGCATGCTTTCTCGTAACTCATACGATTGCGTTCTCATTTGAAATGGCGGATTATGAAGGCGCGGATTTCGTAGTCTTCGCAAGAGAAGTTGATTGTTTGAGGGTGATGTACCGTAGCGGGACCGCCAATAACTGGATACGTGCGCATTATGTAACGCAATTACGCAGTAAGTCGGCGCGTAGGTGATGGAGAATTCGCAGGGGGGCAGAGAGAGGAAAAAAGTCGTAAGGCGATGGTGGTGTACTGTACCGTACAGTACTGGGAGTGTAATTAGTTTATACATCCACGGCGGGTCAGCACTCGAGAGCGACTACTGTCCTGTACTGTGTAAAATGATCGTGCTCCTGCATAGAGTTGGTACAGTAACAGTTAGTCGCAGTAATTTATGGTCTCGATACTCTTGCGCCAAGTTGGAATGCCCGAATTCTTAGAATGCAACTTCACACTACTGTGGCTTTGCTACTTAATTTGTACAACTTCTATCGCATCACTGCGCATACTTGCCTCTATGCTTCTTCCTTCTCGTCACTACATTTCTAATCTGTTACGGTATTGATTCGAGTAATCTTCTACAATGTTCTTCTTGTTACAGTGTTCAACAATTGTTGCGTATCTTCCCATCCGGCGACCACACCTCCATCGATGTCAGCTCGGGTCCGCCGCCCAAACTGCCGGACCCCGACGGCAAGTAGATATTTCCGCAACTGCAGTCGGCCACCGCCAGCCCACTGCCATGGCGGTTGCGCTTCAGAAACGTTGGAGTTCGGAACGAATTAGTGGTAACGTCGTACAAATCGACACGACTGTACGCTCCCCCGCCCTGTTTCGAACGCCCCTCACCACCGGCAATCATCATGAGACCCCCGCATGTAGCCGCCGTAGCCGCACCAGCGCGACCCACTGGGATGTTCGCGCCCCTAGTCCACTTCCCACTGCCGAAGTCGTAGCAATTCACCGGCATTACCGGTGCACTCCAGAAGTTTGCCACGCCGCCATTGCGCCCAGCTCCGACGCACAGTTTCGGCCGCCCGGTTTTCCTGTCGCGTACCACCGCGCCGCCCACGTGGTCGCGTGGGTCGGGGGCGCTCGCGAGCGCCGTCCAGCGCTTCGTCTTCAGGTCGAAGCTGTCCAGCATGCCCAGCGTAGTGGCGTGCCCGCCGTGCCCACCGATGTTGCCCATGGCGAGGAAGATTTTGCCGTTGTGCACCACCGCCGCGCCACCGCCACGACGCCGCCCTGGAGGCAGTCCGGGAAGTGTGGCCCATTTCCCCGTCGCCACATTGTACGTCCACGTCTTCTCGTGCGCGCTTTCACGCGGGAAACGCCCGTACCACGCGCCCACTATGTAGATGACGCTGCCTACCGCAACGCATTGCATGTGGTTGAACTCCTTCGGCGCTTTGCCGAGGTTGCGCCATTTTCTCGTTTTCGGGTTGTACTCGTTTACCGGCCTCATTCCGCGGCCGCCCAACAAATATACCTTCCCTTGAACCATCACTGCGCACGCCTCGTGACGCGCAACTGGCTTCGTGTTTCCCTCCGGACTCACCGTGCGCCAGGAACCTACGCTCGTAGCCGCGGGGCCCGGTTGTTGCGTGTTCTTCGACGGCTTGGATGGCGACGGCTT
>JAAUYH010005508.1_pt1 | contig 21221 bp, 10 predicted proteins | sample 7278061 | NCBI WGS metagenome assembly JAAUYH01 (sample SAMN14350203, study PRJNA611818) | marine sediment metagenome | isolation source: surface marine sediment (0.6m) | place: French Polynesia: Moorea | collected 2018-08 | reverse complement strand
CTTTCATATGACGGCGCCTCAAATACACCAGCAACCGCCTGTGAAACCCGTGATTGTCTTGTTAATTGGCGAATTTTAAGAGAAACCATATAAACGCGCCACCAAGAAAGACCATAGCCGTGATGACGACCGCGGTAATAAGGAATGAATGACCCGAAGTTTTGGAGCCTAGAGGTTTCTGTAGCGGGTCTAATGACTTGTTAGTCGGTACACCCAGCGAGTTTGGTTCGTTTAGCCGTCCATGAGGAGTTGGGGATGATATTGCGAACGCGAGAAGCAGCAGACATGCGACTTGCAGAAGTAACACTGCCCGGCTTCTATGCAATGAAGTTAACATGGGAAGAAGGGAAGTACACTCTGAAGCGATTTCGAAATCAAGAAGATAAGCGAATGTCCTGGAATGTCGCCGTATGTATCGCAGAGCGAAATGCATTCATTGCACTAACCGACGACTCGTAGTGAAGAAATTCAAATAATTTCCGTGCTTTTGTAAACCAATTCGTGCGAACGAAAAGCATGATTATGTCAGCTCGAGATATTTTTTTGGCATGAAGTACTGTAGATGAATTATCTTTCAGGAGATATGGTGCCTTGGTGCAATCGGTATTATTTTATTTTGATAGCACACTATACGATGGTTCCACAAATTAGAACAATTTTTAGGGTTTTTTCTGCGTGCCGAGTACAAGGCATTAGAAAGCCGAAACAGGAGTGCTTCAATTTGAATATATTGTAAATGATTTGAGAGTATAAGCCGTGACGGAACTAGTATGCCAGAAATGTTCATTCTATCGTGTAAGGAAAAATATGAAATTGTCTTCTATAAATAAAGAAGTACTGGTCGTCGATTGACTGAGGTAAATCACAATTTGTTTTCTATTGATCCTTTGAGATACAATTAAAGAAACATCCTTCTAATGTTTTGCAACTCCTTCTATAATAAAGCGATACAGCTGTTCTCTAGAACTTACAAAACAAGTTTTCGATCCCGTATTCCAATGGAACATGATCGGGAGTTGGAGCAATTCATGGTTCTAATTATCTATCCTACATATTGCGATCCTACAGAAATGCCAAATCGAAGCGTTTGACCAACTCTTGCGTGGTACAGCGTGCCAGAGACTGACGACCCACTTGAAAGAAGTCAGCCAAATGTTAGTGAATAGATCAGGTCGAATAGGGACCAGGTCAGAGTTCTTCGGACACTCGAACATATCGGGAACCGGCGACACTTGACTTTTACAAATATGGTGTGTTAAGTACATAGAAGATGAATAGAGATAACTTTTTTCTGGTAGAAGGTGCTGGCCCGCCGACCGCACCGTTATCTTAGCCGTCTTGCAACTAAAGTATTTTAGGGCATTTACCAATGATGCTAGATGAGATATGAGCGAAGAACATGTTGTCTGATAGTGGGAGATGGAATAATGAAAAGAGAATCCGTGCGCGGGAAGTGAGGCGAACACTTGTGGGTAGTTATTCAAATCAACACCGCACAGTTACGAAACAGCGCAGTATATCGGACAGATGGCTGCGATTTTTAGTTTCTCTTGTAGTTTGCAGAATGGTAAATGCATGCAATGCAAGCAAATATGTAGTGTTCCAGAACATTCAGGGAGAAAATTAAGCAAAATGTGGTTTATTGGTCGAAAAGAAAAAGAAAGATGGAGAATGTCGCCCTGCGCCTACTGTCGCAGACTGAAGTGAAAAAAAGAGAGAGTAGAATCGTGTGGTTGTAATTGTTAAAAATCGATTTTAACGAAATAGGAAAATTTCTTAATTCGTGTTTCCTAAAGAAATTGATGAATTCCTTATAGAAAGCACAGGCAGCACAAACGGGCTATTCGTGCTACAAAAATAACATCATGGCTAGCAAAAATATTTAAAAAAATTAAATGACAGGCAAATTGAGTTTTGCAAAGTTATTCTTGAACTTAATGTCATTGCTTGTCAACGGTAATTTCCAAAGGTAGCTAGCAATTTCGAAACTGCTCTGTTTAGCGCCGCATAATCTAAATGCTTACTCATAAAACTCTTAGCTTCTTAAATGAGAGATCAATAGCTCGAAATTCATAACTTATAATTTTCTTGAAATTCGAATTAAGTACATCGAAAACGAAGTTTTTTGAAATTTGTTGAACTACAATAGGTCTATGAGCTTCTTATCGCTTTGTGGGCCGCATGATTAACGGTTCTAACTCGTTGAAGACCCAATCAGAGAATAAAAAGATTCTTGGGATGCGCTATTAAATTTTGGTTGGGTTTGACGTAAACGAATTTAGGAGGTACATGACATAATTACATGCAAAAGGCAAGTGTTTCTTCGAAAATCGATTGCCGATCAAAAGAATTTTAATAGACTCTCTTATTAGTAAGTTCATTACCGGGCAATACGCGGAATGTAAAAACCTTGGTTAGATATTCACAAATAGACCTCTCCTACTAATTGAAATTTATGCTGTAAAAGAGATCTGTTAGACCTACTGATAAGTCTCACTTCATCCACAGTGGAATTGACAATTTTTGGCTGACCTTCATGCCTAAAAAATTGAACAATCGCTGAATAATTTTCAACTTTGTCTTATTGTGCAGAGTGGTCAAGTCACTTGATCCTAATTGAGCGGCCTGTCCATGCTCAATATGGATCTGGTTGAAATGAGCAATCATAATTGGTTCAAGAAAGATGTGATGATTGCTGTGCATGTATTTGAAAGTATAATATCATGATGTATGAACTTTAGCACGTGTATTTCAGACTTCATGATTTCCACAGTGATATGAATAAATTGATTCAATAAGCGCATGAAGGCTGTATGAAAATTTGAAGCCTGTTTTTTTAAATTCAGTAGGAAAATAGGAAAGAATTAGCGTGATGCGACTTCTTTTAACTGAATGATCGGAGGAAACTGTCATATAAAACGAAACGTAAGCAACAATTTCTTAATCCTGGTAGATAATGATGAATCTTCTCTGCTTTATCAAAGATATTCGAGCGCAAATGCGTACCCATGGCATACCGAGCTACTGGCACAAGCTATTCGCTTTCACAAAAAATTGAAAAAGAAGAATATCTTCAGATAGGGCGGCACCAAGCTCAGAATTTGTGATTTAATTTTTAAAACATAGACCTGTGCAGAATATAATTTGGCAAATGAGCTGCTATTATCCTGCCTTTTTGTTGTAACTTCGAGATTTTTTTATTTCAGTAAAATAAGTTGCATTTACGGAGACTCAAACGATTGAAATACTTCTTTTTTCTAATTTTGTAGTTGTGCAACTTCAATAAATCCGATTAGAAGAAACAGATTTGATGTATTAATGAATTTAGTACAAAAGTACAGAATTTCAGCTATCACTAAAATTTTGTGAGATTTATCGCATAAAGGACCAACCAATTTTGATCGATACGATCTTTCTTCCAATTAAATAAAAAGGATTGTTGTTAGACAATAAATTGCAATTGCTAGAAAAAGAATATCCAAGACGATTTATATGTAAGTTAAGTAAGATATATCCAAAGAACTAATATAGTACATCGTTGATAGTGTATTAAGGTCAACAACTATAGACTGATACTTCTTGTACGATATATACTTTACCACATGCAGTTTTTATGTCGATCTACATGACGGGCAATGAAAAAAATTCAGACGCATTGCTAAGAATATGACACCTCTTGCTTCAAAGTTTTAACATTCGTTTCATTCTAGCGTGTTTTCGCGAACTTCCATGGCTCTTACTTTATTATCCAAGACCCTAATTGATTTGCTTCATTTACTATTGAGAAGATTCCTCTGAAGCAGAATTCCAGAAGCAAGAAACTCTAACAGCCTATGTCAAACTCGAAGGAAAAACAATAATGTTGCGTATTCGTGCTGAATCGCAACACGAAATGACGCAAAAAGCAACAGAAATTATACTTCTCACCTCGTTCAGGTCTAAAAGAGCTAATTGCTTTGCAAAGAAGATAATATCTTAGTAGCGAAGGGTGCTAATCTGTGCTTGGTTCTTTACTTTTCAAAATTATTTCTCTCTAAAAATAAACAGAAAATCTTTATTACCCGACTAGCTGCAATAATCACCCTTTCCTTCCACTGCAATGAGAAAATGAGATACGGTTTATATTCAAGAACATGGCATGATTAGGATTTAATGAAAAATTTCTGGCTCATCTAACCATTCGAGAACGAGAGTCATAGATAAATGGAATATGTATTTATGTACGGATCTTCGAACATAGAAAAGTGCTTGCGCGCTCTCTAGTAGTAGTTGAGAATCAGCTTTTTCTGTTTTGCTGATAGACAAAATTTTCTCAACAGAACATGTGATAGAAGTTTGTGAGCCGAATGTTCCTCACGCTGGCTTCGAAAGTACGTGCCATGTGCAATTGACTTTTTGAACAATTTAGGAGTCTATAGCCTCCAATTGATTTTCTTGTATATACTGTACATTTATAGATGAAAGTGAACGTCAGGCATCTAATTAGAGATCAAAACCCTTTATTATTGGATTTGAATTGTTTTACAAACTACAAGCCATATGGTAGATTAATGTGAAACTACTAGTTCTTGAAATGATTGTAGGACGGCTTGATAAGACTTTTCTTCATTTTTCTCAGTCCACTATTTCGAAGCCCGAGTGAGCAATGTAACCGAGGGACGTCACTTAGTTCGCCATGGAAAATCCAGTGAAAGGCGGTATACACGTCTCCTGTCTTTAGCAGAGCGATTTCATGCCGTCCAAAAAATAAAGCGAATTCATCACTAAAACAGAAAGGGAATACGCGGAAATTGTTAAGTTACTGGGAATACTTGAAGCTTGATTAGTAGGCTGATAGTGTTTAAATTAGTTATATACTGTACTAATTAATGTCTCGGACCAGTGTTTGTACCACAAAACCGATCTGCTGGTAAAAATTATGGTGAACTTTTTGCCCTATTCCTTTCGCTCACCATGTCTTTAAAAATGGTTAGGTTTACTTGGAATCAAACATCTGTTCGGGATCACCCTAGTGTTGTTGATTTTGTTTGGGACATCTACTCGAAAAATAAATATATTTGTATTTTCGTATCTCTCTTATTCTCCCTTCATCTATATTTGCTTCCCTGTCCGAATCAAACGCACTATTGTGTCTTTAATGGTTTTTGAATTTCTACGCATCAGCATCGGGCTCCAGAAGTTGATCCTGAGACTATGATTGAAGCGGTTCTTCGCAAGATGAAAAGCAAATGCTGATTTCATATTCTGGACTATGCAAATGGATAGCCTATTCCTGGATAATTGATGAAATTCATTAAAACATCAAATTATCCGAAGACAGGAGGCATATTCCACAGTGACACGAATTTTTCGTTGCATAATTCAACGATTTTAATTCGACTGTGTAGAATTGAGGGCATCATGAAGCAGGAAATTTTCTCTGCAGAAATAGTTTGTTGTGGAAGGTGATGTTGATTACAGACAAGATATTTTAGGTTTTTGTAGCGGATTCGGTTGGTTCGATACTAATCCGATTGCGTATCTTTCCGCAGTTAGAAAAACACTTTTCAATCTCTGACTGCTGATACAGTAGGCATCGTGAATGAATTTGAGTGTCGTTTTGATGGTTCTGCAGGTTCTACCGTTCCGAACCGCCTGAAACGCTTAAAAAAGTTTCGATGTGTTCAGCAGTACAATGAAAGGGGTTTCGACATAGCGGACACAATTGCTGCGAGCCCTCCTTTGCCAACCACGCTTTCATGCACACAGTGTGGAACACATGCAAACACTGACCTGCGGTGACGTCTATGACACCGAAGGGTTCCAAACAAATGCCACAGGATTCGCTCGATTTTTCAGCCTTCATCTTGAACGATATGAAGTGCTGCTCAGCAGCAATGTCCACAGATGGTGGTGGTGCACTAGGTCGAAATTCCGGATAGACAGAATTCAAACTCTCTCGATGCGCACTTGACACAGTTTCCGAACGAAGTGAATAGTGCGCTAATCTATCGACTCTCCTACTGGAACGATGATGAGGTAGTGCAGCTCGTTCTAAGGTTGGCGCTCTTGCTTCACGCCTGCGGTCCCGTAAACGTCGTAAACGTCTTCTTTTCCAGAGGAAGTAATTGCAACCGCAATAAAAGCATGGCAAGAAAGAGAGAAGCGCGCCGACGGCCACCATGAGAACAGTCACCAAATAGTCCATCCTATCGGGCGCCCGTGCCGAAATTGACAGGTTGAACGATTGATTTGTCGGAACGTTCGTCGTGTAGCGTAGACTCGAACGGTCAATATTTGAGCTAGGTTCGTCCGGCCATTTTGCATAAGCTTGGAATGATCTGGCGAACGCGGAAACAAGCAGAAATCCGACTTGGAGAAGAAACACTGTACGGCTCGTACGCAGTGAGCGTACCATGAGAATAAGGGAAGGACAGCATGAAACAAGTTGCATATAAATGAGATAAATTACCGTGGACAAATTTGTCCCAGAATGTCACCTGCACGGTTGAGTCAATGGAGTACCAATTGACGACTCGTAGTGTTGAATTTCAAAAACTTTTAGCCACTTCTGTCCAGCTATTCGTGCAAACCGGAAGCGGTACTAGGACAGCTTGAGATACACTGCTGTTGTTTCAACGCCAATTGAAAATCATTTGGACAGCGATCCGGTTTCCTCCGTATATGCTATTGGATGGCTTCCTAAATTAGGACATCAATTGTGGTTCTCTTTCTGTGATCAGTGGAAGGATTGACTAAACCCTTGCCAAAGAACTAAAATATTGGGCATGATTTGAGAATGGATGACGTGACACTACTACTGTAGCTATCCTAAAGTGCTGCATACGCAATTAAATGGAAGGAAATGAAATTGTTCCTGAAGAAATAATGGCGTACGATATCTGGTCCTTCACAGTTGGACGTTGCTTGATCCTTTGATACAATTCTTGAAGAACCAAGCTGTTGCTTCGTAAATCTGAACTCTCCTATTCGAATTCACTATCAAAAATGCAGTTCGAAATTGTGTAATTTTATATTGCAGCTGAACAATCTCTCAAATGAAATTGTTCTAATATGGTGGCTTTTGTTGAACAGGTTCCCGATGCTCTATTCAATGGAATTTGATTCTTATAGCGCCTCATGAATCAGACCTAATCCAGTTTATCTTGTGTGATGAACCGCATATGAATCAGATTGTACATTCATTCTAAACTAAAAGAAACTTTAAACCCATCACAGACTAACAATAAGCACAGGGTTCATTTCTAATGTTTATTAATATTTATTCAGAAATGATGCGCCCCACTGCGCGGTACTATCTCATCTTCAAGTTATTATTAGTTTCACCGATTGAAAGAATCAATGTTGTATTTCGGAGAAGCGAGAAGAGGAAATAGGTTTCCTATTAACAGAATTCAAAGAAACAAACCCTAAAATACCTTTCGAGACCGCAGAGTTAAATGCACGCCACCTTCCATTCCTAATATTATACTAGTATCAGACGTTGGCTCTGCTTGGGTGCGTTTGTTCATGATTTTAAGGTACTGCCTGGATCTTATTACTGTAGTACTCAGTCCTTTGAATCTATCAATTGAAAATTTCGATTATTGAACGTGACGTACAAATGCAACTTTCCAGTACACATTTATGAATAAATCTTGTTTTGAGCTCTTTTATTATAGAACTTCAAAAAATAGTAGGCTTAGTTCTTGTGAAATCGAGTATGTAGTGTGGATGATGTGCAGAAATTGATTTGCTATGATATATGCAATGCCAAGCTTTCTTAAAAAACCACCATCTGATCTGCTGCTACGATACCTACAGGTACTCTATTCGTTTAATAAACCTCACGGACTACGCAATGTTTTAAAACTTTCCACAGAACACTCGGATATTTACGACCTTCATGCAAAGGTTTATTCTTTCATAAGCCACTGCTAATATGTTCGGTAATTATGCAGAAGAAGAATGCAAGGAGTATCCTTATTTTTGCACCGATACAAATGAGCGGCCTCTCCTGCAGTATAAAAATATTTATAGAATAGTTGATTTCATTGGTAGACTGTTTACAGCTACGCTAACATTGTGCTGTAATGAACGACAGGTGACCATTCATTGTCATAAATTGGGGTGGAGTTTTAAATAATTAATTCAGTATTGCGAACAAGTAGTTCTGTTTGCACCAAGCTAGGAATATCAGCTTATCGATCTCTCCCCGTGCGGCGCGCACCTGCATCTGCTTATACCGTCCTCTTATATTTTACACGCTAGTATTGCTCGAGCATGGTTCGCTTGGTTTTCGTCGCCATATCCGCGTTCTGTGTAATCGTTTGTTCTGCGCCGCTCATTCAGTGCTTACTTACCTAAGCTGGGTTCTCTCCGCTAGATAAGGCTTACGCTGGTGTTGCATACGCGGATTCCAGATCCTTCGAAGTTTTCGCACTCGAGTTGTTCTCCAAATCATTCACCGTTCTTGTCCGCTTGTTTGGCTGATGCGCTGCATTTGAAGCAACCCCAGTATTCTATATCAGAAAAATAGTTTCCAGTTATTGTTCGCTTTTCTCTACTTCTGCTTAGACTCAATTCTGTGTGACTAAAATAGACTCACTGCTTTTCTTTTGAACTCATAGAGCAATCAACTGAAACTGAGACATTACAATAATTTGGAAATATTTTAATTTCTAAGATTTCACAGTCTTCAGGTGATATTTCAAATTCTTCTGATCAATTTTAGGGATAAGCTACAAAAAAGACTGTCCGGCAATCATATTTCTATCTTTCTTCGCGAGCAAGTAAGTTAGATTTTTTTTCTTTAGTTCAGCAATTAGAGAATTTTATGGTTTCCTTAGTTACTATATAGGATCTAACTTAAATAGCTACTGATATTACTTAAGTTACCAATCAAGAAGCCTTTCAGGAAGAAGATCTGGCATTTGGTCTTATTTAACTGTTAGTTTCGATGTAGCAAGCCGAGGAGCTCTGGTTCTGTTTTCTTCCCGTGTTTTTACTTCATATCTTATTGAGCGTTCCCACTGTTGGTTCTAAATACTTGGTTTAAATGTTCCACTCCTTTACGATAAATTTGATTGATAAGGCTCATCTTGAGCTAATCTAGCTGTTCTATAGCACGTTAGGCTTGGAGTGTCATCAATTCTGGTTGCAATAACCCACAAGCTATGCAGAATATCTGTTGTATTACTGCGCTCCATGAAAAAATAGTGAGGAATGAAAGGAAATGAATCATTAATATCACACAGCACTCGTCAGAAAGCATACGGAGCAGAAAACACAGCTTCTGGAAAACGCAAGGTAAAGAGAGTTTCTCGCAAATTTTCATTTAAAGTTCCTTGCGTGTATTACAATCGAAAAAGATATCAGTGAAGTAAGAATGCCTAGAATAAGGCCCGAAAGATCGAAACTATGAAGAAATCTCTACTTCCTTGGTGTTCTAATGTAATTCCAAAGTTTATGAAAGGCAAACACTTTTAAATTAGATCTTTAAAGTCAATGATAGTACACAAAGCCACCAGATAGGAAAATCAGGTTTTCCATTTCCAATCGGGCGAATAAAAAAACTCGCAAGGTTAATCTAGAGTCTCTTTTTGAACTTTATTAGTTACGTACAGTCAGATTTTACTTGACAAAGAGCAATTGAAACAAACATAAGTTACAAAACAGCCTCATGAAAATTCAAATTCGCGAACCTTACACGGACAGGAGATGTAAAAATTCCTTTCTGACTACTGAATATTCTGAAGAAGATCCTTTAGGATATGCATCATATTTAATTGACTTATTGAAGTGGCTCAAAAATCAGTAATCTTCATTTTATTTCGCCATTAACTTATGAATACAGTAATGCATTTACAAAAGAAGTATTAGCTCACAATATTGGGTTATTCATAAAATTACAGAGCACCCTCACTATTTTCACGGCTATTTCATTGAGTAGATTAAATCCTGTACATGAACAAATTTCATACAGAATAAGACTTTGAGAATAATGTATGTTGTTTTTTGTTAGCAGGATGCATGACACCGTAAAATGCTGAGTGCCGGTTAACTAGATTATGCAGCTATTTCCTAAATTTGAATAGGATGATCAAAGAAATCGGAGGCGCAAGAAACGCAGTCTTCAGATACTGTCACTTCTACTATTCTATTCTTTAATTTTCTGCTGGAGAAGTATTTTAACCTCTACTAAAACCGTCTATTTTTAAATTTCTCAAAGAGCATCTGACGTTTAGATGCTATATTCGGATCAAAAAGCAGAGTCGACATAGTACTGATGAGCTATATGTTCTTTTAAGTGCGACTCTTACTCTCTTGCTCATTCCTATTATCACCATCTTTCAATTCCATGAATTTCATATCTATTGGCATTATTAATGCTACACAGAATCCCCTGCCCACTGACCCTTTTTTATCAGCATCAGGGTCTAGAAAACAGCATAGTACTTTGAAAAAAATTGATTACATTACGTAGCGAAATTGAAACTGCGATTTCATGCTTCTATACGAGCATATGGAAAGTCTTTCCTAAGAGAAATATTGAAGTTCCATTGAAAAACACAACTAGCATGTTTCACAGTGACTCGAGTATTTTATTACTCAGCGGGAGATCTTCAATAAAACCCGATGAAATAGGGACAATATTCAATGAGAAGTTTACTCAGTGGAAATTTCAGTACATTTTTAGACCAGACTGTGCGATGCAAGAAAGGTGGAGTAGGCGATATCAATACTAAAAACAATTTTGATTTTTGAAATAGAATTTAATGTTCTTGTGGCTCGCAGTCCGTTGGTTGGATGCCAATCCGATGCCCAATGTTTTCGAAATTAGAAAAGCATTTTCAATTTCTAACTATTGAGAGGTATCATAAATGAATTACGGGGTCATTCTGGTTTTTGCACAGATTCTCAAGTTCTACACTGATTGGAATGCTAGCGAATGCTTAGATGTGTTCAAAGGTTCCATGAAATGGGTTCCGACATAGAGGACATAGTTTCTGTGAACCCTCCTTTGCCAGCCACGCTTTCAAGCACGCAGTGTGGAATACATGCAAACACTGGCCAGCGGAGACGTCAACGACGCCGAAGGGCTCCAAACAAGTTGCACAGGGTTCGTGCGCCTTTTCAGCCTCCATCTTGAACGATATTAGGTGCTGCTCTTCATAAGAATTTTCGAAGTCAGCCGGTAGCGCAGGTGCACTAGGACGAAATTCTGGACTTACTGAATCAAAACTCACCATTCGCGTATTTGATCCAGTTTCAGGACGAATACAAGAGTGTGCATGTCCACCGAATCCAACACTGGAGCGAGAAAAAAGTCGAGCAATACGTTCAAATAACACCGCCCTTGCTACCCGTCTATGTTGGCGTTCAACCCTCGAATTTTTTATTCTCCAGTAGACGATGATGCAACAGCAACAAAAGCCTGACAAGAAAATTGTAAGGGTGCCCAAAACCACGACCATAAGCCCCAGATGACCTGAAGAGGCGGGGACCTGTGACGTATTTGCTGGGTAGTACGGCTGAATTCTCGGCACATTCCTCAGGTATCGTTGAACTGCACGGTCAGTGTGCGAATCAGGTTCTGGTATCCATTTCGGATAAGCTTGGAAAGATCTTGCGAACACGGAAGCCAACGGAAACCCGACATGGAGAAGGAACACTATTCGGATCGAATTCAGTGAAGGTAACATGAGGGCTAGCGGAGGAACGCAGAAGAAAAGTCAGAACTGAGTTAAATAAGTAAGTGTGAACAGATCTGTGGTGGAATGTCGCTGCATTGATGTGACAACGAAATGATGCTCCTGTACTAATTAAAGGGTCGTAGTCTTGAAATCGAGAGAATTTTGGGAACTTTTATTCAGCGATTCGTGCATCTGGGAAGCACTATTACGACAGCTAGAGAATAAGTTGTTTTGACGTCGACTAAAAACTCGTGTGAAGGGTGATCTGGTTTCTTTCGGACACGCGCAACATATTAGCTGTATCGCTCTCTATTGGATGACTTCACATATTAGGTTATCAATTATGGTTTTTCAGTGTTTCGTACTAAGTTAAAGAATTGGTGAGGCCCCAGAAAGCATATTGCGTGGAAAATATTGAAATTGATTCGAGAATGTCTAACGCGACAGTATCAGCTAACTTAAAGTATTCCATTCACCGTTCAAGACAAGAGCATGAAATAGTTTCTAAAGGAATAGGTATATTCGATTGCCGTCTGAAGGATATCACAGTTGGATGCAGCTTGATCTTCACAGAATTAATTTCTTCAAAAACAATGATCAGATTCTCCTAGATCTAAAATTTTCTTCTCGAATTCACTGTCGAAAAAGTAGGTGAAAATCATGTATTGCTTTGTATCCCTTCTATACAGCGTCTCAAATTATTGTGTTCCAATCTTGCAAATTTTGTTGAATAAGCTGCCGATAGTTTATTCTATTAAGTTAAGTTTTTGCACCGACACTTGCAAAGCAGATCGAATAGATGTCATCATAACATATCTTTGAGTAACCGCTAGCGAATAAGGCTATCAACGTAATGTCTAATAAACGAAACAGTAAACCGCATAATCAACAGGCAATCATCACAAGTTGCATACCAACCTTTTTGTAATATTTATTCATACACAATCGTTTGCATTGCGCCACAGTATCATCTGTTCAACTGTATAGCTATCCAGCCGATTAATAGCGTTCAATATTTAGTCCAGAAACAATGGGAACTGTACTTCGTTACAACAATATACAAAGAAACTAGAATCCCAGAAAAAACATAACATGATCCTGCCCTTAACTGCAGGTGACTTGCTACTCACAGTATTGAACCAGTGTTAGACTTCGGTCCTCTTGTTGTACTGTACATTTATTCGCAACTATAAGATACTGTTCCGATATCATCTGTCCTCGAATTTACAAATCAACCATTCGAAAGTTTCAATTATCGAACCAATTTTCAGAATTCAGCGCTCCTTCGCATATCCGCTAATGGATTGTAACACAGTGGACACAGTCCTTGTGACTCTTCTTTGGCGAGCCATGTCTTTAGGCATGCTGTGTGGAAAACGTGCAAGCATCGAACAGAAGCGACATCGGCTGTGCCGAACGGTTCCAAGCAAATTTCACACACTTCCGAGGCCTTCTCCTTGTGCATTTTGAACGAAACAAGATGGACTCTTTCTCGTGACGACGCCGTGACCACCTCCACTAACGGAGGTGCGCTCGGTTGAAAACAGTTTGCCACATTCGAGTTCGCCACTTGCGAACTCACGGCTGTGCCATATTCTCGCCTATGACTCCAGCTATTAAGTTCCGAACTTGGTAGACGCGCTGGTTGTGCTGATTCATCGCGCTCCAACGTTGCATCCTGTTGAAGACGGTCGATAATGGCTCTCGCCTTTCTGGATCTGTTTCTGGAGCGAATAAATTTGACTGCGCACAGGCACACGATAACAGCTATAACCACAAATCCGACGACGAAGGCCATCCAAGGCAACGCTAAGGAAGGGGCCTCCGGTTCAGGAATAGCATCGACATGGTCCATAAGAACTGTGTCTGGCCAATCTGGAGACGCTGGATTCTCGCTGCCGGACGCACAAACCAGAACGCAGACGACTTGGATGAGAACTGCTGCTTGGCTAAGTTTCGAGCGGTTGGACTTTGCGGTGTCAGGTCGGAAGATACGAACTCATGCTTAGGTAAGTGGAACCGATAAAGGTGCTACTGGTGCTTTGCATGCAGTTATTCAATAGTACTCATAGTTTTATCGTGCAGTACAGTAGATTTGCGCGTTGAAAGTGCGTGTAAAAATTTGAATTTCATTTGATCTTGTCAATTTGAAGACACGTACTGTTGAAATTTATTGAAATTTATGAATTTTCGTAGATTGATTCGTGCAAGGTGGAAGCACCGAGATTGCAGCATGGAACACTTCAAAGATGGTTACAGAAATATTGTACACGAGACATTCGCTATCCAACATGTATATAGCCGTGAAGCGAAGCTCCCCTACATCATGTAGGAGGGTGATAGAGGTGAATTTGGCCGCGTCAGTTCCAGTAGATTTTGCAACAGTTGATGCTTCGCAAATCTCATATCAGATGACCAGGATTGTTTTTCAGCTGAAGGTAAGGTAGTTTCTTTAGATTGTTGTATGATTTTGAAGGGTCAATCGGAAACGCTCATCAACGTTCGGAACCTACGTCATCATTTCGTAAGTTTTTGTCGGCAGCGCGTGAAAACTATGGTTACCATTGGTTCACTGTTTAAGAAAGTTACATTCTGGCTGCCTTACCTGTTCCGATAGCGCAATTTCTAGTTTTATGAGAACTATAAGTGGGATGAAGGCAAGGGAAACATGCCTACCATCCAGAATCGTTCTAAGTCGAACAGCAAAAGGTTATCTGATGATCATACCTTGTTAATTCGTTTCCCAGTGCCATAACAAGATGAAATCTACAAGAGCAGACATCATTACGGCATTATTTAGTGATCACAAATTAATACGGTCCTCCCATGATATGATCCGCAAACAAAGTTAAGGAAAGTCTATCGCACAGAACTAATGCAATACATTCATCTACTCACTCCCGCTGCGACACCTTACAATTGTAAATGGAACTGTTATGGGAATAGGGAAATGGGATGAACCAATGCTAATAAAGATTCAGCTTGAACTATGTTAACTACATATATAGTAAATACGGATGCTATGAAAAACAACTCAGATTATTCGCTTCCAATGTACGGTACAGTACACGAATGTTAATTATTGACACTAATAATTTTTTCCACTGGTGCGAGTTCGAAGGTCTTATTAGGAATGTCTGGTAGATACAATCCTAGCCATTTATAAAGTACAGTATGGCTCACGTGGGTGCATCACTGCAAAATCTCCTCAACTGAATCAGACAAGCTTGACTCACTCAATCCGAATACAATGTGTTAGACTCAGACAAAACTCCTAACTAATGCTGTCATCCGCTGTTAGAACCCTCTACAACATATCTGGGATTTCCTTCGCAGAAACGCCGCACTATGGTTATTCCACAATCAGAACCTTTTCTTGCGTGTTCCTATTCGAAGGTGTAATGTACCTGTTTTCTTTAGTCGATCATAGCCGTTTGTTCCACTCTTGTTCTGAATCTAGCACGACATACTGGGCACAGCTGAAGCGAAGATTCTCTAGCCAACCAGCTCGTTAAGCAGGTCGTATGGAAAATGTGCATACATGTGCCCACTGTAACACTGGATGTGCCGAAAGGGTCCATGCAAATGGCGCAGGTTTCCTCAGCTACCGTCCCCTGCAATCGAAATGATGACAGCGCCGGTGAATGTTCCTCTCCATCTCGTTCTTGGGTTTCTCGGGGATTGATACCATAAAGCGCCGCGGTTCTAGCGCGTGCCGCTGCACGGGTTGCTTCACGTGCACGTTGCACATTCTCCGGGCCAGGTGGACCGTGTTCCCATGTAACAGGTATCTCCAGTATTGACACGGGCTGCGGCTGGAGCGTACGATGTGTGGATTCTGGATCAGGAGGATTTTCTCTTGTGCCAGTTTCGATTGACTGTGCTCTTTTCCTTCGAGCAGCTGCGAAACAACAGCCGCACCAGCACGGCAACAGTACCAATGACATGAGTACAAGTGCGATGGCCAGGTCGTGCGTGCTCATGTGTTCTTTAAGTGCGTAGTTAAAGAAACAATATGAAGTGCAAGGAACGTGTCTTGGGGCGCGCAGGTTGAATTTCTGCTACATACAAATGGAAACCCTAGCACTGCTGCATCGTGATTTCACTGTAGAAGCTAGCGAATCGTTAATTCTTCAGGGCACATCAACTTAAAAGTCAACCAATGAAATCTACGTTAGCTTCTTTACTTCACAAGAAAGAGAATCCTTTATTAAACGAGATTTCACACACATTCTTCATATAACTATCGCCATATTTCTGTTGGCCATTAGGTCTACTGTATTTCTCTCCTGCTCCAGCATTATTATTTCTTTCTGCAAATTGCATTTGTAGATTTTTGATGGGATTCTAAGACTCCCGATAGCGAATTAGTGTGGTAGAGGCAGAATGTCTTCTTGTTTGTTATGTGAAAGTCAAACATCAAGAAATAGTGCATGATCATCATTTCATATTTAGAAGCTTGTCATATCATATCACCCGATGTTCAATCGTGATTACTTTGAATTTGAACTATACAACGTTAGACGCAGAGAATTCACATAACTGTAAAAGACAGCTTTCATTAGAAAATAGTAAACAGTTTTTCAGGTGCACAGCGAGCGCATTAGTTAATCAGTCTATATTTTCGAACAGTGACGTAAAAATTAAGAAAAAAATCAAGAAGTCTTACTTGAGGACAAACTTTACAGGACAGAAGAAAATATTTGCTAACCGGCCAACTACAGAGCTTACACAAGTCGTATGAATAATTTGCCAACATTTCTACGTTGTGATACCGAATATATCACAGAAGTTTTGTTGAATGCTATCAATTCCTTAGACGAATTGTCTCTCAAATCAAAATCTGTCATGCTCATTCCTATTTCCTTGATATGCTCACAATAATTGCTAACTTATTTGTTACTACTATACAACTACTCTTAAACCATTATTTAGCTTCTTAGTTCAGTAATCTAAAAACCATTTGATTCTCATAAATATCTCAATTAATTTCTTTTAGGTACCTTTCCTAACATCCATACTGTTGTAACTATAGAAAATTGTATTGCAGCTATTATCTTGTCGATTTAACTAGCTAACACAAATGCTGCTTGCTTCTAAAATTTAGCGGAATGTCGCTTCATTTTTCATTCTTGATCCTCAAAACTTTCTCCAAGCAGTACTGTTGTCGAAAATCAGACCTATTCTTTTGATAGCAACCTCGCACTTTAGAACGATTTCTGCAACACGGCTTTTTCGATGTCGCATGCTCTAGTGGCAAATAACCTTCTTCCTCGCTTCGTCTTCCCGAAAAAATGCAATTTGGAGGGCTATACTAATGATAGAACAGGCGGCACGTAGAAAACAAGATTAGAATGCTGAAAAACGAGGAACAGATTCATGATCTTTGGACACGTATTCATATTTGCGATTTGGTCAAAAATTATTTCTAGCGTACCTTATGCTTACTACTTAGTCCGATCGGTGTCCAGAAGTATTTGGCTGGCATGAAGTTTCTGTACCCTTCTGGAGCATTAATGAGAGCACTTGTTTGATATAGTCGAGAGACAATTTGGGATAGTGCGCTTCAAATTTGTCCAAAGAACAGCGTCTAAAAAGTGGGACATATGTTTTACTGCAGTCTATTTCGCTCAGCGGCACACGGAAGAGGCGCATAAGTTATCAGCCTAAACAAGGAGAAGGTACGCTTGGGCGTTAGGAAAATTAGACAGTCCACGGCTCTCAAAATAGAAGATCGACAGAAAAACTATGTTTTGAGAGTGGTCCCTTGTGCTATTTTTCATAAAAAAACCGTAATGTTTTTTACTTCTATCTGCTATTTGCAGCTTCCAAACGCGAATTCGATAGGTTTTAATATCACGGAACAAAGAAATTTGCCGAAAAGAGACTATTTACTGAAAAAGGGTACCCAAGTTGATGCGCAGCGGGTAAGAAAGGACTGATTCAGTTTTCGTCCTGCGATAGAACTCGTAATCTGTAACAGAATAGCAAAGATACAGATCTCAGTAGGCTAGTCAGCCGATAGGTGGAGAATAGCATCTATGCGTGCGACATTCCGTATCACATTACGTGCGATTGCTGATTCGGAGCCACTTTCGGCGATTGCAAATACGCTTGCCCATTTTTATGATTTTAACCAATAAATAATTGCGTCTGTGTCAAATCAAGAAGCATATGTACAGTTACGTTACCAACCGAATAGGTATGTAATACGGCGAATGGAACAAAATCCGATTTTTGCCAGAAAAGACTTTATCGACGAAAAGCTCGGCCAGAAAAGAAAGCTCAAATATCTTACCCACTCTTTTTGTTGACGTTAGTGAGCTGAAAATTATGGTTGGGGAGATATTCCATATACCGACTAAATTGAAATCTGGCACAAATCATTTATGACCTCTCTTATTATCTCCGAATGAAAGATGAATAGGTGTAATGATTTTCTCTCTTAGACGGTACATTCAGTGATATTTTTACAATTATTGAGGATAGGATACTGGAAATTTTAATCAACGTCTTGTATTTAATAATCCACCTAACTGAATAGTCATAAGATTGCTTGATTTCACTTAATACAGATTATCTTACCATGGTAAGAGAACAAAAAAATGAATTTTAAAGAAACTGCTCGAATTTCTTATACATAATGTTGCTTATATTTTGCGATATTTAGTTCCATGCTTCTGTAATTTATGTATGTCGTAGTATACACTGGATTCAAAACTTTAATTCTCAAAGAAGTGTCCTAATACAAAATGCCGAGGGAGATCTCAAACAGCAAGCACACCACAAATCAAATAAGTACTCACTGCAAATGTCACCCTAAAAGGTCTATTTGGAGAGCTGAGAGATATCTTTATTCAACGATTGGCAAAAATCTAGAAAATTATTCATGTGTTTCCGTGCGAAAGGGCTAACGTTCAGCTTTTACCTCATATTAATAAAATCAAGAGAATCGTGTTTGCACAGTAGTACAAGTATAAGATGTTGACTAATTCTTGCTTTGTATCCGACGTATTTTTTCTCCGATGATTATGTCTCTCATGTTTTGGGAATCAGAAACAACCAGAATATTCGCGTTTGATAAACGGAAACACCACTGAAGTTCGATGGCATGAAAGGAATAGTAAAAAATTAACTGCGTAATGTTCAAAACGTTCTGATTGTGTGCTTAAACTATATTACTGCGATAATGGAATTGTTAGAAAAGAATATTGCTGCTGTTCATGGAAAAATTACGTACGATCTGATGTCAGCAACTTCTCTAATAGTCCAATGTTCCAACAAATGGTGCACTTCTTTTTACAAGTTTAGATGCTAGAGCTCTTTCAGACGATATTGAGAGCCAAAGTTGAACTGAATCTATCTACGACAAATCGGCTCACCGGATCTCTTGATCTTGTACTATCTGATTTTTTTCTGAGGATTCATTTGAAGGATTGAGTATTTAAGAACGCCATACGAAACAGAACACAGCTGAAAAAGAATAATACGAGTCATAAGAAGTATAACGCAAGAAATGATTACTTAATTATGAAAAAATTAAAAAGATCGTTTCAATAAGATTATACGGAAAGTGGTAATAAGGTAACGAATGTGTAGTGCTTAATCAAAGCTTAATGTATTATCTAAACATGCTATTCAAAGCAATTGAAACAAAAATTTCAAGCCGTTACTTTACTCTTCTAAAGAATGTGTCATGAATTTCATCCTCACGCTATATTCCTAAGGACTGATTTGTCTATTCTCATTTTCCAACGTTTCAGACATACTTCAATGATATTTGAAGTAGATGCAGCGTTCAATGATCAGTTTGATTTTTCACAATGCTTCTGACTTATTCTGAAATGTGATTGTTTCTGATGTTTTTGAGCTCCATCGAGTATTCTGAATTTAAAGAGGATTTTCAAATGCCTACTTGAATTAATTTATTTTCTTTTTCTTCCATCAATCTCGAAAATGGAATACTAACTTTGATGGATTATAGACTATTTTCTTCTCAGAAATTATGTAGAGCTTCTTGATATAATTTAGAGGAGCAAAATTAAGAGTCACAGTCAGTTATGTGGTGATAGAATGGTACATGAACAGAACTCTACTTAAATATAAGAAGCAATTATAGAAATAGGGTTAACTTGGAGTCAAATCTGCAATATACAGCGAGTAGTGCGACCTATCACAACCAATCAACCGATTCAGAGAAATTTACTGTAATAGAGTTAGAGTTTTGAGTATCTGCTCCTTTTATTCGAGTCAGACCCGTTTTCTGTGTCCTCACCTCATCCTGGATAATAGTTTTGTTTGTATTGAATTAGGTTCTAAGACGACACCTATTTTTTTCGGTTGCCGCGTGGTCAGTTACACAGCTACAGTAGACCTTTCTAGGGTTCTTTGAGATTCGCATGGTAGAATTATATCATTAGGTGAGACAAGCGAAGTTCCTCACCTCCGAAGTTCGTCTTGGTTCTACATTCGAGACCAAGGCGACAACCGATGTCATAGTTATTCGGCGCCACGCTCGATATACAGCGCATTGTATCAGATACCTGTTAGGAAGCACAAGAACGATCGCTTGGCTGGACCAGAGACTGTCGATACAGCACAGCTGCTCTTATTCCTCATCCATTTTCATCGGTGACCAAAACTGTATCGGTGATTTTACTCCACCAGTGATACAAGTTACACAGTCCTTGCATCACCCATCTGGTGATCGTGGATCGACCCAAGAAATTATGCTGCAATTGCTGGTGAAGTGGCTAAGGTACCACGCCTAAACATATCTCTCCTCTGTATTTCTGCTCTTGGAACGTGATACGAACAACAACCCACGTTGTCTTGAGAGCTGTTCTGAACCGGGATAATACGTTACGTAGCGTAATATGAAACGCCACGATGGTGCCATACTTGTATTATCTAACGCTCATGGGGCTTGTGAAGAATACTACCCGGTGTTCTTTCTCCCTACTTTCAGCTTTTCAAGGTCTAGAAAAGTTTGAGACAAAAAATCTACCAAGGAAGTATTACATAGTTCCTAACACACACTATACTATATCTCCGAAATATTCAAAAAGTAGAAGTATCAGTTTTCCGACCAAAACTGCTCAAATTAAGTTGTGCAGTCAATATTTTGATATATTTACTAGTAATGTAGACGAGAGAAACTTCATTGCAGAATGGCCTTTTGGTTCGTTGACCTTGCCGACGTATTTGTACATTTTTTAAATAATCAAGTTGAATTTCGACCTTGAAGCACTGCAGTTTTGTCGGAATGTAATTTTGTGTTGATTATTGTATCACAGACTAGTTTTACGTTCTCCTAGTACCAACTAAAAGTAGTTTAAGACTATAAAATTTTGATATACTTTACGAAATATCTTTGGGGTGCAGCAAAGATTTAACTGAACATAATGAGCATTTTATTAATATTGCAGCACACCCAATTTATACGGGTTATTATTTAATCTTAGCTCCAAGATTGTTCTTTGACTAACCCTTCTAACTCAGTTATTTTCGAGACAATAAGATGATTTCAGTTTAGGATCAATCCTT
>JAAUYH010044235.1_pt1 | contig 21222 bp, 22 predicted proteins | sample 7278061 | NCBI WGS metagenome assembly JAAUYH01 (sample SAMN14350203, study PRJNA611818) | marine sediment metagenome | isolation source: surface marine sediment (0.6m) | place: French Polynesia: Moorea | collected 2018-08 | reverse complement strand
GCTTGCAGAACGGCGCGACCCTGCTCGGCAAGCGTCGCCACGAGGCGCGGCAGGATGGGGTCGATAGGCAGTTCTGTCATCCAGGGTCTATTAGCGTGTTATTTGGCTGCCAGCCAATTGGGCGTTTCCCAAGCGTATGGACTTCCGTGTGAACTGTCGGCAAATGTCGCCGCCATGACGGCGATTGAAGAATTGGCTGAAGGCGTGGCCGCAGGCGACCGGCGGGCGCTGGCGCGGGCGATCACGCTTGTGGAAAGCGGGCGCGCGGATCATCGCGCCGAGGCGGACGCGTTGTTGCAGGCGCTGGCGATTCACAAGCGCGAGGCCTTGCGCATCGGTCTTTCCGGCACGCCCGGCGTCGGCAAGTCGACCTTCATCGAGGCGTTCGGGACGATGCTGACGGCGCTTGGCAAGAAGGTCGCCGTGCTGGCCGTCGATCCGTCTTCGACGCGTTCGGGCGGGTCGATCCTGGGCGACAAGACCCGGATGGAGCGGCTGGCGCGCGATCCGATGGCCTATATCCGTCCGTCGCCCAGCCAGACCGAATTGGGCGGCGTCGCGCGGCGCACGCGCGATGTGGTGTCGCTTTGTGAAGCGGCGGGCTTCGATGTGGTTCTGATCGAGACCGTCGGCGTCGGGCAATCCGAGACGCTCGTTGCGTCGATGTCCGACCTGTTCCTGTTGCTGATCGCGCCCGCGGGGGGCGATGAGTTGCAGGGCGTCAAGCGCGGGATCATGGAGATCGCCGACCTGATCGTCGTGAACAAGGCGGACGGTGATCTGAAACCGGTCGCTCTGCGCACCGTGGCGGATTATGCGGGCGCATTGCGCCTGATGCGCAAGCGCGAGGGTGACCCGGAGGGATTCCCGAAGGTCATGGCCGTTTCTGCCTTGGAAGAGGAGGGCTTGCGCGAGGTTTGGGACGATATCCGGGCCCTTGCGGGCCATCGGCAGGACAGTGGCTTTTGGGCCGCGCGACGAATCAATCAGGCCCGCGACTGGTTCGAGGACGAGGTGCGCCAAGGATTGCTGCGTCAGCTGAGGGATGACCCGGGTATGGAGCGCGCAATGTCCGACCTAGGTCAGGCTGTCGCTGATGGGCGCCGGACGCCGGGGGCTGCCGCCGCCGAAGTTTTGGCTCGATTGCGCGGGAAAGCGTGATGGACGGGGCTTGACGGGCTGCGGCGCAGGTTTTACACCGCGCGGACGGATTCTTGGGCAGGGCCGATGGCGCTGCCCCTTTGCATTGACGGGGTCGGCTTGTCGGCCCAGAGATCGAGGATAAACCCATGTCGCGCCGCTGCGAACTGACCGGAAAAGGCCCGATGGTTGGCAACAATGTCAGCCACGCGAACAACAAGACCAAGCGTCGTTTCCTGCCAAACCTGACGGAAACCTCGTTGATGTCGGAAACGCTCGGCCGCACGTTCCGGCTGAAGGTGTCGGCTTCGGCGCTGCGGACCGTGGATCATCGTGGTGGGCTGGATGCCTTCCTGATGAAGGCAAAAGATGCTGATCTGAGTGCGAATGCTTTGAAGATCAAGAAAGAGATCACCAAAGCGCAAGCGGCCTGATCGACGCTTCTAGAACAAGAAAAGCCCTGCCGTTTGGCGGGGCTTTCTTTTTTGGTGAATGCATTCCAGGGCGCCTACCAGACGTAGACTTCCATATGTTCGGCAGTCAGCTTGTACCCTGTTTCGCCAAGCTCGGTGGATTGCAGTTTCGTGCGCATGGTGCCCACGACCCAGACCGCATCCCAAAGCTTGTCGTCCGGCCAGGGTTTTTTGGTGGACACAAAAACCAGCTGATTGGGTGGCGGCGGCGGCACGTGAATGCAGGCGCCCACGTAAGGCACAAGCAGGAAGTCCGTCACGCCCTTTCGGCTGATTTCCAGCGGGATGATGAAGCCGGGCATCCGGATGAAGGCCCCGTCCAGGTCTTCGTTCAGCTTCGTTGCATTGGCATCGTAGATGGGGGCCCAGGTGTCGTTGGCGACGTCCATGTCGCCTTCGCCGATGATCTCGGAATAGGGGACACCCGGGGGGATCAGGTCCTCCCACCCAATTTCGCGCGGGGTCAAGGCCAGCGCCGTTGTCGGAAGTAACGTGCTCGCCAAGCCACCTGCAATCGCATGTCGGCGTGTCAGTTTCATGTCCGCACCATCATACCATCGGCAAGCGATATGCGATAGGCTCGGAGGGCCGGGATCAGGCTCACAATCGCGCCAGCCACGACGACGCCGAGCAGCACCCAAAGCTCGCGCAGGCTGGGGGCTTCGATGGGCAGCCAGAGCCCGAAGGCGCTGTCGATCATGGGCTGGGCGATGACCAGCCCTGCGTAGAGCAGAAGCAACCCCAGAACTGCGCCAACCGCTGCTGTCATCACGGCTTCCAACACCAATAGGCCCATGATCGTCGTGGGCCGCGCGCCCATTGCGCGGAAGATCGCCATTTCGCGGCGGCGTTCGTTCAGGCTGGAGAAGATCACGGCCATCATGCCAATGAGCGCCGTGACGACCACCATGGCCGAGACGCCGAGGAGTGCGGTTTCGGCGACACCGACGATGGCCCAAAGCTCTTGCAGTGCGACACCGGGGAGCACGGCCAGAAGCGGTTCCTCCGGGTAGGTGTTGATCGCACGTTGGAGCGCGAAGGTCTGAAGCGGGCTTTCGACACCGATCAGGGCGGCGGTCACTGCCTTGGGGGTCAGGTCCATTTGCCGGAGCATGTCGACCGGCGTGGATTGGCCGGGGATCTGCGCGCCGTTCCGCCAATCGACATGGATTGCTTCGATGGCCTCCATGCTGACGATGACGGTGCGATCGACCGGGGTTCCGGTTTTTGTCAAAATGCCCGAGACGCGGAACGGCTGGTCCTTGTGTTCGGTGAAGGAGGCCAGCCCATGGGCGACGACGATCGGGTCACCGACCTTGTAGCCAAGGGTCGTCGCGACATCTGCGCCGATGACCGTGTCGAAGAGATCGGACATGACCGCGCCGTCGGCCATCTTGAGGCCGCGATCCTGGCGGTATTTGTAGCGCTCGAAAAAGGCCGTCGTTGTACCCATGACGCGGAATTGCCTGTGGCTGTCGCCGAGCGAGATGGGGACGATCCAGTCCACTTCCGGCCTGTTCGCAATGTCCTGATAGCTCTGCCATGTGATGTTGTTCGTGGCGTTGCCGATGCGGAACACGGAATAGAGCAGAAGCTGTACGGACCCCGACCGGGCGCCGACGATCAGGTCGGTCCCTGAAATCGTATCGGCAAAGCTGGCCTTTGCACCGGTCCGCACCTTTTCGACGCCCAGGAACAGCGCGACGGAGAGGGCGATGGCCAGGATGGTCATGCCGACCGTCGTGGCGCGTGCCAGCAGCGATCCGACAGCAAGCCTGAAGATCATGCCGCCTGCCTTTCGATCCGGGCGATGTCCTCCATGCGAAGGATTCGATCGAACCGCGCGCCCAGTCGAGGGTCATGGCTGACCATCAACAGCGTGCTTTCATGGGACCGGACCTGATCGAAGAGAAGATCGAGAAAGGCCGATTGGCTGCCTGCGTCCAGCGCTGAGGTGGGTTCGTCGGCAAGGATGATGGGCGGGCGTCCGATCAAGGCCCGCGCGACGGCGACGCGTTGCTGTTGACCGACGCTGAGGCTAGCGGCCTTTGCGCCCAGCATATCGGGCAGTCCCAGTGCCGTGCTGAGGCGGCGCGCTTCGGTTGGGCCATCGCCTGCGCGTTCCCGGCGGGACGGGGCGAAGCGGAGGGGCAGCAAGATGTTGTCCAGCACGGTGCCGAAGGGCAGCAGGTTGAATTGCTGAAAGATCACGCCGATCTGTTCGGCGCGGAAGCGGTCGCGCGCGCCGCCCGTCAGGTCTGCCACGTCGGTTCCGGCGATCCGGACGTGTCCCGCATCGGCAAGGATGGTGCCGCAGATCAGGGAGAGAAGCGTGGATTTCCCCGAGCCGCTTTCCCCCAGAAGCAGCACCGTCTCGCCGTTCGCGATGGAAAGCTCCGGCACCGTCAGCGCGAAAGACGCCCGCCCCGGCCAGCGGAAACGGACGTTGTCGAGTTGCAGGATCGGGTCGCCTGTGGTCACGCGTCAGAACATGCCACGAAGGTCCAGCTTCGGCGAGTCCCGCTCGACCTCGAAGGCTTGCGCGCCGGAGGTTGTGACTATCTGCACCTCGACCTCGCGGGCATTTTTGAATGCCTCGAAATAGGCGAAGGTGATTTCGTCGATTGCGCCGGGGTTGCCGCAGGTCAGGATGTATTCGGCGTGAAACTCGGTGTGGCTGTCTTCGTCTGCGTGGGCTTCCGCATGGTCTTCGTGCCCGTGGTCGTCGTGAGCGTCTTCGCTTTCCAGCGCCGCGCTGGCTTGTGTGACGCTGCACTCTGCGTTGCTGGGAATGACGAACAGGTCCAAAGGTTTGGCCAGCGTCGCGACTGCGGCGTCAATCGCTGCACGGTCCTGGGCGCTTTCGGCGGCGTATTCGAAGCCGACGATATCGGCGCCGGGGGCGTGGAATTCCATGGCGACCGTGTTGCCATCGACGGCAATGTTGAGCGTGCCGACGCCGTGTTCGTGGGCATTGAGCCCACGGGTGTCTTCGGCCAGAACAGGCGTGGCGAGAAGTGGCAGGAGCAGGGCAATGGCGCGTTTCATGGCAATCCTTTCGATCGGATAACAGCTAAAAGTTATCTTATAACGTAACAAGTCTCAACCGAGCGTCTGGTCGTGGATCGGCGAAAGTCAGCGTGTCAGAAGATTGTTCAGCACGACGTGGAATTTCTCGCCCGCCTCGGCGCGCGCGATCAGCTCCAGCAAGCCGTCACGCCCCGCGGCACGCTCGATGGCGGCCACCTCGGCGGCGGCGGCTGAATAGGCGCGTCCGACGCCAAGCTCGCGATAGGCGTCGTCCCATTGCCAGAAGCGGTTAACCTCGCGAATGCGCGCCCGGTGTTCACCCGAAACCGCGCCTTGCCAGTTCGGGTGATTGGCGACATGGGTGGCGAGCCCTTCGTCAAACCATGTTGGATAGGGCTGTTGCAGGATGTTCCTGACCCCCATACGGCGATGGAGGCGCGAATGCGTCATTTCATGCGTCAGCGTGCCCAGTGTCAGGCCGCCCGGGCTGACCATGACGGCCATGTCTGCTAGCGACAACCCATTGCCGCGTATGCCGAAATCCGCCGCACAGGTGGCCGTCGTACAGAGGACCAACGTGGGCCGTGGCGGTTCGTCGCCGAAGAACGTGCGCACGCGGTCGCGGGCTTTGTTGGCGAGGGCGCGCAGTTCGTCCGAACGCGCTGGCGCATCGGTCCAGACGCGGTCCGCGACCTGCGTCAACCCGTAGCTTTCCGGGACGACGACACGCTGCATGCCGGGAACGGCGGCGGCAACCGCGAGGGCGAAAAGACCCAGGTTGAAAAGCAGGCTGAAGGTGCGGGCGAGGCGTTGGATCATGTGTTCAGAACATCGGCCCAATCGCTGTGCCGCCGGAATTGTGCCGCGGCAAAGGGGCATAGCGGGAGGATCTTGTAGCCCCTCTGGCGAGCGTCTTCGACGGCGCGTTTCACAAGGGCGACGCCGATGTTCTGCCCCCGGTACGCGTCGGGCACGCCCGTGTGGTCGATGATGATCAGGGCATCTGATGCGCGGGAATAGGTCAGTTCCGCTTCCGGTCCGCTGGGATCGGGGCGTGTGACGTAACGGCCTTTGGAGCCGGCTTCGTCAAGTGTGATGGAAAGTTCCGACATGGGCGCGACCCTAGCGGCAGGGCACCGTCTGGTGCAACGCCTTCGCGGGCATTTGCGTGCGTAGCGCGGTCGGTTAGATTGAGTTCCATGAAGCCGACAACGATAGAGGCGTTTCACGACGCGCAAGCGCCTGCTGACAAGGGCATCTGCGATCTGCTTCGTCGGGAAATCGACCGTGGTCTGCCAGATGCCGAAAGCAAGATTTGGCACGCGCATCCGGTCTGGTTTCTGTCCGGGAACCCGATCGTGGGGTATTCCAAGCTGAAAACCTGCGTTCGGCTCATGTTCTGGAGCGGCCAATCCTTTGACGCACCGGGGCTGGTGCCCACCGGAACGTTCAAGGCCGCCGAAGCGCGGTTTGAGGACGCCGGGCAGGTCGACCCCGAGGCGCTTCAATCCTGGCTGTCGGATGCCCGGCGGATCCAGTGGGATTACAAGAACATCTACAAGCGAAAAGGCCGGTTGGAGCGACTGGTTTGAGGCCTCGCTATTGATGGCGGCATCCGTCGATTTGAGCGATGTCAAAGTGCCCGATCTTTGGATGTGCGAATTGCGGATGTCATCAGGAGCCTACTGCCAGTGAAACTCGCAATTTTCGTTGTCCTTCTTGTTCTCGCCGTGGCGATCATCACGCAAGTCATCCTGTCGCATAGGTTTCTTGCCGAGGTGGCGCGACAGGAAGGCGTTCTGCTCGACGGGCCGGTTCCCGAGGCCCGCGCCCCCGGTGACCTGCCTGCACCTGTCAGACAATTCGCCGAGCGCGGATTGGCAGGTGACGGCTCTCTGGCGCGTGCTGTCCGGATCACACAGGAAGCCGAGTTGAAGCGCGGCGACGGCTGGCAGTCGTCCAGGGCCGGCCAGCATATCGCGGTCACCGAGCCCGGTTTTGTGTGGCTGGCGGAAGCCCCCGGTTGGCCGGTGCCCGCGGCGCGCGTGGTCGATCGGTTCGTTCGCGGCGAAGGTCTGCTGGAGGTCCGGCTTCTGGGGTCGATCCCTGTCGCCCGGTTCGAGGGGCCGGACGCTGATGTGGGCGAGGCCATGCGGTACCTTGCCGAATTGCCCTGGGTGCCGGATGCGATCCTGGCGAACCGCGCCATAAGCTGGAGTGAGGTCGATGCCCAGACGGTCGAGGCGGCGATGATGGTTGCCGCGCGCCGGGTCGCCGTTCGGTTCGTGTTCGACGAAGCGGGCGACGTCGTGGAGATGAATGCCACCGGCCGCCCCGATGTCGCCGGAGGAGAAACCATCCTTCGCGACTGGCGCGGCATCTTCACGGACTATGGCCAGATCGGCGGGCGGCGTATTCCGCACCGAGGTGAGGTTGGATACGTCGACGGTGGGACGTATGCCCCCTATTTCCGTGGGCGCGTCACGTCATACGAGGTGCTGCGGTAGGGAGCGGCTTAGCCGCCCTTGCGGATCACCTCGTTCTTCGGGTCGTAGGGGCTGTCCTCTGTCACCTCGGCGTCCCACAGCTTGTCGAACATCTTGACCTGCAGCTTTGTGCCGGGTGCGACGTGCTCCGGCTTGACGTAGCCCATGCCGATGGACTTGCCGAAATGCACCGAGTAGCCGCCTGAGGTCAGGCGCCCGGTGCGGGTGTCGCCCGCATAGAGCGCCTCGCGGCCCCAGGGGTCGGCGTCATCGGGGCCGTCGATCAGGAGGGTGACGCATTTCGCGCGAATGCCGGTTTCAACCATGGCGGCCTTGCCGTGGAAGTCTTTTTCGAGGTCAACGAAGCGATCGAGGCCCGCTTCGAGCGGTGTCGCGTCGCGGCCCAGCTCGGTGCCGAAGGCGCGGTAGGATTTCTCCTGCCTGAGCCAGTTCTGGGCGCGTGCGCCGACGAGTTTCAGACCATTGGGTTCGCCTGCTGCCATCAGTTGATCCCAGAGATAGTTCTGCATCTCCATCGGGTGGTGGAGCTCCCAGCCAAGCTCGCCCGTGTAAGCGACGCGGACGGCGGTCGTGGGACACATGCCCAATTCGATGTTCCGGGCCGAGAGCCAGGGGAAGCGCTTGTTCGAAAGGGCCGTGGACGGGTCAGGGTCGCGGATGAGGGCGCCGAGGACGTCCCGGGATTTCGGTCCGGCGATCGCGAAGACGCCATACTGGCTGGTGACATCGGAGATCATCACGGACTTGTCGCTGCTGCCGACGAAATCCTCGGCTGCCTTGATGAGGTAGTCTTGGTCATAGGCCTGCCAGGCACCGGCGGAAATCAGGTAGTAGCTGTCCTCGGCTGTTCGCACGATCGTGTATTCGGTCCGCGTGGTGCCTGCGCTGGTCAGCGCGTAGGTCAGGTTGATGCGACCGATGCGAGGCAGCTTGTTGCAGGTGAACCAGTCGAGGAACTCGGTCGCATGTTTGCCGGTGACGGCGTGCTTGGTGAAAGCGCTGGCGTCGATCAGGCCGACGCCGTTGCGGATTGCCTGTGCTTCGTCGCGGGCATATTGCCACCAGCCGCCGCGGCGGAAGCTTCTTGCGTCGTGGTCGAAGCTTTCGGGCGCGTTTTCAGGGCCATAGTAGTTGGGGCGTTCCCAGCCGTTCACTTGCCCGAACTGCGCGCCACGCGCCTTTTGCCGGTCATAGGCGGGTGCGGTCTTGAGGGGGCGGCAGGCTTCGCGTTCCTCGTCGGGGTGATGCAGGATGTAGACGTGGGAATAGCATTCCTCGTTCTTGCGCATCGCGTATTCGGTGGTCATCCACGGCCCGTAGCGCTTGGGGTCGAGGCTGGCCATGTCGATCTCGGCTTCGCCTTCCGTCATGAGTTGCGCGAGGTAGTGGCCGGTGCCGCCAGCCGCCGTGATGCCGAACGAGAAGCCTTCGGCCAACCACATGTTGCGAAGGCCCGGGGCGGGACCGAGCAGCGGGTTCCCGTCCGGCGTGTAGCAGATGGGGCCGTTGTAGTCGTCCTTGAGGCCTGCGGTTTCCGAGGACGGAATCCGGTGGATCATGGACATGTATTCCTCCTCGATCCGGTCGAGATCGAGCGGGAAGAGGTCGGCGCGGAAACTGTCGGGGCAGCCGTATTCGAAGCGGGCGGGGGCGTTCAGTTCGTATGGGCCGAGGATCCAGCCGCCGCGTTCTTCGCGGACGTACCATTTGGCGTCGGCATCGCGCAGGACGGGGTGTTCGGGGTTGGTCTTGCGGTATTCCTGAAGCGCCGGGTCGGGTTCGGTGACGATGTACTGATGCTCGACGGGGATGGCGGGGATTTTGATGCCCAGAAGCTGGGCCGTGCGCTGGGCATGGTTGCCGGTGGCGGTGACGACGTGTTCCGCGTGGATGGTGGTCTTTTCGTTGGAAGCGACGAGATTGCCGCCTTGCTCGATCATCTTGGTGGCGGCGACGTCCCAGTGATCACCGGTCCAGGTGTAGCTGTCGACCTGCCATTTGCGTTCGATGGTGGCGCCGTGCTGGCGGGCGCCCTTGGCCATGGCTTGCGTGACGTCGGCGGGGTTAATGTAGCCATCGGTCGGGTGGTAGATCGCGCCCTTGAGATCCTCGGTGCGGACGAGCGGCCAGCGGTCCTTGATCTGTTCGGGCGTCATCCATTCGTATGGCACGCCGCAGGTTTCGGCGGTGGAGGCATAGAGCATGAACTCGTCCATCCGGTCCTGCGTCTGCGCCATGCGGAGGTTGCCGACCACGTAGAAACCCGGGTTGAGACCGGTTTCTTCTTCGAGCGTCTTGTAGAACTTGATCGAGTAGTCGTGGATGTGGGTGGTGGCGTAGCTCATGTTGAAGTATGGAAGCAGGCCCGCCGCGTGCCATGTGGACCCTGACGTCAGCTCGTCACGCTCGAGGAGCATCGTGTCCCAGCCTGCCTTGGCGAGATGGTAGGCGATCGAGGTTCCAACGGCGCCGCCGCCGACGACCAGAGCTTTGACATGGGTTTGCATGGGGTTCGCTCTCCTGCAATTTGCGGGCGAGGCTAGCGTATTCGCAATCCCGGGCCGTGGTCCATCCGACCGGATAGCGCGTGAATGCGACGCGTGCCGCGTCACACGAGGTTTTACGCCGCGCGTTCCGCGCGTCGCGGTGGGGGGCTCTGCCCCGCTCGCTGATGCTCGCCCCCCGGGATATTTAAAACGGGCGAAGAGGCGAGGGGCTGACTTGAGCATCAGAGGCCCGCAAGATACCACATGGGCATGGAGATCAGTCCCACCGTAGAAGACATACGAGCCACCGTGGCGGGCTACAAACGTGCCGGCGAAAGCGTGGGCCTTGTCACCACCATGGGCGCGCTGCACGAGGGGCATCTTGCGCTGATGCGGCGTGCGCGCGACGCGCATGACCGGGTGATCGCGACCATCTTCGTCAACCCGACGCAATTCGGCGAGGTGGCCGATCTGGCGCATTATCCTTCGGACGATGCGCGCGACATCGATCTGCTGAAAGGCGAAGGTGTCGATGCGCTGTTTTTGCCGGAGGTGGATGTGATCTATCCGCCTGGCGACGAAACCATCGTCGAGACGACGCATCTGGCCAATGTGCTGCACGGGAAGGTCCGGCCGGGGCATTTCCGGGGCGTCGCGACCGTGGTGGCGCGGCTCTTCAATATCTGTCTTCCTGACGCGGCCTATTTCGGCGAGAAGGATTATCAACAGTTGCAGGTGATCCGGCGCATGGTGCGCGATCTGCATTTCCCGCTGGAGATCGTGGGCGTGCCGACGGTGCGCGAGCCCGACGGGCTGGCGATGTCGTCGCGGAACGTGCGGCTGACACCGGAGGATCGTGCAGCGGCGGTTGTGCTGAACCGGAGCCTGACGGCGGCGGAGGCGTTGGTCGCCGGGAAGACCACGGTCGAGGCGCTGGGCGAGGCAATCCGGGCGGAGATCAAGGCCGAGCCACGGGCCATTTTGCGCGCCGTTGATATCGTTGCCGCGGAGAGTCTGGAGCCGATCTCGGGGCCGGTTGCGGAGAAAATTGCAGTCATGATCTCGGCCGAGTTCGGCGGGGTCCTGTTGATCGACCAGAGGGAGATTTCGCCATGAGTTCGCAAACCGAAAGAATTCGCCGGATGACCGTGCCTCAACTGGCGGCGCGGAAGGGTGGCGAGCCCATTGTTTCGCTCACCTCGTACCATGCGCATACGGCGGCCATCGTTGATAAGTACGCCGATTTCATCCTTGTGGGCGACAGTCTGGGCATGGTGATGCATGGGATGGAGACGACGGTGGGCGTGCCGCTGGATTTGATGATCATGCACGGCAAGGCGGTGGTGCGGGGCACCAAGCGCGCTCTGATCGTGGTGGACATGCCTTTTGGCACCTATGAGGAAAGCCCGAACATCGCGTTTCGCAATGCCGCCAAGATCATGAAGGAAACCGGCTGCGGCGCGGTCAAGATCGAGGGCGGCGCGCGCATGGCGGAGACTGTGCATTTCCTTGTGGAACGCGGCATTCCGGTAATGGCGCACACGGGACTGACGCCGCAGTCGAGCCATGTCATGGGTGGCTTCAAGACGCAGGGGCGCGATGAAGACACGTGGAAGGCGCATGAGGACGACGCCAAGGCCGTGGCCGAGGCGGGCGCTTTCGCGCTGGTGTTGGAGGGCATGGTCGAGCCGTTGGCTGCGAAGATCACAAAGCAGGTGGACATCCCGACAATCGGGATTGGCGCCTCGGTCGAGTGCGACGGGCAGATCCTGGTGCTGGAGGACATGCTGGGGCTGAACGAATGGACGCCCAAGTTCGTGAAGGTCTATGGGGACCTTGGGCCTCAGATCGAGAAGGCGGTCAGCGCTTATGCCGAGGACGTGAAGGCGCGTGCCTTCCCGACCGAGGATGAGGTTTACCGGTGAGCGCTATTCGCTGACCGTGATCGTGATGACGTCGCTGACAACCGGGTCGGCGTGCGGGACGTGGCCTGCATCGCCGAGAACGAGTTGCAGCGTGTGCTGGCCGGGGGGCAAGTCCAGCGTTGCTTCGGTCTGACCACCGCCGAAGTGCTTGTGTTGTCGTCCGATGGAAGGCCGAGCTTCAGTTCCTCGGCGCCGAATTCACCCTTGCCGAGGGGCGGACGGTTGATCAGCAGGTGGTGGTGGCCCGTGTTCTCTTTTTCGGTACCAGCCGGGGCCACGCCCATGCCAGAGAGGCCGAAAACCACCGTGACTGGCGAGGTGACGGTGGCGCCGTCTTCGATATTAACGAAGTAGACGCTGGCGTCATCGGGCGCGGGCGTCTCTTGCGCAAAGACCGGGGTAGCGAAAAGGGCAAGTGCCGTGCAGGTTGCAAAAACTTTCATGACTTTTCCTCCCATTAGATACCTATCATGTAGGGCTTGGCCGCGAAAAAAAAGGCCGTCTCGGAAGACGGCCTGTCCAGTCAGGGAGGAAGATGGAGGCACGAAATCGTGCCTACTCTTGAAACAATGCCCATGAAATCAGGCTCATTTATGGCCAAGTAAGGGTCTTATCTGGGTGGTGACGGGCCGGAATGCGGCACTATAGTAACACTGGCGGAGGGCGCATGGCGCAGCAAAACAACATACCGGAAACGGCTTTGACCTGGGTCCGGGACGGGCGGCGCGTGGCGCTGGCGACCGTGGTCAAGACATGGGGGTCGGCCCCGCGCCCGGTGGGATCGCAGCTTGTGATCGATGCGGATATGGCCTTCGAGGGATCGGTTTCGGGCGGATGCGTCGAAGGGGCCGTGATCCACGAGGCGGTCGAGGCGATGGGCGATGGCACTTGCCGGGTTCTGAGCTTCGGGGTTTCGGACGACACGGCTTTCGAGGTCGGTCTGGCCTGCGGCGGTCAGATCGAGGTGATGGTCGAACCGGTGGGTACGGGCCAGGGGCCGAGTATTACGGAACTGGAGGCGCTGGTGACGGCGCGGGCTGCGCGGGAGCCTGTGGTTTGGCAAGTCGATCTGACCGATTGGAGCCGGACGCTGTTGCCCCGCGATCCGGGCGATGTCGATCTGGAGGCGCGTTTTCTGACGGACAAATCGGCGCGCGAGGGGGATGTCTTTCGCGGTGTCCACAATCCGCCGTTGCGCCTCGTGATCGTCGGTGCTGTGCACATCGCGCAGCCGCTGGTGCAGATGGTACGGATGGCGGGGTATGATGTCGTGCTGTCGGACCCGCGCGACAGTTTTGCCAGCGCCGAGCGTTTCCCGGGCGAGACGTTTCTGGACGGCTGGCCGGACGAGGCGCTGGAGGCGCATGGGCTGGACGCACGCACCGCTGTCGTGACGTTGAGCCACGACCCCAAGATCGACACGCCCGCGCTTGAGGTCGCCCTGGCGAGCGAGGCGTTTTATATCGGCGCGCTGGGATCGACCCGGACGCATGGCAAGCGGGTCGCTGCGTTGGAGGCTTCTGGTGTTTCGGCTGACCGGATTGCGCGCATCGATGGACCGGTGGGGCTGGACATCGGGGCGGCTTCGCCTGCCGAGATCGCCATTGCGATCATGGCCGAGATGACCGAACGACTGAGGCGGCCCGAGACGCGGCCCGGGGCATTGTCGTGAAATTTGGCCCCGTGCCCCTGTCGGAGGCCGAAGGTGCTGTTCTGGCGCATTCGATCTTGGCGGATGGTGTTCGGCTCAAGAAAGGAACGGTGATCGCGGCCCGAGACGTGGCGGCGATGGAGGCTGTGGGTTTCGAGACCGTGATCGTCGCGCGTCTGTCAGGAGACGACATGCCGGAGGACGATGCGGCGCTGTCCTTGGCGGAGGCGCTTGTCGCACCCGGGCTGAAGCTGGGGCCGGTGTTCACGGGCCGGGTCAATCTGCTCGCCGAAGCGGCTGGTGTCGTTCGTGTCGATACGCGGGCGATTGCAAACATGAACAGTGTTCACGAAGGCCTGACGATTGCGACGCTGCCGGATTATCAGCGGGTCCATGCAGATCAGCTTGTCGCGACGGTCAAGATCATCCCCTATGGCTTGCCGAAGAGCATCGTCGCCGATGGCGTGGCAGCGCTGGGTGAGGGGGCTTTGCAATTGCACGCGTTCGTCGGCGGAACGGCACGCCTGGTGCTGACAGAGACGCCCGGGTTCAAGAAAAGCCTGCTGTCAAAGGGCGAGGCCGTTGTGCGGGAGCGCGTTGAAACCCTGGGGTATCGGTTGAGCGACGTGGTGACGGTGGCGCATCGGACCGAGGCCGTGGCCGATGTTCTGGAAACGGACGCGGACCTGATCATGATCCTCGGTGCTTCGGCGACCTCGGACCGGGACGACGTCGCGCCTGCGGCGGTCGTCGCGGCGGGAGGCCGGATCGAGCGCTTCGGCATGCCGGTGGATCCTGGCAATCTGCTGTTTCTTGGGTCTTTGGACGGGCGCCCGGTGGTTGGATTGCCGGGGTGCGCGCGGTCCCCGGCCCTTAATGGTGTCGACTGGGTGCTGGAGCGACTAGCGGCGGGTCTGCCGGTCAGCGGGGCCGATATCGCCGCGATGGGCGTGGGTGGATTGCTGAAGGAAATGCCGGATCGTCCGCAACCGCGCCGCCCGAAGTCCACATGAGCGAGCCCGTTCTGACGTTTACCGACCGCGGCATCTACTGCCCGGCGGCGGATGTTTACATCGACCCATGGCGGCCCGTCGATCGTGCCTTGATCACGCATGGACACGCCGATCATGCGCGGGCTGGCATGGGGCATTACCTGTGTACGGATACGGCGGCCCCGGTGATCCGGCACCGGTTGGGCGAGATCGACGTTCAGACTGTGGGTTTCGGTGAGCCGCTGTCGCTGGGCGGTGCCCGGGTCAGCTTTCACCCTGCCGGTCATGTACCGGGGTCGGCGCAGATACGGGTCGAGGTCGGCGGAGAGGTCTGGGTCGTTTCGGGCGACTACAAGCTGGACGCGGATGGCGTGAGCGAACCCTTCGAGCCGGTGCGTTGCGACACGTTCATCACGGAATGCACCTTTGGTTTGCCGGTGTTCAACTGGGCGCCACCTGACGAGGTGGCGCGGGACATCAACGGGTGGTGGGCGCGCAATGCGGCGGCGGGGCGTTACTCGATCTGCGGGGCGTATTCCTTGGGTAAGGCGCAGCGGATCCTCGCTGCGCTGGACCCGTCGATCGGACCCATCCTGACCCATGGCGCGATCGAAGGCACGAATGAGGTTCTGCGCGGGCAGGGGATTGCCTTGCCGGAGACGCAGAGGGTCACGCCAGAGACCGACTTCAAGGCGATGAAAGGGGCCTTTGTGCTGGCGCCGCCCTCGGCCTTGGGCTCGACATGGGCCGGGCGGTTCCGGCCTGCCTCGACTGCCTTTGCCAGCGGGTGGATGGCGCTACGCGGGGTGCGCCGGCGTCGAGCGGCGGATCGGGGCTTCGTGATGTCGGACCATGCCGATTGGGCGGGGCTGAACCGGGCGATCCGGGAGACGGGGGCCGAACGGGTGTTCGTGACGCACGGCTATACGTCGGTGTTTCAGCGGTGGTTGGCGGAGCAGGGGTATGACGCTGGCGTCGTGGAAACCGAGTTCGATGCGGACGATGACGGGGATGATTGAGGCTGATCAAGCGAGTGGCTGCTTGCATGTGCTTCAATCCGTGAGCATCTCGGTCTAGAAGACCTCAAACGAAAACGGCTTTGTGAGGCTCCCTTGAGCAAACCGACACCCGTGGTCCTGTGTATTCTGGATGGCTGGGGATTGCGCGACGATCCTGCCGACAATGCGCCGGTGCTGGCGGAGACGCCTACCTTCGACCGCATCATGGCAACCTGTCCGAATGCGACTTTGGTGACCCATGGGCGCGATGTGGGCCTGCCGACGGGGCAGATGGGGAACTCGGAAGTCGGGCACACCAACATCGGGGCCGGTCGGGTGGTGGCGATGGATTTGGGTCAGATCGATCTGGCGATCGAGGATGGGTCGTTTTTTGAAAACGCGGCGATTGTTGGGTTTGCGGATGCCTTGAAAGGGACCGGAGGCACCGCGCATATCGCGGGTCTCGCAAGCCCGGGCGGTGTGCATTCGCATCAGTCTCATATCAAAGCGGCGGCGAAAGCTTTGACCGACCGCGGCATTCCGGTGGCGATCCATGCCTTCACGGATGGGCGCGATGTGCCGCCGCGCTCGGCTGTCGAGCAGATCAAGGCGCTTGAGGCCGACCTGCCCGAGGGGGCCAGGATCGTGACGGTCACCGGGCGCTATTATGCGATGGATCGGGACAACCGATGGGAGCGCGTCCAAAGGGCGTGGGCCGTGATGCGCAAAGGTCAGGGGCATGACGCCGAAAGCGCGGCCGAGGCCATTGAAGCGGCTTATGTTCGGGACGAGAGCGATGAATTCATCGAGCCCACGGCGATTGGCGGATTTGCGGGTATCGCTGGTGCGGACGACGGCCTGTTCTTCATCAATTTCCGAGCCGACCGGGCGCGCGAGATATTGGCGGCTTTAGCCGATCCGGAATTCGATGGGTTCGAACGCACCCTTCAGCCTTTCGCGGCGACGTTGGGCATGGTCGAGTATTCCGATGCGCATAATGCATACATGTCCACGGTGTTTCCGAAGCGCGAGATCGTGAATACGCTGGGTGAATGGGTTTCAAAACAAGGGCTTAGCCAGTTCCGGCTGGCGGAAACCGAGAAGTATCCGCATGTGACGTTTTTCCTCAATGGTGGGGTCGAGACGCCCTATCCGGGCGAAGAGCGGTTCATGCCGAAATCACCCAAGGTCGCGACCTATGACCTGCAGCCCGAGATGTCGGCGCCCGAGGTTACGGACAAGCTGGTCGAGGCCATAGAGGCCGGGTTCGATCTGATTGTCGTGAATTATGCGAACCCGGACATGGTGGGTCATACCGGCGATCTGGAGGCCGCGAAGGCGGCTTGCGAGGCGGTCGATCAGGGCCTGACGCGCGTCGTTGCCGCCCTGGAGGCGGCAGGAGGTGCGATGGTGCTTTGTGCGGATCACGGCAATTGCGAAACCATGGTCGATCCCGAGACCGGCGGGCCGCACACGGCGCATACGACCAATCTGGTCCCTGTCGCCGTGATTGGTGCACCTGACGGCGCCACTCTTTCCTCTGGACGGCTTTCCGATCTGGCGCCCACGGTCTTGGACCTCATGGGGCTGGAACAACCCGAAGAGATGACAGGGACCAGCCTGCTTTCATGAGGCGTTTTCTGCTTCTTTTGACCTTTGGTCTGCTCTGGGCTGCGTCGGCTGGTGCAGACAGTGCCAAGGACGCCTCGGACGCGCTTTTGGAGGCTGCGACGCTGTTGGAAGCCTCCGAAACCGCGGGCGACCGCGTCGAGGCCCTGACCCAGACGATCCGGGCCTATGAGGCCGGACTTGCGTCGATGCGAGGCGAAGTGCGGCGTTTGACCTTGCGGAAGCGCGAGCTTGACGCGCGCCTTGCTGCGGAAGACGCAGACCTGACGGCGCTTTTGGCCATGATGCAGAACGCGACGCTTCAAGCCGGGACCGAGACGCTTTTGCATCCTGGAAGCGCGGTCGAGACACTCCGCGCAGGCACGCTGGCACAAAGCTTGGTGCCAACCCTATCGGCGCGGGCCGCCGCTTTGGAGGACGTGTTGCTGGCGTTGGAAGAGACCGAACAGGTTCTGCTGGGGGGCAAGGCTCAGTTGACGAGTGGCCTTGACGCTGTTCGCGGTGCCCGCGCCGCGTTGGCCGATGCCTTGAGGGATCGGACGGAGTTGCCGGAGCGACTCGCGACGGATCAGGCAGCCATGGCCGCCCTGGTCAACAGCGCCGAGACGCTCGCCTCGCTTGCCGATGCGCTTGTGCAAGGTGAAGGGCAAGCAAGCGAACGCCGTGATTGGTTGCAGCCCGTCGAGGGAGCTTCGGGTCGCCAAGAGGTGGGGGAAGGCTGGGAATTGCGCGTGGAGCCGGCGGCACTGGTCACCGCCCCGGATGATGCAACTGTAAGATTTTCAGGGGAAATTCCGGATCGAGGTACCGTTGTCATCCTGGAGATGGACGGGGGGCTTTTGCTGGTTCTGGCCGGCCTTGGTACCAGCTTCGTTCATCGCGATCAGATTGTTGCCGGTGGCGATCCCATCGGTTTCATGCCGGAAATGGTTAACGGCGCACAAGATAATTTGAACGCTGGCGACGGTGAGAGTAGTCTCTATCGCGACGAAACGCTCTATATAGAAGTTCGACGGGGAGGCGTGCCGGTGGATCCGGCGAATTTCCTGACGCTGGAACAAGAATAAGGATAAGACATGCGAAAGTTTTTGCTGGCTTCGATCACGGGTGTCATGTTTGGCGCCGTGGTCACCACGCAAGTGGCAGGCCCCCTGATCGCGCAGGAAGCCGAGAAGAAGGCGAGTATCTATGAGCAGCTCGACCTTTTCGGCGATATCTTCGAGCGCATCCGGTCGCAATACGTGGAAGAGGTCGAGGCCGAGGAACTGATCGAAGCGGCCATCAACGGTATGCTGACCTCGCTTGACCCGCATTCGTCCTATCTGTCGCCCGACGATGCGCAGGCCATGCGGGTGCAGACACGGGGCGAATTCGGCGGGCTTGGTATCGAGGTCACGCAGGAAGAGGGCTTTGTGAAGGTCGTCTCGCCCATCGACGGCACGCCTGCGGATGATGCGGGTATCGAGGCGGGCGATTTCATCACCCATGTGGACGGGGAAAGCGTGCTGGGCCTGAACCTGGACGAGGCCGTGGACTTGATGCGTGGGCCGGTTGGTTCCGAGATCATCATCACGGTCGTGCGCGAGGGTGAGCCTGAACCGTTCGACGTCTCGATCATCCGGGACACCATCAAGCTGACGGCGGTTCGCAGCCGGGCTGTGGGTGAAACTATCATCCTGCGCCTGACGACGTTCAGCGACCAGACGTTCCCGTCGATGCGGGATCAATTGGCCGAGAAGGTCGAAGAAGCCGGTGGCATGGACAATGTGAACGGTTTTATTCTGGATTTGCGCAACAACCCGGGTGGCCTGCTGACGCAAGCCGTGCGTGTCTCGGACGCCTTCCTGGACAGCGGCGAGATCGTTTCGACACGCGGGCGCGAGCCGCAGGACGGGGATCGGTTCAACGCGAGCGCCGGTGATCTGGCAGAGGGCAAGCCGATTGTGGTGCTGATCAACGGCGGTTCGGCGAGTGCGTCGGAAATCGTGGCGGGTGCGCTTCAGGATCACCGCCGCGCGATCGTCGTGGGCACGCAGAGCTTTGGTAAGGGCTCGGTCCAGACGGTCATGCCGCTCCGGGGCGAAGGTGCGATGCGTTTGACGACCGCGCGCTATTACACGCCGTCGGGTCGGTCGATCCAGGCGCTGGGTGTGGCCCCCGACATCATCGTCGAACAACCGCCGCGCCGCGAGGAGGCCGAGGAAGACGACGACCGGCCGGGCCGGACGGAGGCGGACCTGCGCGGGTCCCTGTCGAACAACCAGTTGAGCGAGGACGAGCGGCGTCAGATCGAAGAGGATCGGGCGCGTGCCGAAGAAGCGGCAGAGTTGCGCAAGGACGATTATCAGCTGGCCTATGCCATTGATATTCTGAAGGGGCTGTCGGCGCTTGGTCCGGAATATGCGGCGACCCTGGCGCGGCAGGCGAACTAGTGCGGTTCCGGGCGCTTTGAAACGTGGGTCGCTTTTCGCGTTCGAAGAGGCAGCGAAAAGCAATGCCATTGGCCCGGAACTGCGATGAGGTTTTGCGCCGGGCTTCGCCCGTCGCGGTAATGGGGGGCTTTGCCCCCCAAATCCCCCAGGATATTTGTCAACAGGCGAAGGCAGGGTGGCAGTTTGGTTGACGCGCCTTCGAGATCGCACGGACGGCGAAGCATCGCGCCAAGTGCCGCGCCGCGTGACTTGATGTCGGGCCGTGATGCTGTGGCGGGGGCCTGGGTCGCGCAGGTGATTACGCTTTTTCCCGAGGTTTTTCCGGGCGTTCTGGGGGCATCTCTGACGGGCAAGGCGCTTGACGAAGGTCTCTGGCGGTTGGAAACGATTGATCTGCGTGTCTTCGGCGAGGGCAAGCATCGCAAGGTCGATGATACGCCTGCCGGTGGCGGTGCAGGGCTGGTTTTGCGCCCCGACATCATGGGCAAGGCGATCCGCTTTGCGAAACGCGAAGCCGAATTGCCACTCTATTACCTCAGCCCGCGGGGGCGGCCTTTCGATCAGGCCATGGCGCGCGCGTGGGCATCCGGGCCGGGCGTGTGCCTGATTGCGGGCCGGTTCGAGGGGGTGGACCAGCGGGTCCTGGATCATTTTGAGATCGAAGAGGTCTCGCTGGGTGATTTCGTCATGACCGGTGGTGAGATCGCGGCGCAGGCGATGCTGGATGCCAGTGTGCGTTTGTTGCCGGGGGTGCTGGGCAATGCGGCCTCGGCGGAGGATGAAAGCTTCTCGGAAGGCCTGTTGGAGCATCCGCAGTACACCCGGCCCGCGGAATGGGAAGGTCGGGGAATCCCCGAAGTGCTGACATCCGGGGACCACGGTGCGGTCGAACAGTGGCGCTGCGAAAAATCCGAAGAATTGACGCGGGAGCGTCGTCCGGACCTCTGGCACCGGTATGCGCGAGAGGATTGACGAAGTCAACATAAGGGAAATCCCCGCGCCACGGTCTGCGTCCTTTGCCGCGTTCTGGAGATTTTTCCACTATGGCCTTCCCCTGATTGCTGCTGTTGCGGGACTTGCGTCGCTACCGGTATGGCTTGCGCTGCCGTTGGCGGCGGTGACCGCCTGGATGGTGCCCGAGTTGTGGCCCATGCGCGTGATGCCGAAGGTCATACTTGCCGATCAGCTGGATATTCCTCGGGGGATGTTTTTCTCTAACGCGGGTTTCGTGTTCCTCATCGCTTTTTCCGGCTTTGGGATCTTTCATACGTTCGGTGCCATCCTGCTGTGGTTTGCGAGCGGTGGGTCCGGTGGCCTGCATCCACACAACGTGTTGCCTTTCGCCTTGTTCTGGTCGGGCCTTTGGTTCCTGTCACGGCTGCTTCGTCATCCCTTGCATCGCAGCAACCAACGCCATATCGCCCAGGCAGATCGACGACGGCGCGAAGCGCTTGTGAGCTTCACATCAACGCTTCGACCGGAAATTCTTGGCGCCAGCGCAAACCGACGTGTGATCTAGCGTTTTCCCTTGATCCGCAGCGCATCCACGCTTATACGGCGCTGGTTCGCACCTGCGGACGTTCAAGCAAAAGACGACCTGAACCCTCTGGCGGGCGGCACGAACCGGCCCACACGACCAACCAGAGCTCTGAGGCGATCACATCTCTCGGGACCGAACCCGGGGCAGCATAGGAGTTGGTCAGATGGATCTGATCGCGGAACTGGAAGCCGAGCAAGTCGCCGCGCTTGGCAAGGATATTCCGGATTTCAAGGCGGGTGACACCATCCGTGTTGGCTATAAGGTGACGGAAGGCACGCGTACCCGCGTGCAGAACTACGAAGGCGTCTGCATCGCGCGCAAGAACGGCGACGGCATTGCCGGTTCGTTCACCGTGCGGAAGATTTCCTTCGGTGAAGGTGTTGAGCGGGTTTTCCCCCTCCACTCCACCAACATCGAAT
>JAAUYH010053411.1_pt1 | contig 21223 bp, 15 predicted proteins | sample 7278061 | NCBI WGS metagenome assembly JAAUYH01 (sample SAMN14350203, study PRJNA611818) | marine sediment metagenome | isolation source: surface marine sediment (0.6m) | place: French Polynesia: Moorea | collected 2018-08 | reverse complement strand
CGCCATGACCGTCCGCACCACACTTCTTGGCATGCTGGTCTGGGCCAGCACCGCCTTGCTGCCGCTGACCGCCGCGACCGCACAGAGCGACATGCCGTATCCCGGCACGCTGGTCTTCGAGACCGGGAAATCCTTCGAGGCCTATGTCGATGACCTGAAGGCCGCCGTCTCGGCCAACCGCATGGGCATCGTGGCCCAGGCCAGCGCCACCCGGGGTGCGGCATCGATCGGCAAGACCATCGCCGGCAACGCCGTCATCATGGTGTTCCGGCCCGACTTCGCCGTCCGCATGCTGGAGGCCAGCGTCCCGGCCGGCATCGAGGCGCCGCTCAGGCTCTATGTCACGGAACAATCCGACGGCACCGCGATGCTGACCTATCGCACGCCCAGCGCCGTGTTCGCCCCCTATGAGGTCGGCGCCCTGGACGAGATGGCCGCTGAGCTGGATCTGATCTTCGAGCAGATCGTGGGCGACTCGCTGGACTGATCGGACCGGCGCCGGCTCAGCTGCCGCAGCCTCCTCCGCATCCGCCGCCGCACCCGCTGCTGGCGCATCCGGAACCGCCCCCGCCGCAGCCGGCGATCCCACCGCCACTCTGGTCGCCATTCCGTTTCGACTTGCGGCCTCGTTGCCGGGGCCGACCGTCGAACAGTAGGCCAAGCACGACGATCCCGACGACCAGCGCCCCGATGAGCGGCAGAAAGAGGCCTTTGCCAAATGACGTCATGGCGCAGGCGCCCAGTACCGGTAGTCCTATGGCCGGGGTCAGCCACCGTCCAACGCTGCGCTTGGTGGGCTTGGGGATCACCCAATGGGAAGCCGTGTTGACCCGACGAAACCGGCTAGCGTCCCGAAACCGAGCATTGACCGCCGGCCAGACGTCGTCGGGCGGGTCTTGCCTGAATACCTGGGCATAGCTGTCGAGCGTCGCCTGATACCAGTCGCGGTATTTGTCGTCCTCGCGCCGGCCGCCGCGGGTCGGACCGTGATGCAAGGGCCGCTGCAGGACTCCGCCGCAGAAATCGCTCCAGTAGTTCTCGGAATACAGCAGGTGGAGATGCCAGGCCTGGTCGACTTCCTCGGACGGAGTCACCGGATGCCCCGCGGTCATCGCCAGATAACAGAACCGCCGGTATTCCTCGACGACGCGTTCGGCAAAGCCGTGTGACCAACCGTTCTCGCGAGCCAAACGGTCGGTGAAGGTGAGGGAAGCCTCGGATGGGCCGATGTCGAAGATTTGAATCGATGTCCACAAAGGGTCCAAAATATTTGCCGTCATGGTTTCTCCTCCCTATCAAAATGAGAGCCATGGCGTTTCAACAATATCGACTATAACATATCTACAAGGCAAACTCTATATTGTAGAATTGTAAGCTTATTGGACTTTGTTACAGATATTGGCTCATTTTTTGATGATTCTTACAATGTATAGGAATATTTTCACTTATTTCATAAACTCTGAATTTCAGGATCACTTCATTGACAGGCCAAATACCGGTCGCAGGCGCGTGCCGAGGACCGTTCCGACCATCGCCGCCGCCAGCCACAGCCAGCCGTGCAGGCTGCCGGAGGCAACGCCGCTGAAGAAGGCGCCGATGTTGCAGCCATAGGCGAGCCGCGCGCCGTATCCCATCAGCAGGCCACCGACAAGCGCCGCCAAGAGCGACGGCCACGGAATGCGCCAGATCGGCGCAAACCGTCCGGCAAGGCCGGCGGCCAGCAGCGCACCGACGAGAATGCCGAAATTCATCACCGAGACGGTGTTGGTGAAGACGCTCGCGGCCAACGCATTGCGATGATAGGGCCAGGTCCAGAAGGTCCAGTGCGAGAAGTCGAACCCGGCGGCCTGGGCGATCTTGCCGCCCCATAGGGTGAAGCCGTAGGTCACGCTCCAGGCATGTCCGGCCACCTCGAAGGTCGCAAAGTTGAGCACAGCCAGCGCGACGCCGCCCCAGAGGAGTGGCCACGGCCCACGGAGCAGCCGCGCCAGCCCCGTCGACCCGGCACCCGACGGGTCCGACAGCCGGCCATGGCGTGGCCGTTCCAGCACGACCGTCAAGGCCGCGATCCCGCCCAGGACCGCAAGCTGCAGGGCAAGCGCCGGCCACAGCCCCAGCTCGATGATGAGCGAGATGGCCCTGCCCTCGTTCAGGCTCGCCTGCTCGCGCCACCAGGGGAAATGATAGGTCGCAAGGAACGATCCCGCGATGAACGCCGCCAGGGTCAAAACCATCCGCGTGTTGCCGCCGCCCACGGTGTAGAGCGTGCCCGAGGCGCAGCCGCCGCCGAGTTGCATGCCGATCCCGAACAGGAAGGCGCCGACCAGCACGGACAGGCCCACCGGCGCCTGCGCGCCAACCATGCGCCCTGCAAGCAGGTCGCCCGCCAGTGTTGGAAAGAACAGCACCGTCGCCACCGCCAGCATCAGCATCTGGGCGCGCAGCCCGGCGCCCCGGCGCTGGGTCAGGAACTCCCGCCAGGACGACGAGAACCCGAACATGGCGTGATACAGCACCACGCCGAGCATGGCGCCGATCAGGTACAGCAGCGCCTGCCGTTCCGACACCGCGTTCAGCAGCCATCCGGCGCCCAGCAGCAGCGCCATGGCGGCGACCACGATGACGGCGCGGTTCGGCCGGGGCCCCGCAGGTCCGCCGATCGCTGTTTCTGCCAGAACTGCCAATTCAGGCCCTGCCTGGTGTTCAAGACCGGCGCAGTGTGTCACGGCAAGACAATCCGGCAAGCCATGCGCACGGATAAGTGAGACGCGGCAATCCGCGGCCGCCCGCGCTCGTCACGGGCTCGTCACAAAGCGTTGACTTGCCTTTGATCGGCGATTCCGAACACTGCCCAACGATATTCCTGCGCGCGTCAGCGCGCATCCAGGGGAGAGAGTCATGAGTTCAGTTCATCCGACGGCCGGCCGCCTTCTGACGGTGATCGCCGGCGCGGCCCTCGCCATCGGCCTGAGCCACGGCGCGGCGGCACAGACCAGGACGGTGATCGAGATTACCCAGGTTGCCTGCCAATTCCTGGAATCCGAGAACGGCGTCGACCACGACTACACGACGACCCGCAAGGCCGACTGCGACCGCATCAACGCCGAGAGCGCCGAAGCCCGCCTGGCCTCTGCCGAGGTCCTGACGCTTCCGGCCGGCGACTACACTTTCCGGGTCACCAATGTCGACGTTCCCTACGATCTCGGCTTCTGGATCCGCGAAGAGGATTACGACTGGCGAAACCCGATCCATCAGGCCACCAAGATCAGCGTCTCCGGCGGCGGCCTGACCACCGGCGCGGTCAGGGATTACGACGTCTCGCTGGAGCCGGGCGAGTATCTTTACTCCTGCCCGCTGAACACGACGCCCGACTACCGCCTGATCGTCGAATGACCCCGCCCGGTCCGTCTGACCTAGATCAACGACCGCGCACGCGCGCACGATAGCCTCGTCCGGGGGATGCCGAGGCCACTCGGCGCGAGCTTCATGGTGCGATGCGGTGCACACGGATGTCGGCCTGCCGGATCTCAGGGCGATCGGCCTCGATGCCCTGATCTTCGACCTTGACGGGGTGGTGACCCGGACCGCTGCCGTCCACGCCGCCGCCTGGAAACGTCTCTTCGACGACTATCTGCGCGAGTCCGGCGATCGGACCGGCCGGCCGTTCCGTCCCTTCGATATCGCCTCGGACTATACCGGCTATGTCGACGGCAAACCGCGCTACGAGGGCGTTCGGTCCTTTCTGCAATCGCGCGATATCGAACTGCCCGACGGCCGACCCGAGGACGGGCCGGACGCCGAGACGGTATGTGGCCTGGGCAACCGCAAGAACGCCCTGTTCGACGCCGCGCTGAGAAGCAACGGAGTCGAAGTCTATCCGGGAAGCGTCGGCCTGATCCGCGCGGCGCGGGCCGCCGGCTTGCGCACCGCGGTCGTCTCGTCGTCCCGCAACTGCCGCCGCATCGTTGAGACGGCCGGCCTGCAGGACCAGTTCGACGTTCTCATCGACGGCATCTACGCGGCCGATAACGGCTTGCCTGGCAAGCCGGCACCGGACACATTTCTGAGAGCGGCGGAGCTCCTGGGAACGACACCGGATCGTTCGGCCATTTTCGAGGACGCGATCGCCGGGATTCAGGCTGGGCGTGCGGGCCGCTTCGCCCTGGTCATCGCGGTGGATCGCGGGGCCGGGCATGGCGCTCTCCGGCAGGCCGGCGCCGATTATGTGGTCAGCGACCTGGGAGAGTTTCCAATTGGATAGGCAGACGGGCCACGACCTGAAGCCGGTGCGCGACATTCCGTCGGCGATCGCCCAATTCGACCTGTTGCGGGACCGGATCGACGGTCGCCGGCCCGCGATATTCCTCGACTATGACGGCACCCTCACCCCGATCGTCGCGCGCCCCGAGCTGGCGACGCTGGACCCCAGGCATCGCGACATCGTCCGCGGGCTGGCGCGGCGGCTGCCGGTCGCGGTGATCAGCGGGCGCGACCGCGAGGATGTCGAGCGGCTCGTCGGCCTCGATGATCTGATCTTCGCCGGCAGCCATGGCTTCGACATCCGTGTGCCTGGCCGCGGCCAGCTCCGTCACGAGGTCGGCGGCGATTTCGGTCCGGTGCTCGACAGGGCGGAGGCCCAGCTCCGCGCGCTGATCGAGCCGATCGCCGGCGGCCTGATCGAGCGCAAGAGGTTCTCGATCGCGGCCCATTACCGCCAGGTCGCGGAGGCCGACCTGCCGGCCTTCCGGGCGGCGGTGGACGCGGTGCTTGCGGACCAGCCGGACCTGAAGCGCATGCGCGGCAAGAAGGTCTTCGAATTCGAGCCGAAGCTGGATTGGGACAAGGGAAAGGCGGTGCGCTGGCTGCTCAAGGCGCTCGACCTCGACGGGCCCGAGGTGGTGCCGATCTTCTTCGGCGACGATGTCACCGATGAAGACGCCTTTTCCGCACTGCAGGGCGACGGTATCGGCATCGTGGTCGCCTTGCCCGCCGACGACCCCGACCGCGAGACCGCAGCCATCCTGCGCGTTGATGATCCCGAGGAGGTGATCGACGTGCTGCAACGGCTCGCCGCGGACCGGTGACGCCACGCGGAGGCTCGGCGAAGAACAACAGCAGACCGTCACGAGCGGCCTGCGAATAGGGAGCGACAAGAATGCCCGACTGGACCCTCGTCTATGATGGATTCGATCCCCAGCAGCAGGGCCTCAGGGAGGCGCTGTGCACGCTGGGCAACGGCTATCTGTGCACCCGCGGCGCCCTGCCCTGGGCCAATGCCGACGACGTGCACTATCCGGGCACCTATCTGGCCGGCGGATACAACCGGCTGACGACGGCGATCGCCGGGCGCGACATCGAGAACGAGGATCTCGTCAATCTGCCAAACTGGATCGGGCTCAGCCTGCGGCCCGATCAAGAGGATTGGTTCAACCTGCTGGCGGTCGACCTGCTGGCCTACCGGCACGAGCTGAACCTGCAGGAAGGCGTGATGACCGTGTCCGCCCGGGTTCGCGATCGGCATGACCGCATCACCTCCATCGTCACCCGCCGCATTGTCAGCATGTCCGATCCCCATCTCATGGCCCAGTCGCTGACGATCACGCCGGAGAACTGGACCGACACGCTCGAAATCGGCTCCAGGCTCGATGGCCGGGTGATCAATGCGGGGGTCAAGCGATACCGCTCGCTGAACAGCACTCATCTGGTGCCGATCGACGCCAGCACCACGATCGGCCCCCGGAGCGGCGCACCGGTTCAGCAGCTGATCGCCGAAACGGTGCAATCCGGCTTGCGCATCGGCATCGCGGCGCGCACCACCGTGTCGCATGACGACGCGCCGCCTGCCTCGGAGCCCGAATTCGAGGCGTCGCCCGGCCTGGTCAATCAGATCGACCGGATCGAGGTGCGGGAAGGGCGACCGGTCACCGTGGAAAAGATCGTCGCCCTGTACACGTCGCGCGATGCGGCGATCTCCGAGCCGGCCCTGGCGGCCCGCGAGGCGGTCGATTCGGCGCCGTCCTTCGATGCCATCCGCCATGATCATGTGCGGGCGTGGAAGCGGCTATGGTCGCGTTGCGATATCACGCTTCGCGACGGCGACACGGAGGTTCAGCGAACGCTGCGGCTGCACATCTTCCACCTCCTGCAGACCCTGGCGCCGAACACGATCGAGCTGGATGTCGGTGTGCCGGCCCGCGGCTGGCATGGCGAGGCCTATCGCGGGCATGTCTTCTGGGACGAGCTGTTCGTGCTGCCCTTCATCAACCTGCGCCTGCCGGCGCTGGGACGGGCCATGCTGCGATACCGCTTCAATCGGCTGCCGAAGGCGCGCGCCCTGGCCGCCGAGGCGGGCTTCGAGGGCGCCATGTTCCCCTGGCAGAGCGGCAGCGACGGGCGCGAAGAGGCGCAGGTGATGCACCTCAACCCGCGCTCCGGCCGCTGGTTGCCGGACAACAGCCATCTGCAGCGGCATGTCAGCCTGGCGATCGCCTTCAACACCTGGAGCTATTACCGGGTGACCGGCGACAAATCCTTCCTGGAGGTCTATGGCGCGGAGCTGATCATCGAGATCGCGCGGTTCTTCAGTTCGCTCGCCGCGCATGATGCGCAACGCGACCGTTACGAGATCCGCCGGGTGATGGGCCCCGACGAGTATCACGACGCCTATCCGGACGCCAGCCAGCCGGGCATCGACAACAACGCCTACACCAATGTGCTGGTGGCCTGGCTGATGACCACGGCGATCGCCGCGCTCGACGCCCTGGACACCGAGCATCGCCGGGAACTGATGGCCAAGCTCGATCTCTCCGAACGCGAGACCGAGCGCTGGGACGACATCAGCCGCAAGATGTTCGTGCCCTTCCATGACGGCGGCATCATCAGCCAGTTCGAGGGCTACGACCGTCTGATGGAGTTCGCCTGGGACGACTACCGGGAAAAGTACGGCGACATCCAGCGGCTGGATCGGATCCTGGAGGCGGAGGGCGACTCGCCCAATCGCTACAAGCTGTCGAAACAGGCCGATGTGCTGATGCTCTTCTACCTGTTCTCACCGCCGAAGCTGGCCGCCATCCTGGACCGCCTGGGCTATGAATTCACCGAGGACATGTGGCGGGCCAATCTGGACTACTACATCGCCCGCACCTCACACGGCTCGACGCTGAGCTATGTGGTGCACTCCTGGGTGTTGGCCCGGACCCGCCCGGAGGAGGCCTGGAACATCTTCTGCCAGGCGCTCAACAGCGACGTCGCCGATGTGCAGGGCGGGACCACTCCGGAGGGCATCCATCTCGGCGCCATGGCCGGGACCGTCGACCTGGTGCAACGCTGCCTCACCGGGCTCACGATCCGTGGCGGCGCGCTGCATTTCGATCCGGTGGTGCCGGCACCGCTGCGGCGGATCGAACTGAAGATCCGCTATCTGGGTCACTGGCTGAACATTGCCGTGACGGCCAAACTGCTGTCCATTACGGTGCATGCCGGGTGGGCCGATCCGGTACCGGTCTATATCGAGGGGGCCGTCCACAAATTGGCGCCCGGCAAGTCCTACGATTTCGCCATACGGGCCTGAACGACCGGAAGAGAGGACCCAGACGGCATGTTCACCACCCGGCCGGAGATCAGCGGCACATTCGGGGTTGTATCCACCACCCATTGGCTGGCAACGGCGGTGGGCATGGCGATCCTGGAACGCGGCGGCAACGCCTTCGATGCGGCGGTTGCTGCCGGTCTGACGCTGCAGGTCGCCGAACCGCATCTGAACGGGCCTGGCGGCGACCTGCCGGCCTTGCTCTATCGCGCCGACAGTGGCGACGCCAAGGTGCTCTGCGCCCAGGGAACCGCCCCTGCCGGGGCCACCATCGCCCATTACCGCGCCCAGGGGCTGGAGATCGTGCCCGGCACCGGGCTGCTGGCGGCCGTCGTCCCTGGCGCCTTCGACGGCTGGATGCTGATGCTGCGCGACCACGGCAGCATGACCCTGTCCGAGGTGCTGGAGCCGGCCCTGGGTTATGCCGAAACCGGCGTCCCGCTGGTTCCGCGGATCAGCGACACCATCGCCCAGGTCCGCGACATGTTCCTGGCGGAATGGCCCAGCTCGGCGGAGGTCTTCCTGCCCGGCGGCGACGTGCCGAAGCCCGGCGCCCTGTTCGCCAACACGGCCCTGGCGGCGACGTGGCGGCGGTTGCTGGAAGAGGCGGCGGCCGGCGGCGGCGACCGGACGCGGCAGATCGAGGCGGCGCGGGACGCATGGTATCGCGGGTTCGTGGCCGAGGCGATCGACGGCTTCTGCCGCACCGAGGTCCTGGATTCCAGCGGGCGCCGCAATCGCGGCGTGCTGACCGGCGACGACATGGCACGCTGGCACGCCAGCTACGAGGACCCGCTGGCCTATGACTTCGCCGGCCACACGGTGCTGAAATGCGGTCCATGGTCCCAGGGTCCGGTCTTCCTGCAGCAACTGGCGCTGCTGAGCGATCTCGGCTTGGCCGATATGGATCCGACCGGCGCTGAGTTCGTCCACACGGTGACCGAAGCCATCAAGCTCGCCTATGCCGATCGCGAGGCCTTCTACGGCGACCCGGATTTCGTCGAGGTCCCGATGGACCGGCTGCTGTCGGACGACTACACCGCCTCCCGCCGCAGCCTGATCGGTGCCGAGGCGTCCATGGAGCTCCGCCCGGGCGCCATCGAGGGCTTCGAGACACGGCTGGCGGCGGCGGTGACCGAAGGCGTATCGGTGCCGATGGCGGCCGGCGTCGGCGAGCCGACGGTCGCCAGATCCGGCGAGACCCGCGGCGACACCTGCCATGTCGACGTGATCGACCGGCATGGCAACATGGTCTCGGCGATGCCCAGCGGCGGTTGGCTGCAGAGCTCGCCGGTGGTGCCGGGCCTCGGTTTCCCATTGCCGACCCGGGCGCAGATGTTCTGGCTGGACGAAGGCCTGCCGGCCAGTCTCGAGCCCGGCAAGCGGCCGCGCACGACGCTCTCTCCCTCGCTCGCCCTGCGCGACGGCCGGCCCTACATGGCGTTCGGCACGCCCGGCGGCGACGGCCAGGACCAATGGCAGCCGATCTTCTTCCTACGCCATGTCCTGCACGGCATGAACCTGCAGGAGGCGATCGACGTGCCGTCCTTCCACAGCGAGCATTTCCCCAGCTCCTTCTATCCGCGCCAGAGCGCGCCGGGCCGCTTGGTGGTCGAGGGCCGATTCTCCGATGCGGCGATCGGCAATCTGAGGGACCGGGGCCACAAGGTCGAAGTCGGGCCGGACTGGTCGGAAGGGCGGATGTGCGCCGCCAGCCAGAGCGACGGCCTGCTGAAGGCGGCCTCCAATGCGCGCGGCATGCAGGGCTACGCCGCTGGCCGCTGACGCGCGTCCACGCCCGACAGGAAAGCTCGCATTTTCCAAAAGAACTCTGGAAGTGTTTGCCTTCCAAGGTTGAACCCTGCTAGGGTCCGCCTCGTAATAACAAGAAAGCCGCGACTTATCAGCGGCTCGGCCCAAGTTTAGGGAGGAACTACGCGGTCACGGGAACTACGCTGCACAATGCATGCATTGTAGATTCTCAACGTAATGTTGCTGAATGCTCCGTGGCGAGCCCTGACCGAAATGGTCAGGGCTTTTTTGTTGTCGTTGTATCTTGATTGTGACACTTGTGTTGCAGCCTTGACACGCCCGCCTGCGCTTCGGCCCGCCATGGCCTCACGGCGGGACCCGGGAGCACGGAGTCTGGTCGGACCGCCAGGTAATCCACCAATATACGACCAGGCTGCGCTGTGGCCATTTTGGCACACCCCGCCTGGGCTCGCCCCACGGATGCGCCCCGGCCGGCCTGTCCTGGAAGACCGCCACCGCGACCTCGGCCTTTACATGCGCTCCGGAATTTCAATTCCCAGTAGCGACAAGAGCAGCTCCAGCTCCCGCAGGGCAAGCCGGGCCAGCGCCAGGCGCGAGCCCCGCAGATCCTGGTCGGACTCGCTGAGGATGTGGCAGGCGCCATAGAAGCGGCTGAATTCCTGTGCCAGGCGGAACGCGAAGTCGCAGATCTCGTTCGGGGCGCGGCGTGCAATGGCGGTGGCGACCGCGTCCGGCAGCTGGCCAAGGAGCAGCAGCAGGTCCCGCTCGACATCGGTCGGCGGCACGATCGGCCCCGGCGCCGCGCCCTGCATCTCGGCCTTGCGCAGCAGCGATTTGATGCGCACCGCGGCATATTGCAGATAGGGTCCGGTGCGCCCCTCGAACCGCGTGAACCGGTCGAGGTCGAAGATGTAGTTCGACAGCCGGTGATTGCTCAGATCGGCGAACTTGATCGCGGCGATGCCGACCATGCGCGCAATCTGCTCGCGTTCCTCTTCCGGGTAATCGGCCGCCAGCCCCTCTTCCCGCAGCCGGATCATCGCCTGCTCGGTCGCCATGCCGATCAGGTCCTGCAGCCGCATGACGCCGCCGGCCCGGGTCTTGAACGGCTTGCCGTCCGGCCCGTTCATGGTGCCGAAGCCGATATGCTCCAGCCCGGCCTTGCCGGCGAGGCCGGAGCGTCGGGCGCTGCGGAACACCTGCTCGAAATGCAAGCTCTGGCGCTGGTCGACCACATAGAGAATCAGGTCGGGATCGTAGATCTGCACCCGGTCCATGATGGTGGCCAGATCGGTGGTGCCGTACATGGCGCCGCCGTCCGATTTCAGAAGGATCAGCGGCGGAATCTCGCTCTTGTCGCCCTCCTCGGCGACCGAGATGACCAGGGCTCCCTCGCTCTCCTCGGCCGTGCCCTCGCGGCGCAGGCGCTCGACCATGGGGGCGATCAGGTCGTGGACGTCAGCCTCGCCCTTCCAGAGATCGAAATGCACACCGAGATCGCCGAAATCGGCCCGCATGCCGGCCACCGACACGTCCATGAAATGCCGCCACAGGGCCTGGTAGCCCGGCCGGTGCCGCTGCAGCTCGGCCGTCGCCTGCCGCGCCGCCTCCAGGCGCTCGGGATCGGCCTTGCAGTCGGCGGCGGCCGTGGGATAGAGGGCCTCGAGCTCCTCCAGGGTCACCGGCGAGTCGGTCGGGTACGGGCCGTCGAACCGCTCGTCGAAATAGGGCAGGTCCGGTTGCCGGATCGCGATCTCGCTGATCAGCATGCCCATGGGCAGGCCCCAATCGCCCAGATGCACGTCGCTGACCACCTTGTGGCCGGCGAGACGGAACAGCCGCTGCAGGCTGTCGCCGATGATCGTCGCGCGCAGATGGCCGACATGCATCGGCTTGGCGATGTTCGGCCCGCCGAAATCGAGCACCACGGATTGCGGGGCATCTGTCTCGGCGACACCCAGCCGGATGTCGGATGCCAGAGCATCGGTGTACTCGCCCAGATACCCGTCCGTCAGGGTCAGGTGGATAAAGCCCGGCCCCGCCAGCGAGATCTCCGCCAGCGCGGCGTTCCCTTGCAGCTTCTGGACCACCGCCTCGGCCAGCTTGCGCGGCGGCGCCTTGGCGAGCTTCGCCGCCGCTAGCGCTCCGTTGCACTGGAACTGCGCCAGGTCGGGGCGGTCCGATCGCACCACCGCGCCCAGCTCCGGCGGCAAGCCGGCCTCGGCGAAGGCGGCGGAGACGATCTCGCTCAAATGCTCCGTCAGGGAGGCCATGGAGTCTCGATGTGCTGTGTCGGATGGCGCGGCTGTTCTAGGGGACCGGCCTATGGGGCGCAAGGCGCCTTGTGCTCAGGGGGCTCTGGCTCCGGCCTCACGGTCCCAGTAGGGCTCCGGCCCGAACCGCCCGGCCAGGAAGTCCACGAAGACGCGGATCTTGGGGCTGAGATGCCGGTTCTGCGGATAGACCGCCGAGACCGCGGTCTCCGGCAGGCGGTAGTCGGTCAGGACCGGGACCAGGGTGCCGGCCTCCAGCCCCTTCGCGGCGATGAAGGTCGGGAGCACCGTCAGGCCCAGCCCGGCCGCCGCGACGTCGCGCATGACGTCGCCATTGTTGACCTTCAGCCGCGCGTTGACCCGGACTGGCTGCGGGGTGCCGTCGGCGCGGGTGAACTTCCAGAGATCGCCGGCGGTCGCGAGGCTGTAGACCAGGCAGTCATGGTCGGACAGGTCCCGCGGCTCGGACGGCAGGCCGCGCCGGCGCAGATAGGCCGGTGCTGCGCACAGCACCAGCCGGCTTGGCGCGAGTTTGCGTGCGATGAGGGAGCTGTCCGCCATGGTGCCGATGCGGATCGCCAAATCATAGCCCTCGTCGATCAGGTCGACGAAGCGATCGTTCAGGCTGAGGTCGATATCCAGTTCCGGATACCGCTTCATGAACACCGCGATGGCCGGTGCCAGATGCAGGATGCCGAAGGACATCGGCGCGTTGACCCGCAGCACGCCGCGCGGCTCGGCCTGCAACCGGGTCACGGCCAGTTCGGCTTCCTCGACTTCGGCGACGATCCGGGCGCAGCGCTCGTAGAACGCGGCGCCGACCTCGGTCGGGCTGATCCGCCGCGTGGTGCGGTTCAGCAGACGCGCGCCCAGCCGGTCCTCAAGCCGGGCAATCTGCTTGCTGACCGCGGATTTCGAAACGCCAAGCCGACGCGCCGCCTCGGAGAAGCTGTTCGCCTCGACGACCCGGGCGAAGGTGATCATGCCGCTGATGGTGTCCATACAACCGTTTCCGCCCGACGTCCCGGATTTGTGCGCGACACCGTCATTGTCAGCCGCACGGAAACGACTGTGCAAGCGCAACGCGACGAAATAATGACGCCGGCCCGCGGTCTTCGTCGTTTCCCCACAGAAACGAAGTTGTTCCCGGAACCCGGATTGTGGCTGCGAGCGGATTCCCCAAATCTCCCGGAGTCGCGGCAATTCGGCCAGCGGATATCCAAGGGAGACGCAGTGATGGCACGGGTCCTGGTGGTCTATTACAGCTCGTACGGGCACATCGAGACGATGAGCGAGGCAATCGCCGAGGGGGCCAGATCAGCCGGCGCCGAGGTGACGATCAAGCGGGTCCCGGAACTGGTTCCGGAGGACGTGGCCAAGAACTCCAATTTCAAGCTGGACCAGGCCGCACCGATCGCCGACCCGAACGAGCTGGGTGACTACGACGCCATCATCTTCGGAACTCCGACCCGGTTCGGAAACATGGCGGCGCAGATGCGCAACTTCCTCGACCAGACCGGCGGGCTGTGGATGAAGGGTGGCCTGATCGGCAAGGTCGGCAGCGTCTTCGTCTCAACCGCGACACAGCATGGCGGGCAGGAAAGCACCATCCTGTCCTTCCACACGACATTGCTTCATCAGGGCATGGTCGTGGTCGGGCTGCCGTATTCGGCACAGGGCCAGATGACACTGGACGAGGTGAGCGGCGGCTCTCCCTATGGCGCGACGACCATCGCCGCCGGCGACGGTTCGCGGCAGCCGAGCGAGAACGAGCTCGAACTCGCCCGGTTCCAGGGCCAGCACGTGGCGGAAATCGCCGCCAAGCTGGCTGGCTGACGGCGTATCATCACATTCCGGCCCACCCGGGGCCGACCAGCAGACAAGGAGCTGAAGATGGGCCTGCTCGTGGAAGGTGTCTGGCACGACCAGTGGTACGACACCAAGAAATCCGGCGGCAAGTTCGTGCGCCAGGACAGCCGGTTCCGCAACTGGGTGACCGCCGATGGCGGCCCGGGGCCGAATGGCGAGCCGGGTTTCAAGGCAGAGGCCGGTCGCTACCACCTCTACATCTCCCATGCCTGCCCCTGGGCGCATCGGACCATGATCTTCCGCAAGCTGAAGCAGCTCGAAGACGCGATCTCGATCTCCGTCGTCGACCATTTCATGGGCGACAACGGATGGCGCTTCCATGACGTGCCGGGCGCCATCCCCGACACCGTCAACAACAAGCAATACATGCATGAGATCTACTCGCTGGCTGATCCCAATTACACCGGACGGGTGACCGTGCCGGTCCTCTGGGACAAGCAGCAGAGCACGATCGTAAGCAATGAATCGTCCGAGATCATCCGCATGTTCAATACCGCCTTCGACGGCATCGGCGGCGGTATCGGCAACCCGGCCCTGGATTTCTATCCAGCGGCTCTGCGCGCCGACATCGACGAGATCAACGCGGTCGTCTACGACACGGTCAACAACGGCGTCTACAAATGCGGCTTTGCGACCACCCAGGCCGCCTACGAGGAGGCCTTCGACGCCCTCTTCACGACGCTGGACATGATCGAGGACCGGCTGTCGCGCCAGCGCTACCTGGTCGGCGACCGTCTGACCGAGGCCGATTGGCGCCTGTTCACGACGCTGATCCGGTTCGACCCGGTCTATGTCGGTCACTTCAAGTGCAACCTGCGGCGCATCGCCGACTACCCCAACCTGTCGAACTTCCTCCGCGAGCTGTACCAGGTTCCCGGCGTCGCCGAGACGGTCAACCTGGAGCACATCAAGAAGCACTACTACGGCAGCCACGAAACGGTGAACCCGACCCGCATCGTGCCGGTCGGCCCGGAGATCGACTACTCCGCGCCGCATGACCGCGATCGCTTCGCCGTGGCCACGGGAACCGCGGCATGATCGAGGTCATTCCCTTCCAGAGCCTGGGACGGTCCGAGCATGGCTGGCTGAGCGCCCGGTTCCACTTCAGCTTCGCCGAGTACTACGACCCGGATCGGCTCGGCTTCGGACCGCTTCGGGTGTGGAACGATGACACCATTCAGCCCGGCGGCGGCTTCCCGATGCATCCCCATCGCGACATGGAGATCATCACCTATGTCCGCAGCGGAGCGGTCAGCCACGAGGACCATCTCGGCAATCGGGGCCGGACCGAGGCCGGGGACGTCCAGGTGATGAGCGCCGGATCGGGGATCCTGCACTCGGAGTTCAACCACGAATCGGAACCGACGACGCTGTTCCAGATCTGGATCCAACCGCATACGCGCCAGGTCCGGCCGCGCTGGGAACAGCGCCGGTTCCCGAAGGCCGACCGTGCCGGACAGTTGGTGCCGCTGGCATCGGGCCGCGATGCGGATGTCGCTGCGGGCGCGCTGAAGATCCATCAGGACGCAACGCTGCTCGGCGCGACGCTGACGGCCGGGAGCACCGTTTCCCACGAGCTCGGCGCCGACCGGCGCGGCTATCTGGTTGTCGCCAGGGGACGAGCGACGGTCAATGGCGTCGAGCTGGGTCCGCGCGACGGGGCCGCGATCACCGAAACGCCGGACATCGAGATTGCCGCGACCGAGGACGCGGAACTGCTGCTGGCGGACCTGCCTTGATGGCCTAGCGCTCGCGGAAGGCGCCGTGCAGGCCGCGATAGACCGGCCGCAGCATGTAATCGAGGATCGACTTCGATCCGGTCTTGATGTCCGCCTGCGCCGTCATGCCCGGGATGATCGGATTGATGCCGGCGACGTCGCCGACGAAATCCTGGTCGAGGGCGATCACAGCCCGGTAATAGGGGACCAGCTGCTCGTCGACGAAGGTGGTCGCCGAGATCTGCCGGACGGTGCCGCTCACCGCGCCGAAGCGCGAGAAATCATAACTGGAGATGCGCACGTCGGCCGCCTGCCCGGGCTCCACATGGCCGATGTCGTTGGGTGAGACCTTCGCCTCCACCACCAGCTCGTCGCCGATCGGAACGATCTCCATCAGCACTTCGCCGGGCTGGACGACGGCGTTGATCGTCAGGGTCTTGAGGCTGGTCACGATGCCGCGCACCGGTGCGCGCACGTCCAGCCGATCGAACCGGTCGGTCAGGCTGGCCAGTGCCTGTTCGACCTGTGCCAACTCCCCAGAGATCTCGCCGGCCTGGGTCAGCGCCTCGTTCTCCAGTCGGCTCACCACCTCCTCGACACGGCCATGCAGCTCGGCCATGGAGGACTGGGTTTCGGCGATCGAGTCGACCGTCTCGACCAGGCTGCCTTCGGCCTGGGCGAGCTCGCGCTGGGTGTCCAGGTACACGATCCGGGACATCAGCCCCTGATCGAGCAGCCGCCGACGGATCTCCAGCTCTTCCTGGAGGAACGCGATCTGCTCGCGCAGAGACTCCGAGCGGTTGACCAGACGCTGGAACTCCCCCTCGGCCTGGTCCAGCTGGCTCTGCACCACCATGACCTGATTGGTGCGGTTCGACATCTGGGTGCGGAAGATCGCCGCCTGATCCTCCTTCAGCTCCTCGTAACCGTCTATGGTCCCGGCAAAGTCCGGATCGCGCGACTCGGCGAAGGCGCGCAGCCTCTCGGCCTGGAGCAGCAGCGATGCTCGGCGGGCCAGCATCTGGTTCAGATCCGACCGTGTGGCGGCCGGCGCGATCTGCACCAGCGAGGCGCCCGCATCGACCATGTCGCCCTCACGAACCAGGATCGCGGCGACGATGCCGCCTTCGAGGTGTTGGACGGAGTGGATCGAGCCCGCCGGCACGACCTCGCCCTCCGCCAGAGCCACCTCGTCGACGGTGGTGATCATGGCCCAGCCGATTGCCGCCAGGATCAACGCGCTGATGAAGATCATCGCACCGGAGATGGCGCCGGGAGGCCCCGATTCTTCCAGCTTGATCGACTGGATCAGAAATCGCGAGCGGGCCCGGATTCCGTGTGCAGTGGCCTCGGGCTTCGTTGGGATCACGGCTCTGGTCATGTCATCGCACCCTGGATGTACTCGATGGCCTCGTCAGGGGCGCCGACGAACTGCACGATGCCCTGTTCCAGGACGACGGCCTTGTCGGCGAGGCGGATATGGCTGGGACGGTGGCTCACCATCAGAATGGTGCAACGGCCTTTCAGCCGCTCGAGCAGGTCCATCAAGATCCGGTCGCCGCCGTCGTCGAGGTTGGTCGCCGGCTCGTCCAGCAGCATGATCGGCGACCGCCGCAGCAGGGCCCGCGCGATGATCAGCCTTTGCCCAAATCCGACCGGCAACTGCGTCCTCATCCGGTGACCGATGCGCGTCTCGAAGCCATCGGGCAGGTCGAGGATGTTGTGAAGCAGCCCGGCCTCGGCCGCGGCTTCGGCCAGTTCCTCATCTGACGCGGTCGGTACCGAGAGCCTGAGATTCTGCGCGATCGTGCCGTAGAAGAGGCTCGAGGTCTGCGGCACATAGGCGATCACTCGGCGCAACTCCACCGGATCGATCTGCCGGATGTCCAGCCCGTCGATGGAGACCGCGCCCGCCTGTGGGTAGTAGAAACCGGCCGCCGTCTTCAGCAGCGTCGACTTGCCGGCACCGCTCTGGCCAAGGATGGCGACGAGTTCACCCGGCTTGGCCGTGAAGCTGGCGCCGAGAAGCGCCGGATCGGTATCCGCGGCGTACCGGAAGCTCACCCGGTCGAACATCACGCGCCCGCCGAAGCTCCGGCCCAACAGCGACGATTTGCCGGTGTGCTGCTCGGTGCGCAGCTTCATCAACTGATTGATATGGCGAATGCTCTGCTTGACCTGCTCCAGCCGCGAGAAGGCCAGGAAACCGGCCTGCAACGGCGAAAGGACGCGCCACACCAACGCCATGGTGGCGATCAGGCCGCCAACCGTCATCGTCCCTGCCATCACCTTGAACGTGCCAAAGCCGAGGACCGCGATACCGGAGAGCGTCATCAGCAAATGTGCCGACGTCTGCAGCCAGACCGAGCGCTTCGCCGTCTCGTAGTTGCCCATGACGGCGCTGGCCGACAGGGCCCGGAAGCGGTCCCGCCAAATCTGCTCCGCGGCCGCAGCCTTCACGGTGCGCAGATTGGCAAAAGTCTCCACCAGAAAGCTCTGCCGTTCCGACCGCGAGCGGCCCGAGGTCGCAACCGAATCCCGTACGCGTGGCAAGAGTACCCATCCGAGCAGGGCAAACGCAGCGATCATCAGCAGCGGCACGAGCGCGATCAGCCCGCCAAGCGCCGCGATCACGGCCAGGAACATGACCAGGAACGGGAGTTCCAGCACCACCGACGCCAAGGGGCCGGTGAAGAAATCCCGGACCGACTCGAACTCTTTGAGCCGCGACACCTGCGCTCCGACGGTGGAGCGCTCGGTCGCCGCCGGCGGCAGCGACAGCACCTGCTTGAACGCTTCCGCACCAAGGATGTAGTCGAGACGCCCGGCCACGCCGCCAATGACCCGCGCGCGAACCAGCCGCAGCACCACGTCGCTCAGCAGGGCGACCAGGATGCCGCCCGCGAGGAACGGCAGGGTCTCGATGGAGTGGGCACCGATCACCTTGTCGTACACCACCATGATGAACAACGGCACGGCCAGCGCGACCAGGTTCAGGACACAGGTCAGGGCCAGCAAAGCATACAGGGTCCGGCGGAACCGCTGGATCAGCGAGCCGAACCAGTTCTCCCCTGCCGCAGCCGCCGCGGCCGCCTCGTCCGTACTTGTATCAGTGAAGAAGTACGCCTCGCCACGCGTACGCTTGGGCTCGACCTCGCATTCGCGATTGCCCGCTCCCTCGAACGCTGCGAATCTCCCATCCTCAAAGGATTTCAGTACGTACGCGTTTCCATCAGGTTGAACGTACAGACACGGCAGGAACCGGGGATCGATCTTATCCAGAGACGTACGCTCGAGATGGCTCTCAAAGCCAAGCGTGACCAGCACGTTGCGCAGATCGATGAGGTCGAGGGAATTGGCGAAATGGGGAAGGGCCTCGGCGACGTCCCGCGGGCTGCCGCGCCACCGCAACGCCTCGAGCAGCGGCATCAGGCAGGCGGCGATCGGCGAAACTGCGTTGAAATCGCCGAGCTTGTCCTCCCGGAGTGCGGCAGCAAGCGGCTCAACCGCAGCGATCTGCAAGGTCGTGGCGCTCATCAGCCCCCCCGCCCGCTGCCCATTGCGACGGTGATCTGCCGCGGGGCCACTTGCGGCGTCGACGGCAATTCGAACGGGTTGAGCTTTCCGTCTGCGATCCGGTAGCACCGGTCACAGAGCCGCAAGAGCGACGGCCGATGGCTGACAATCACCAGCGTGCGGGCACCCCGATAGCGTTCCAAGACGGTGGAGAGCCGTCGGTCACTCGCCTGGTCGAGGGACGCGTTGGCGTTGTCGAACAGCACGATCGGGGGCAATCCGACCAGCGCGCGCACAATGACGATGCGTTGGCGCACACCGTCGGGCAGCGTCTCGACACTGGTCTCCCCCAATCGCGTGTCGAGCCCGCGGGGCAGCCGGGTGATGACGTCTTCCAGGCCGATGGCACGGCTGAGATCGATCGCCCGCTCGACAGCCTCGCCATCACGGAACATGGTCAGGTTGTCGAGCAGCGTTCCACGGAACAAGCCGCCCTTCTGGGGCATGTAGCCGATCTGCGACCGGATCGAGAGCGGATCCATGTCGGCGACATCCTGGTCGTCGATCAGCACGCGTCCCATCGTCGGTCGCAGCAGCCCCATGATCAGGCTGAGGACGGTGCTCTTGCCGGTGCCGTTGTCGCCGGTGATGCCGATCGCCTCCCCGGGCTCGATCTTGAGCGAGACGTCGTCGAGCAACAGCGGCAGTCCCTCGGCGAACTGGAAGGACACGTGCTGGAATTCGATCTTGCCCTCGAACGCCGGAGCGGCGGTCGCCTGCGCTTGGTCCTCGGCGCCACTTTCCTTCGGCAGCGCGAAGACATGCTCCAACCGCTGGCGGGCCAGGCGCACGCCCTGGAATTGCGTCCACAACCCCATCGAGCGCAGGATCGGCTGCAGCGCCCGACCAGCCAGCATCGTGCTGGCGGCCAGCGCGCCGATGGTCAAGGACTGGTCGATCACCGAGAAGCTCCCGGTGCAGACGATGGCGACCATGGCGATTTGGCCGAATGTGCTGCCAAGCCCCTGGCTGATGGCGCTGATGCGGGTCAGATCGTAGACCGCCTCCGCCGACTGGCTCTGCAACCGCTCGTAGCGACGCTGCATGGCCGGTTCCATGGCCATCGACTTGATGGTGTGGATGCCGGACAGCGCCTCGATAATGAAGTTGTATCGCCGTTCATCGGTTTCGGACCGCCGCCGCATTGCGTCGCGCATCCGGCTGCCGACCAGCATCGCGAAGCCGGCGAACACGGCCAGGAGGATCAGCGGAATGATGACCAGCCAGCCGGCGATGAACCAGATGAGGCCGATATAAAGCACGACATAGGGCAGATCGACGAGGACCAGCGCCGCCTGTCCCGAGTAGTATTCCCGCAGGCCGTCCAGCCCCTGAAGGCGGTCGAGATAGGATCCGGGCTCCTCGCGTTCGAACGTCCCGACATCAGCCGAGACGATCCGGTCGAAGGCGGCGGTCGCGGTCGCATGCTCGAACCGCGCACCGGTCCAGCTCATGATGTAGGAGCGGCCGATGCGCAGCGCCCCCTCCGCGACCACGACGCCGCACAATCCAAGCATCAGAGCGGAAAAGGAGGACAGCGCCGCATTCGGCAGGATGCGGTCATAGACCTGGAGAATCACGATCGGCAGCGCCAGCGAAAGCAGATTAATGCTGAACGACGCCGTCAGAACGTCCGGTCTTCCCCAGCCCTTGGGGGTCTGCAACTGCCGAGGCCGGTCCATGCATATCCTCTTCGGGACACCGTCATTCTGTTGCGGCAACGCAAGTCCTGATCGGCGTCGCCTGGCCGTGTCGCGCCGGCATCCGTCGCATTAGTCGACCGTCCGCTTCTAACGGGCGGACCTTTCATAATGGTAAACAGACCCGTAACGGCGGTTATCTGACAGTAACGAAATTCATCCTATGAAGGATTATCTGTTGGTAGCCCACAATCATTGGGTTGCAAAAATAAACAGAGTACTGCCGATGTTAACCATGATTTACGCACCCTGTGATTTCTATTGCAGATATACGACTTCTTAACGGCCCCGCTGCTTTTATTACTCCAGTTTGCGCAAACTACATCGACCGTTTCGGCGGTCGACCCCTGGGGATTTCAAGATGGCCGCAGATGGCATGGACAAAAAGGGGCAGAACGACCCTGATTCGGCCTCCGAGGAGCTGTTCAACCTGTCGCGATCCGCGGAGAAGGACGGCGACGACCGGAAGGACGCGCCCGAGGTTGACCCGCCTGTATCGAAGGACACCGGGTCACAGGAGATCGTCGACCTCCCGAATATCCACTTCGGCAGCAGTCTCGACGGTGTGGATGCCGACAAGGACCGGCAGACCACGTCGACACGCCTGAAGGACGATACCGGGGCGCGACAGCCAAGCGGACGCGATGGCGTTGAGACGGACGCCTCCACACGGCCGGACGGCCGCCTGACCAACACGCCGCCGGCCTCGCAGGAGCAGCCGGATCG